>Ga0208032_1001341_pt1 | contig 10702 bp, 18 predicted proteins | sample MalvirAntarct_66_FD_184254 | JGI IMG/M metagenome (GOLD analysis project Ga0208032, IMG submission 184254) | Marine viral communities from the Global Malaspina Expedition - Malaspina viral metaG Antarct_66 (SPAdes) (version 2) | ecosystem: Environmental > Aquatic > Marine > Oceanic | place: West... | reverse complement strand
TTACCAGACGATGTATTAAATTCATTAGGTGCAGAACTATCTGACAATTACATGGATTACAAAGCATCTAGAAAAGATTGGGAAAGAACTTACACACAAGGACTAGAACTTCTAGGCTTTAATTACGACGATAGAACAGAACCTTTTAAAGGAGCAAGTGGTGCAACTCACCCAGTATTAGCAGAAGCTGTAACTCAGTTTCAAGCACAAGCATACAAAGAATTATTACCAGCAGATGGACCTGTTAGAACTCAACTTATTGGAGTACCTACTCCTGAAAAAGAAGCTCAATCTGTAAGAGTTAAAGAATTTATGAATTATCAATTGATGACACAAATGCCAGAGTACGAGGCAGAGTTTGACCAAATGTTATTTTATTTACCATTAGCAGGATCTGCATTTAAAAAAGTTTACTACGATGAGATTATGCAAAGAGCCGTATCTAAATTTGTACCGGCTGATGACATTGTTGTACCGTATACTGCAACATCATTAGATGATTGTGAATCTATAATTCACAAAGTGCGTATGACAGAAAACGATTTAAGAAAACAACAAGTAGGTGGATTCTATAAAGACATAGAAATTGATCCATCGTACATGGAAGAAACAGCTTCAGAAAAAGTACAAAGAGAATTAGAAGGAACAAGTAGAGGTAAAGATCAAAAAATGTTTACTTTGTTAGAGTGCCACGTTAGTTTAGATCTAGAAGGCTTTCAAGATTTAGGTGAAGATGAAACACCAACAGGAATTAAACTTCCTTACATTGTAACTTTAGAAGAAGGTACAAGAAAAATATTATCAATTAGAAGAAACTTTGCAGCAGAAGATATCATGAAAACTAAAATTAATTATTTTATTCATTTTAAATTTTTACCTGGTTTAGGTTTTTACGGTTTTGGTTTAACTCACATGATAGGTGGCTTATCAAGAACAGCAACAGCAGCACTAAGACAATTGCTCGACGCTGGTACCTTGTCTAACTTACCCGCAGGATTTAAAATGCGTGGTATTAAGATGAGAGACGAGGCACAATCTATTCAACCAGGTGAATTCCGAGACGTAGATGCTCCAGGCGGAAATCTAAAAGATGCCTTCATGACACTACCGTTTAAAGAGCCGTCACAGACTTTATTACAACTTATGGGTGTCGTGGTACAAGCAGGGCAACGATTCGCTTCGATTGCCGATATGCAAGTAGGAGACGGGAATCAACAAGCAGCAGTGGGCACGACAGTAGCTATGTTGGAAAGAGGATCTAGAGTTATGTCAGCCATACACAAAAGATTGTATGCTGCCATGAAAAAAGAATTTACTATTCTTGCTAGAGTATTTAAAACTTATTTACCACCAGAGTATCCATACGATGTTATTGGTGGACAGAAACAAATTAAACAAATGGACTTTGATGACAAGATAGATATTTTACCAGTTTCAGATCCTAATATATTTTCTCAAACACAAAGAATATCACTTGCACAAACAGAAATGCAACTAGCAGCAGCTAATCCACAAATACACAATCAGTATGCAGTATACAGAAACATGTATGAGGCCTTAGGTGTAAAAAACATTGATGCAATTTTAATTAAACCACAACAACCAACACCATTAGACCCTGCACTAGAACATATTGCAGCAATGGGTTCAAAACCATTCCAAGCTTTTCCAGGTCAAGACCACAGAGCACACATGACAGCTCATTTAAATTTTCTTGCAACTAATTTAGCTAGAAATGCACCCATGGTTAGTGCTGCCGTACAAAAGAACTGTATGGAACACATAAGTTTAATGGGTCAAGAGCAAATTGAGTTAGAATTTAGAGGAGAATTACAAGAACTGGCAAAAATGCAACAGATGGCGCAACAGAATCCACAAATTCAACAACAAATGGTGCCGTTACAACAAAAAATTGAAGCTAGAAAAGCTATTTTAATTGCTGACATGACTGAAGACTATATGAAGGAAGAAAAAGCAATTACTGGAGACTTTGGTAACGACCCTATTGCACAATTAAGAGCAAGAGAGTTAGATATTAGAGCTCAAGACAACGAACAGAAGAAAAAAGATGCTGAAGATAGATTAAATCTAGATAAAATGAAATCTATGATGAATCAAAGCGTACAATCAGAAAAACTAGATCAAACTGAAGAGTTAGCAGAACTTAGAGCTGATACTTCTATTGAAAAACAAGAAATGGCTAATGAAGCCAGAGAAAAACTAGCAATGATAAAAAGTATGGGGAATTAATTACATGATTGATAAAAAAGAAAAGAAAACTTTAACAAAACATAAAATACACCATACGACAAAACATATGGCGCAAATGAAAAAAGATATGAAAAAAGGTGTGAACTTTAAAAAATCACACATTAAAGCTATGAAAAAGGTGGGTGCATAATGTGGTTTGGTGCACTTAAACTAGCGTTAAACGCTGGAACACATATTTACAAAAAGAAAAAAGAAACTCAAATGCTAATGGCTGATGCACAAGCACAACATGCATCTAAAATGGCTAAAGGTGAGTTAGAATTTAGTGGCAAGCTCCTCGAAGCTCGTCAAAATGATTATAAGGACGAGGTAGTTCTTGCAATATTAACGCTACCAATTTTAGTGCTCGCATATGGGGTCTGGTCGGACGATCCACAAGCTATGGAGAAAATAAAAGTGTTCTTTGAGCATTTCCAAGCATTACCCAAATGGTTTACTAATTTATGGGTGCTTGTATGCGCTAGTATATTTGGTATAAAGGGTACACAAATATTTAGAAACAACGGAGGTAAAAAATAATGTTAAAAAATCCAAAAAAAGCAGACCTAGATAATGATGGATCATTAAGTAGTTACGAAAAAAAAAGAGGAATGGCTATAGAAAGATCTATGAATAAAAATATGGACGGAGGAATGATTAAAGATGAACGTTCTAAATTTATGGGTGGTGGAATAGCTTACGCTGGTGGCGGAAGAGCAATGAAAAAAGGTGGTAAAGTATAATGCCTGGAAAAGAAATTAAAGGAAGAAGTAAAAGAGCAAATTACCGTGACGGTGGCAGAGTAAATAAAGCTGGCGGCGGGGGACTTTACGCAAACATTCACGCAAAGCAAAAAAGAATCAAAGAGGGTTCAGGTGAGACTATGGCAAAAGCTGGAGACAAAGGAAGACCTACTGCTAAACAATTTAAACAAGCAGCAAAGACAGCTAAAGCGTAATGTTAAAGTCTAGGGGCATGAGTAGAATACTTCTTAAAAGAGGTGGTTCTCCTGCGTGGACTAGATCTGAAGGTAAATCTAAATCTGGTGGACTGAATGAAAAAGGACGTAAGTCTTATGAAGCAGCTAATCCAGGATCAGATTTAAAAGCACCACAACCAGAAGGTGGAGCAAGAAAAAAATCATTCTGCGCTAGAATGAAAGGTATGAGAAAGAGACAAAAACCAAGTAACAACACAGGTGACGATAGATTATCTAAAGCACTTAGAAAATGGAAATGTTAATATGACAAAAAAAGCAAAAATACAAAAAGTAATTAAAGGTTTAAACAAAGCTTCTAAATTACATGCAGGCCAAGCTAAAGTATTAAAAACTATGGTAAATGGCAAAAAAGACAAACCAACAAAAGCATAGACATGATGGATCCGTTAGTAGTCGTATCAAAGCTACAAAAAATGATGCGAGACAGCTTACAAAGAGTCGGTGACTCCATGATTAGTGGAGGTGTTGACAATATGGAAAAATATCAATATATGTTAGGACAAGCAAGAACATATCAATATCTATTACAGGAAATCTCTAACCTGCTAGAAGAAAAGGAGCAAAAAAATGAGCACGGAAAAGTTATCGACATCAACGAAAGAAGTTCCAAAACATAGGAACGCACTTTCTGAAAAATACGAAAAAGAAAAAAAAGTAGTTCAAGAAAAAGAACCTTTAAATCCAGAAAATATAAAACAAGTAAAAGATCAGCTACCTAATCCTAGTGGCTGGAGACTTTTAGTTTTACCTTTCACACCGAAAGAAAAAACTAAAGGTGGAATAATAATGGCACAAGAGTCTTTAGAAAAATTAAGGATAGCTACAAATTGTGGCTATGTTTTAAAAGTTGGACCTTTAGCTTATTATGACAAAGAAAAATTTCCAACAGGACCTTGGTGTAAAAAAGGAGAATGGATAATTTTTGCAAGATACGCAGGATCAAGACTACCAATAGAAGGCGGAGAAGTTCGTCTATTAAACGACGATGAAGTTTTAGGAACTATAGGAAATCCTGAAGCAGTATTGCATAATGTATAATCATAGAAGGAGTAAACTATGCCGGAAGAGTTAAAACAAACAGAAGACTTAATTGATGTTGGTGAAACAGTTGGTGCTGACATTGAATTAAATGAAGAAAAAGTAACAACAGTAATAGAAGAACCTATTGTTGAAGAAAAAAAAGAACTAGCAGAAGATAAAGAAGTTAAATTAGAAAAAACTGAAGAACCAAAAGAAGAGCTAGAACAATATAGTGAAGGAGTTAAAAAAAGAATTTCTAAACTTACAAAAAAATGGAGAGAAGCAGAGAGACAAAAAGAAGCTGCTTTAGAATTTGCAAAAGGAGGTCAAGTTGAACTACAACAATTAAAAACAAAAGTTTCTAAACTTGAACCTGGTTATGTAAATGCCATGGAAGGTAAATTAAAAAATGGTCTTGAGTCAGCTAAAGGACAATTATTGAGAGCAAGAGAAGCTGGAGATATTGATGCTGAAGTTAATGCTCAAAAAGAAATTGCTAGAATTGGTGTTGAGGAATCTAAAGTTAATACTTTAAAAAATAGATACCAACAAGCAGCGCAAACACCAGTTGCACCAAGATCATTAGACCAAGCCGTTCAAGCACCACCTGCTGATCCAAAAGCAGAAGCGTGGGCTGATAACAACGATTGGTTTGGTAAAGATAATGCAATGACATACACTGCATTTGATTTACATGAGAAGCTAACTAAACAAGAAGGCTTTGACCCACATTCAGACGATTACTACGCTGAGATAGATAGACGAATGCGTCTTGACTTTCCGCATAAATTTGGTAATACTGAAACAAAGGACTCGACTAAACCTACTCAAACTGTAGCGTCAGCTACGCGGAGCGTTAAACCTGGTCGCCAAACTGTGAGACTCACATCATCACAGGTAGCAATTGCTAAAAAATTAGGTGTGCCATTAGAAGAGTATGCGAAACAATTAAAAATCACGAAGGAGGCATAAGCATATGAGTACAGATACTATAATAAAAACTTCCCGTGCGAGTCAGACTAGAGTTAAAGAAACTAAAAAACAAGTTTGGACTCCACCATCATCTTTAGACGCACCCCCTGCACCAGATGGGTTTCATCATAGATGGATAAGAGCTGAATCAATGGGTTTTGACGATACAAAAAACATGTCAGCTATGTTAAGATCAGGTTATGAATTAGTGAGAGCTGACCAATACCCTGAAACAGACTATCCATCGGTTAGTGACGGAAAATACAAGGGAGTGATCGGAGTTGGCGGCCTATTGCTGGCTAGGATATCTTTAGAGTTAGTTAAATCGCGTAAGGAATATTTCGATAGACTTACAAAAGAAAAAGACGAAGCGATCAATAACGACCTTATGAAGGAGCAGCACCCAGGAATGCCTATCGATATTGATAGACAATCCCGTGTAACCTTCGGTGGTACAAAAAAAGACTAATTAATTTTTTAGTAATTTTTGCCAACGAATTAAATTAACCGTTTACCTTTGGTAAACAAATGGAGAAAATAATATGGCAAACCAAGACGCAGCCTTTGGATTAAAACCCCTAGGCAAAATTGGATCGTCAGCAGACAATAACGCAGCCACTGAATATGAAGTAGCAGCATGTGCATCAGCTTTTGCGCAAAACGATCTTATGATCGCTTTAGCAGCAGGAACTGTTGGTATAGGTGCAGCTTCTAGCAATGGAGTCCTTTTAGGCTCTTGTCAGGGTGTGTTTTTCACTGACGCTTCAACAAGTAAACCAACCTTTGCTAATCACTTAGTTGCATCAAACGCAGCTACTGATATCAAAGCGTTTATTACTGACGATCCGCATCAAGTTTATGAAATACAATCGGATGCATCAGGCGCAACTCAACAACTCGACGTTTTCACAAACGCTGATATTGCAGTTGGCGCAGGTGTAACACCGCATTTCGTTTCTAAAACTGAAATTACGGATACTCAATCAACAACAACAGCCAACTTGCGAATTATCGGAGTTTCTGACGATCCAGACAATAGCGATTTATCATCAGCTAATTGTAACTTTAAAGTGATCATTGCAGAACATTTCTATATGACCGCAACTGGCGTATAATAGCAGGATAGGAGAATAAAATATGGCTATATCAAGAGGACAACTAGTTAAAGAACTAGAGCCAGGTTTGAATGCACTATTCGGCTTGGAATACAACAACTATGCTAACGAGCACACGGAAATTTTCGATACAGAAAATAGTGACAGAGCTTTTGAAGAAGAAGTAATGTTATCCGGTTTCGCAAATGCACCAACTAAAGCTGAAGGAACTTCAGTTTCATTTGACAATGCACAAGAAACTTTCTCAGCTCGTTACACACATGAAACGCTTGCTTTAGCGTTCGCAATCACTGAAGAAGCGATTGAGGATAACCTGTATGACAGACTAGCGTCTAGATATACAAAAGCTTTAGCGAGATCAATGGCTAACACTAAACAAGTGAAAGCAGCTAATGTGTTAAACAACGCTTTCGGAACTGAAAACGGTGGAGATGGAAAAGCACTTTGTGCTACAGATCACCCTATCGTTTCTGGAACTGATCAGAATGAGTTAACTACTCCAGCGGATCTTAACGAAACATCATTGGAGCAGTCTTTAATAGACATCGCTGCAATGGTTGACGAAAGAGGTCTAAAAATTGCGGCTAAAGGAATGAAAATGATTGTTCCTTCTGCGCTTCAATTTACAGCTGAGAGATTAATGAAAACTGCCAATAGAGTTGGAACAGCTGATAATGATATCAATGCACTAAGTAATATGGGAATGATCCCTCAAGGTTATGTAATAAATCATTACTTAACTGATACTAATGCGTTTTTCATCAAAACAGATGTGCCTAATGGGTTAAAACATTTCGTTAGATCACCTATGAAAACATCTATGGAAGGCGACTTTACAACTGGTAACGTAAGATACAAAGCTAGAGAGAGATACTCATTTGGGTTCTCTGACTGGAGAGGTATTTTCGGATCACCGGGAGCATAATCATAATATTTTTGTGGCGGGACATTGTTCCGCCACAATTGAAATTTAGAAAGAAAAACCAATGAAAAAATTCACAATAAATATATGGGCATACGATCACTACGCTAAATTTAATATTTTAGCCGATGATAATGCTATTTCTGTCGAAGAATCAATACTTGACAAATTGGGAGAAAAAAGTATAAAATGGGAATATCTCGGAAACAACTATAATAACGAGATAAAACGTATAACTTATGAAGAGGTTATAAATGATACAAGACCTATACAAACAAAAAAGGTCCTTGGAGTTGAAGTGGCAACAGGAGCATATTAATGAAGATAGATATACTCTTGAAATGGTCAGAATTGATGACAAAGTTAAAGAAGTCATCACTAAGATTAAGCTTGAAGAAGCTGAAATTGCTCATAGACAAAACACTGCAGAAGGTGTTGCTCCACAAGTTTCTGTAGCTACTTAGAACAAAAGCTACATCGCTGAAATCGCACTTTTACTGTAGGATCTCTTGCACTCTACTAAAAAGTAGAATATAATTTACACACTATATATAAAAAAACTTTAAATGTAGACGCGTATAGTCGACAACCCTAGGGACTACATTTAAATATTCTAGGAGGAATATAAACATGGCATCAACAACAACCTTTACAGGGGTCGTTCGTTCAGAAAACGGATTCTCTGATATAACAAAAACAGCATCAACTGGTGCAATTACTACTAACTCTACTTATGGTACTAACGCTGATATAGGTGGAACTTTAGATGTAACAGGTGTAACAAAACTTGCAGGAGCAACTAACTTAGTAACACCTTATGTATCTTTAACAGCAGCAACTTCTGCTCCAACAGCAGCACAAAGTGGAACTACTTTTGTTTTTAACAGAGCAGCAGGTGTAGTAGTAACTTTACCAGTTGCAGCAGTTGGTATTAGATATAAATTTATCGTTGGTACAACAGTTACATCTAATGTTTTAAGCATTAAAGGATCATCAGCTACAAATGGTTTTACAGCTTACTCGATGGTTTCTGTAAAAGATAAAGATAACAATGTTACTCAAGATAAAATATTTTTAGCAGATGGATCAGATGATGATGTATTTTCTATGAACGGTGGAACTACTGGTGGATTTTTAGGTAGTGTTATCGATGTACTTGGCGTAGCAGCAGGTGGAGCTAGTTTTGCAGCAGTATGGCATTTAAATAGTAACTTACTTATTGCAGACGGTACTTTAGCAACACCATTCGCATAATAATTAATAACTAGAGTGGGACTTCGGTCCCACTTAGTAATCTTGATTAAGGAGGGATTATGGCAGACGTAGTAACAGGACCAACTATCATGCAAGAAAATGATGTTAGAGTGGTTATAAAAATAGTAAATCAATCAGACGGAACAGGTGGAACAACTATATTTGGAGATGTTTCAGCATTAGCAGCAAACAGAAATGGACAACCTTGTCTACACTTAGTGTTACAAAGAGTATGGTTCTCTAGTGATACCGGAAATGGTGGAGATTCTTTTGCTCGTTTAGATGAAGAAGATGATGATGGCGATATACCTATCATTGGTTTAACTGGTGCAGCTTATTGGGATTTTAGAGAGTTTGGTGGATTAAAAACTGACAAATCAAACAACACTAACCAAAGCGATGTTAACTTTGTAGTTCCAGGTGCAGCAGACGCTGGAAACATGTACACAGTAGTAGCTGAATTTATAAAATTATATTAGGAATAAACTATGGCCAACACAACGTCAGGCGCAGTTATTTTTGATAAAACCTTTGCTGTTGATGAAATAATAGAAGAAGCATACGAGAGAATTGGTTCTCAAGTAAGCTCTGGTTATCAATTAAAAACAGCAAGACGTTCTTTAAACATTATGTTTCAAGAATGGGGTAATAGAGGTTTACACTATTGGGAAGTAGGAGAAACTGATATTAATCTTGTAGAAGGTCAAGCTGAATATATATTTTTTAGAGCAACTTCAGATGGTACAAGTGCAGTTACAACTCCTGCTAATACTTATGGTGTAGCAGATGTTCTTGAAGCAACTTTAAGAACAAGTAGAACTGCAGTAGGTCAAGCAGATTCTGCACTTACAAAAATTGATAGATCAACTTATTCTGCACAAGCAAATAAATTATCAAAAGGTACACCTTCAAAATATTTTGTACAAAGATTTATAGATAAAACTACAATAACTGTTTATCCCACACCAGATTCATCAAACGCGGCTAAAGCAGTGCATTTCTTTTTTCTTAAAAGAATACAAGATGTGTCAGGAACTTATACTGATGCAACAGATGTACCTTATAGATTTGTACCTTGCATGGTATCAGGTTTAGCTTTTTATTTAGCACAAAAATTTAACCCACAGTTAGTTGGACAGATGCAAACTCTCTATGAAAGTGAATTTGCTAGAGCATTATCAGAAGATGGTTCTTCTACTAGTGTACACATAACACCAAGAATTTATTACAGAGGAAAATAATGGCAAGAGGAAAATATTCAAGAGCAATATCAGACAGATCAGGAATGGAATTTCCTTATGATGAGATGATGAAAGAATGGACTGGGGCTTTTGTACATAGATCAGAATTTGAATCTAAACACCCGCAACTAGAATCTAGATCAGTTGGTACGGATGAGCCTGGGCTAATAGATGCAAGACCAGATAGATCAGAATTTGCAACTTCACTTGTTTTAAGAGATAATCCTTTTACAACATCAGCAAGTTTAACTTCAGTAATTGTTTTTGTTACTAATGATACACATGGAATTAATAGTAATCCTTTTCAAACCAATGACGCTGTTAGATTTACACAAGTTAAAAATGCAGTAGGAGGTGTTGTAGTAAATAATTTTGAATTAGAAACTACATTAAACGAAACTTTAAGTGCTACTGATACTACGATAACTTTAACAGACGCTTCTAATTTTCCAACTAGTGGGTATATTGTAATTGAAAAAGTAGATACAGATTCTACATCTAATACTTTTGGGCAACACATTAATGAAACAATTCAATACACAGGTAAATCTACAAATAACTTAACTGGTTGTACTAGAGGAACTTCTGCTCCTATTCAAGGAGTTACACCTTTAGCAACAACAGCAACAACACATAATTTAAGTGCAAAAGTTTTTGGATCGTATACAATAACAAAAACTACAAGTTCAGTTTCAGATAATGGGATAACTTTATCATATAGTTTTTCATTTACTTTTAATTTAGTTTCAGCTGCAACATCGGCTGAAGTTGGGGGAGGGTCTTTTGTTTTAGCAGGACCTATAAACGAGAGAGGATAATATGGCAGGATTTACTTATGCAACATTAACAACAGCAATCCAAAGTTACACAGAAGTTGGGACGACTGTATTAACAAGCACAATTACAGATCAATTTATTGACAATTCAG
>Ga0208032_1001339_pt1 | contig 10705 bp, 9 predicted proteins | sample MalvirAntarct_66_FD_184254 | JGI IMG/M metagenome (GOLD analysis project Ga0208032, IMG submission 184254) | Marine viral communities from the Global Malaspina Expedition - Malaspina viral metaG Antarct_66 (SPAdes) (version 2) | ecosystem: Environmental > Aquatic > Marine > Oceanic | place: West... | reverse complement strand
TATAAACCTTATTAACGTTAAGTTACAAACAAGAAACTATATTGAGTAAAATAAAAACCGAAGATAAACAAATAAATTACAAACCCAATCAATAATACAAATAAAAACATTTTTAACAGTGAGCTACTTCACAACAAAAAATATTAAACTCGCAAAAATAACAAATTAAATTAAGACATAGGTTTAAAACCAAAGTTAAAAACTTAGGTGAATGAAATATTAAAAAAAGCACTTAAAGGAAAGATTTAAAATAACAAAAAATATTAAATTAATATCAATAATGTTAATTCGATCAATATAAAATAAACTACAAACATTACAATAAAAATAGATAAACACATTTAAACAAAATATATTATCTCACAAAAACAACAGAGGAAGATTCATATCATGATTAAAAAAAATATTCTATTAGGACTTATAATTGCATTTTCAAGTCAATCATATGCCACAACAATAAATTCAGAAACGTTTAAAAACTTAGACTATAAGAGTGCTGTTACAACAGCACATACACTATACAAAAATAATGAAGGGATAATGATAAAAGTTTTACCCAATAGAATAGTTGCAACTTTCTCAGATGGTAAAAGTAGTTCTGTAGCAATACCAAAAGATCAATTCTTTCTTTCAATAGCTCCGTACATTAATAGCTCTCATCCATGTACTAATCATGTTTTAACAGGTTGTACCGGTGAGATAAAAAATCAAGTAATGAAAGTTGTCATGATTGATACTGATACAGGTGAAACATTAATAGACAAAAAAGTGACGACACAACGTGATGGATTTATAGACTTTTGGGTTCCAAAAGATAAAAACTTAGCATTCAATATTTACCATAAAGCAAAAGACGGAAGCGAAAGAGTGGCGAGAGAGGTACTGTCTACTTTCAATAACGATAGAACTTGCATTACTACTATGCAACTTATTGAAAGTTAATATTTGAATGCAAAATCAAAATAAGACTGGAGTTATTCCGGTCTTTTTTTATATAAAAAAATGGAAATCCTTTTCCATAAAATATCATGCATTAACATGATCCGAGTCTTTGTGGTTTTCTTGGGAGCACCTACAAAGAAGCTCAAGATAATCCCTTATCTGGTTGATGAAACTTTTATTAGTTACGACCAGTGCACGTGGGTTATTTTCCAATGACCATCCGCTTGTTTAATTAACACAAGCGTTTCCATGGTCATTGAGTCAATACTTTTACCTTTATATTCACCTTGGGCGTGACTTATTGACGTTGAAATAGCAATGTCACCTGTAATCGTTATTTGGTGTTCTTTTGGCGTTATGGTTAACCCTTTTAAGTAGGCCATATCCGCAAGCATGTGATGATTGGCATAATCCGTAAGTGAACGTTCTACTTTTCCACCTTCATAAATTTGCACATTGGCTGCTAATGACTGCCTAACAATAGCCTCATTGCCCGTTTGTAATGCAGCATGAAATTGTTTGACGACATTACCCGCGGCGGAATCAACACCGATAAACGCTTTTTGTTCTATAGGGTGAGTTTCATCACCATGGGCGAAGCTCAATGAGCTTTGTCCTGCGGACATCAGTAATATCCCGGTGGTTATGAGTATTGTTAAAGGTCTATTTTTCATTTTTATCTCTCTGTTAATCTATAGTGATTATCCAAGGCTCATAGGACCTAGCACGCTCGAAAGTACCGCTGTTGTCGCTAATATCAGTACTGCTATTAATGCCTCTAATCCAATCGATTTTTGTAGTTTTTGTTTTGCGAGTGATGGGTTCGCAATCGTTAATTTCGGTACTAAAACCAATTTATGCCATGCTGCTATAAGCAAAATGATAGCCACCAAACAGAGCTTGATGGTGACCGCAATACCATAATCGGAACTGATTAATTCAGTGGGACTATCAAACAACATCCACACCATTCCCATGCCTGAAAGCAACACTAGAATGACAATCACTATGCCTAAACGACCAAATGTATCCATGACATTTTTTATGACGATGTTGTCATCGGTGCTGCATAATTTCCATAATGGATAAAAAGCGCCTATCCAACTGCCAATGATCAACACGTGTATCAATATTAAGCCTTGAGCAAGCAATCCCAGTTCAGTGCTATGGCCAATAAAAGTAAACGTGACAGCAATTAACAGACAGCTGAGAATCGCTAATACCGCAGAAAACGTTTTGATATAACGGTTCTTATGTAACAGTAAACCACTAGCCACTAGCATTAACCCAAAACCGATTAAGCGCCAAAGCACCGTTTGCCCTACCTGGGTTGGCCAAAGAAAAGCATGCATCTGCGCATCAAATATTCCCATCAAGCCACTTTCAGCAAAAGCCCCTACTTGAGCAAAATAATTGATACTGACGGCAATCAACCCCAAAACGGCACCTACGCCGGTATATTTTGCAACGCTAATACCAAGGTTCGGTTGACCCTTAATGAGATATTGCATCAATGTGCCGCCAATAACGGCGGCAACACTCAGATAGATAACCCATTTAGATATCAACACCGATATTTCAAATACGGTTAATATCATGTTTACTCATCCACTTATTGATGTGCAGTGTGCTCGCTAGTCTCATGCTCCATTGTCATAGGCGGTGCACTGCGAGTGTTCATGCCAGAGTCGTGAAGCATAAAGCTCATGTTGCCTTTCATCTTATGACCGTCGTCACCCATGATCATCCAGTTAACTGTGTAATTAGCTGCGCTTAATGCTGGTAGAGCGAATGAAAATGCTGCTTGGCTGGTCGCACTTGAAGGTAATGTTAGCGGTACGCTTTGCTGCTTCTCATCTTGCATTGTTAATTTGACCAAACGTACCGGAGCCGTAAAGGTCAGTTCAAGCGTTGTTGGGGCTTGACTTAGCATGGCACCGTTAGCGGGCATAGAACTGCCCAGTCCGACATGAGCAAATGCTGAAGCACTCAGGAATAGACTTGTTACGACTAAAACGTTGTTAAATAATTTCATGATATTTCCTTTTATATTGTTTTTAACGATCGAAAAACGGTTTACATAAATGATTAATATTGGCTTAGCTAACATCTTGGCGCCAAGCTTATAACTCAGTGTACGAACGAGGTCTTAGAACCAAGCTCTAAAACCAATAACAAACTGGGTTTCTTGTGTATCTTCCCCTTCACTTCGGGCGTAATCGGCGGTATTACCGAGTTTCTGACGCCAATCCACACCGATATAGGGTGCGAACTCTCGAACAATCTCGTATCTCAATCGCAGCCCTGCACTGACGTCAGATAAGCCTGAGCCTATTCCAAGTTCAGCATCGTCCTTACCAAATAAATTTACTTCTACTTCAGGTGTGAGTATCAATTTTTGAGTGATTAACAGTTCATATTCCGCACTCAAACGCATGGCCGTACGGCCTTGTTCACCGATGAATAAGGCAGCGTCAATATCAAAGAAATATGGCGCTAACCCTTGAACCCCAATCACAGCCCAATTACGGTTCGGCGTCGGTTTGATATCGGTTTTAATACCGAATTGTACATCCCAGTATGGTGCGATGGGCTTACTGTAAAGAGCCTGAATTTCAAGGTCTTGCTTATCACTATTTGAATATTCACCTTCGGTTTTAAGCCACAACTTATTCAAATCGTAACCTAACCAGGCTTGTGCACTAAACTGGGTGGGATCTTGCGGATCCACGCCTTTTTCAAATTGATCCAGCATGACTTTTGTTAATAGAGGATCATCATTACCGCCGGCAAACACAGCTGAGCTAGTCAATGAGGCGCTCAGGCTCAACAGTCCCAAGGCCACTAAATTCGTTTTATTCATCTGTATTCCCCTTATTTCACCACGACTTTTCTGAACATGCCTGGCATGTGGAATAACAAGTGGCAATGATATGCCCATTGCCCTTTTGCATCGGCGGTGACTAAGTAACTGATCTTAGAACCCGGCTGAACTAATACCGTGTGCTTACGGGGAATAAAATCAGGGTCGCCTGTCTCTAACTCACTCCACATACCATGCAAATGCATAGGGTGAGTCATCATCGTGTCGTTCACTAAGGTGATCCGCAGTCTTTCTCCGTATTCAAACTCTAATGGCGCGGCGTCCATAAATTTCACCCCATTCACAGACCACATATATCGGTTCATATTGCCGGTTAAATGCAGTTGAATTTCGCGGCTAGGTTGGCGCGTGTCGTAGGTAGGATGTAAGCCTTTAATATCGCCATAAGTTAATACTTTGCGATTAAATTGTTGTTGATGGTCACGCAATCCAATCCCGGGATCGTGTAAACCACTTTTTGGCGCATCTGCACGCATATCCACTTGTGGGCCGAACTCGGTGTCAATGTGTTTAATTTCATTGTTACTGCCAAAGCCTGCAAGCCCTAGTCCTGAGACTGTCGCTTTCGCAGCGTCCATGGCCATTTTGCTGTGATCCATGCCTGACATATCACCGCCACCCATAGCCATCTTGCTGTGATCCATGCCTGACATATCACCGCTGCCCATAGCCATCTTGCTATGATCCATGCCTGACATATCACCGCCGTCCATAGCCATCTTGCTGTGATCCATGCCTGACATATCACCGCCACCCATAGCCATCTTGCTGTGATCCATGCCTGACATATCACCAGCGCCCATGTCCATTTTGCTATGATCCATACCGCTCATATCCATATCACTCATATCCATGCCCATATCACTGTGGCCAAGGACTGGCCTTGGATCCATTGGGGGAATAGGAGCATGTAAACTGGCATCTGAGGTAAGGTTACCTACCGTAAAGCCGGTGCGGTCAATACTTTGAGCGAAAATACAATAGGCATTATCAACCTCTGGCTCAATAACCACATCATAGGTTTCAGCAACACCGATTCGAAATTCATCCACAGATACCGGTTGAATGTTCTGACCATCACTGGCGACAACACTCATTTTGAGACCCGGTATACGCACATCAAATATGGTCATAGCAGAACTATTTATAAAGCGTAAGCGCACCTTCTCACCTTGTTCAAACAACCCTTGCCAGCCCTGTTGCGGAGGATTGCCATTCATTAAATAGGTGTAAGTTGAACCCGTAACATCAGATATGTCTCTGTCACTCATGCGCGCGTTATTCCACATCGAACGAGCGTTCCACGTATTGGCTAAGCCATTTTTATTCACGTCAGAGAAAAAATCCATTACCGTACGCTCACGGTAATTATAGTAATCGGCTTGTTTCTTTAATTTGGCATAAATGTTTTCAGGGGCTTCGTCAGACCAATCAGACAGCATGATCACATAGTCACGGTCATATATAACCGGATCGGGGGTCGCTGGATCAATCACAATAGCGCCGAATAAACCGGTTTGTTCTTGATAGCCTGAATGACTGTGATACCAATATGTGCCACTTTGCTGGACGGTAAATTGATACTCAAATGTTTCACCGGGTTTAATGCCATCAAAGCTAAAGCCAGGCACACCGTCCATTTCGGTGGGTAAAATAATACCGTGCCAGTGAATAGAGCTATCATGGTCGAGATTATTTTTTACTCTTAAGGTGACTGTTTCACCTTCTTTCCAACGTAATAACGGCGCGGGCAGTAATTGGTTTACCACAGTAGCTCGAGCAGATTTCCCGGTAAAATTAACCATTTTATAGTCAATTGATAAGTCAAACACTTTGCCAGAGAGCTGGCTCAACGATTGGCTTAACGCATTGGCAAAGGCATTTTTAGGGAAAGGGATCGACATCAATGCCAACATGGCGGATGCACCAAACACAAACCGGCGTCGGCTGTTGTTGAGTTCACTGTTTGTCGTTTGAATCATGGGTTTTATCATGTATTGAGATTTCATTGCACAGACTCCTCAAGCGAGTTCACTTGGGCGTATACCTGGCTACTGCCATCATTTTTCAACAGTAAGACTTGGTATGCCATAAATTTATCTTGGTACTCCATACCAGGGCTGCCCACAGGCATAGCGGGTACGGTTAGGCCGATAGCATCTTTAGGGGGGGAGGCTAAAAAACGACTAATGAATTTTGCAGGGATATGCCCTTCAAACACATAACCTTGAGATGACACAGCGGTATGGCAAGATTGCATTGAAGCAGGAATACCCTTTGACTGTTTAAACTCATAAAGGTTGTTAATATTGTGGGCATCAACATTAAATCCACGCTCACTAATATGCGTAAGCCATTTCTCACAACAGCCACAATTGGCATCTTTATAAACAGTGAGTAATGGCGCCGTAGTGCCGGGCTCCGCTGCATGGGCAGGTAACATCCCTCCCATAATTTGCAGAATAAAAATAGTACCTATGACACGAAAAAAACGAATAGAATTGCGATATAGAGCAGACATAATATTGCCTCCAAATCAAATTTCGTCACATTAAACAACGCGGTTTAATGTCAGTTTATTAACCGAAAAAGTTAAAAAATTGAAACTACATGATTGGCTAGGACAGTTAGCAAAAAAAAGGCGTAACTGTGCCTATGTTAGGCAAATATTGGAGGACGGTATAAAGATGAAAAATACTGAGGCATTAGTGCTGAGGTAAACATTGTTGCAGAATTAACTAAGCTGACTTCTGATTTAAGCGTTGGCATGGCCATCGTTAAAGCGACTGATAAACATGAGCCGACAGGACAATGGCACGCTTGGGCGCAGCAATTATCATCCGCACCATCGTTCATATCCATGTTCATTTGCATACTAGCGTCATGACATGCTTTGCCATTTTCAGCAGGCATATTTGAAGTCGTCATTGAACTCATTGGCATAGTACCAGGCATAATCACAGACGCAAAAGTTTGACCGACAAACGTCAGTAAAACAAACATCATGATTAAATGGACTCTACGCAAAATATATCTCCAATGATTATAGAATAATATTAGTGAAAAATACTGCATTTAGCAATGAAAATTCATTTGAAAAACATAATTAAATGAAAATAAAAATCAATCTAATATAAAAATAACGATGCAGATACTTTTATCTGCATCATTTTTTAATCAACTCAACACTATCGTTCCTCATGTCTCAATTGAGCACGACGCCATAAAAAGAACACAACAGGAACAATTAATAGTGTCAGTATGATTGCACTGACCATTCCGCCGACCATTGGCGCAGCAATTCGACTCATCACCTCGGAACCTGTTCCAGTACCATAAAGTATAGGTAATAATCCAGCAATGATTGCTGCTGCGGTCATCATTACAGGACGTACACGCATACCTGCACCTTGAATAACGGATTGAATCAACTTTAGTTCATCAAATTTTTCTAGCTGCTGTGAACTATGATCAATCGCTTCTCTATAGGCTTGGTTTAAATAGACAAGCATAATGACGCCAATTTCGACAGCGACACCCGCCAATGCTATAAAACCTACCCCTACAGCAACTGAAAAATTAAAACCTTGTATATACATTAACCAAATACTGCCCACCATTGCAAAAGGCAATGTTCCCACAATAATTCCTACTTCAACAGCATTGCGGAAATTCATGAACAATAAAATAACGATAATAAACAAAGTCAATGGTACTACGTAAGTAAGCTTCGCTTTTGCTCTTTCCATATACTCATATTGACCTGCCCAGGTAATAGAGTAACCGGCAGGTAATACCAATTTATCACTAACAACTTTTTGGGCTATTTCAACATAACTACCGATATCGACATCTTCAATATCGATATAAGCCCAACCATTAAGACGAGCATTTTCACTTTTAATACCTGGTGGTCCATTTTCGATAACGATATCCGCTACATCCCCTAAAGAAATCCTCAAACCTTGCGGAGTGACGATAGGCAATAAAGCTAATGCTTCAGGAGAATTTCGATAATCCTGAGGATAGCGTAAATTAATTGGATATCGTTCTAAGCCTTCAACTGTTTGTGAAATATTCATACCACCGATCGCTGTAGCCACAACTTGTTGAACATCCGCTATATTTAAACCATACCGAGCAGCATTCTCCCTCTGGATATCAACTTTAATATAACGTCCACCTGCAACCCTCTCAGCGTATACTGACGCAGTCCCTTTAACATCTTTAAGGATTTCCTCTAATTGTTTACCAATTTTCTCAATTTCCTTGAGGCTAGGACCTGCAATTTTAATCCCTACAGGCGTTTTAATCCCTGTCGCCAACATGTCAATTCGGGTTTTAATTGGCATTACCCATGCGTTCGTCACACCGGGTAACTTTACTAATGAGTCTAATTCTTGTTTTAAACTCTCAGTCGTCAGTCCTTCTCTCCACTCACTTTTGGGCTTAAGCTGAATAAACGTTTCCACCATTGTTAGAGGTGCAGGATCCGTTGCAGAGTCTGCTCGGCCAACCTTGCCAAATACGGTTTTAACCTCGGGTACTGTGTAAATTAACTTATCCATTTGTTGCACTAATTGGCGAGCTTTACCAATAGAAATACCAGGGTAAGTGGTCGGCATATACATTAGATCGCCTTCATCTAATGGAGGCATAAACTCACTACCAATTTTATTTAACGGCCACACACCAATTGCCAACACAAATAACGCAAATAGGAGGGTTATTTTCGGGAAAGCCAATACTTTTTTCAACACTGGCATATATACAGCAGTTAACAATCGATTAACGGGGTTTTTGTGTTCAGGAAGCACTTTTCCCCGAATAAAGTATCCCATTAGCACTGGCACTAAGGTAATAGCTAACGCTGCCGATGCAGCCATTGCGTAAGTTTTAGTAAACGCAAGCGGTGAAAACATCCTTCCCTCCTGTGCTTCGAGGGTAAATACCGGTAAAAAACTAACAGTAATAATAAGTAAACTAAAAAACAATGCCGGGCCAACTTCGCTGGCAGACCGCGCTACAACCTGCCAACGGTTTTCTGCCGTCAATGGCGTTCGTTCCATATGTTTATGCATATTTTCAATCATTACAATGGCGCCATCGACCATAGCACCAATTGCAATAGCAATACCACCTAAAGACATGATATTGGCATTTAACCCCTGCAAGTGCATAATAATAAATGCTGTTAAAATACCAACTGGTAAGCTAACAATCGCAACAAGTGATGATCTTACATGCGCCAAAAATACCATACAGACTAAAGCTACGACTAAAAACTCCTCTAGTAGTTTAAACCCTAAGTTTGATACGGCTCTCTCAATTAAACCGCTGCGATCGTAAACGGTCACAACTTCCACCCCCTCTGGAAGGCCTTTTTTCAGTGTCTCTAATTTAGCTTTCACACCATCAATAGTCTTTTGGGCATTTTCACCAAATCGCATCACAATAATGCCACCGACAGTCTCACCTTCACCATTTAGATCAACGACGCCTCGTCGCATTTGCGGTCCGGTCCCTATATCCGCAACATCTTTTAGCAGTAATGGTGTGCCATTATTGTTCACGCCTAAAGGAATATTGCCGATGTCCTCTTTATTCTCAAGATATCCTGTGGCACGAACCATATATTCAGCTTCAGCGATTTCGACTACAGAGGCACCAATTTCTTGATTACCACGGTTAATCGCCATTTGAATAGCGGCTAAAGGTATACCAAATGCACGCAACTTATCTGGGTCAACCTTAATCTGATACTGTTTGACCATCCCACCTAGAGCACTCACTTCAGAAACACCAGGGACTGTTTGTAATTCATACTTTAAAAACCAGTCCTGTAAGCTGCGTAACTCACTAATATCGTGTTTACCGGTTCTATCAACTAGTGCATATAAATATACCCAGCCCACACCAGTTGCGTCAGGTCCTAATTGAGGCTTTGCATTATCAGGTAACGTTGAAACAACTTGGCTAAGATATTCCAACACACGACTACGAGCCCAATATAAATCGGTTTCTTCATCGAAGATGACATAGACATATGAATCACCAAAAAAAGAGAATCCCCTTACCGTTACTGCACCAGGTACAGACAGCATAGCCGTAGTTAAAGGGTAAGTGACTTGATCTTCAACTACTTGTGGGGCTTGACCTGGATAACTTGTTTTAATAATTACCTGAACATCAGATAAATCAGGCAAAGCATCAATAGGGGTATTTTTAAGTGAAAATAAACCCGCGCCGACGAGAATGGCACTGGCGAGCAAAACAAAAAATCTGTTTGCTACAGACCATCGTATTATTGATTCAATCATGGTTATTCTCCCATCTCCATTCCTGAATGATCTGTTTGATGTGTTGTATTAGATACATCATCAGTATCTTTGGGATAGTGTATATTTACCACTTTGACCAAGCCGTCTGATGTTTTTTCTAATTCAATATGAAGCACAGCACCAACGGTAAATACAGAGAAATCCACACTGTCATCAACAGTAAAGTCCATGGTCATTTGTGGCCATTCCCATTCATTGACAGCTTGATGGTCCACATTAATCATTCGATGTGCAGCCATTAAACCATTTACTTTTGCCTCTACCCAGGCGGTTTCAGATGTGATGGCTTGAATATTTTCTTGCTCATCTTCTGGTGCTGTCATACGTTTAAGATCAGAAGTTTTATTTGATTCAGAATCCAATAAAAATTGTGCAGACGAGACTACAATATCTCCCTCGTACAGTCCTGACTCTATTTGAATGCTGTCATCATCTAATCGCCCTAACGTTACCGCTACAGATTTATATTTACCTTCACCGAGGGCAAGTACAACTCGATCAGAGTTTCCTGTTCTAATAACAGCCTCCCTTGGTAACA
>Ga0208032_1001337_pt1 | contig 10707 bp, 22 predicted proteins | sample MalvirAntarct_66_FD_184254 | JGI IMG/M metagenome (GOLD analysis project Ga0208032, IMG submission 184254) | Marine viral communities from the Global Malaspina Expedition - Malaspina viral metaG Antarct_66 (SPAdes) (version 2) | ecosystem: Environmental > Aquatic > Marine > Oceanic | place: West... | reverse complement strand
CTACACAGAAGGGTATTTTAAGCTGTTAACCACTTTTATGTACTGTTGCCATTATGTCACTAGTATATATGATGTATATGTGCAACACATTTAAATAAAATGCATACAATAGTACAAATAATGTAATAAAGGGTGTTGACATACATCTATTTTTAGGTATAATTAGTGTATAACACATTAAATGCTAAACATTAGATTTAAAGAAAACAATAAAAGTGTAAATAACATCTAATGTAAACATCTAATGTAACAAAAGAGTAATATTAGTGTTGACAAATAAGAATAAAAGAGTACAACTATACTCATCTGATTCCGTAATAGAATTATTCTATGCTGCTTTAGCTAAAGAAGACGCAAGAGCGTTACGTAGAGTACACATTCCCAAGAGTGACGTATTTTACGTGCAAAAAGCAATAGAAGCTCGTACAGGAACAAAGTACACGTTAGACCACATTGAAAGGTCTATGTATTTAGAAGGTCATCTAACTGCTAACGAAGTGTTAGACCCTAAACGTAAGCGAGGATACTGTAGTTATGACACCTGAGAAGTTATCAGCTTGGAGAATAGTACCACGTATGCTTATACTTTCGTATATGTTAGTATTCTATCAGACTTGTACATGGTTTATGAACCTACCAGACCCTAATAATGCTCAAGCAGGGTTTGTATCTGTTATAGTAGGAGCAGGTGCAGCTTGGTTTGGTATATACGTAAATGGTACACGTACATCCGTATCTGTATCTGCTAAAACAGAGCAAAGGGAAAATTTATGAAAAAGAAAGTAGTTAAAGCTCATAAAGGAATGGCTCATGTACCTTTAAAATCTAAAAGTACAAGCACAAAACGTAGAGTTATAGGTTTACCTCAACCATTTATAGGTGGTAGAAATAGACGTAGAGTACCAAGTATGGCTGAAGAACAAATTAGAGATATGTTTAATACTTCAAATAAAAATTCTACAAAAGCTATTAATCCAGAACAATTAAAAACTCTACGAGAATTGAAGAGTGGCTATCTTAAAGACATTAAATCACAACCTAAACGTGTAGTGCGTCCACCTAAACAAACGGGTCCTAATTCAGACATACTTGCTGCTATTGCTGCTAGGAATACCTTTGTAAGAGAGTTGCCTAATAAAGGTAGAATACCCACAGCCCCTAGAACTCCATTACAACCAAGGCTACAGGCAAAGCAGGAATTAGATTTTAAAAACAAAGATTATAATAAACACAACTATGCTAAGGTACAGCCACGTATACTTAATCAAGGTGGTTATATGTCTAGGGCTAATTATGGTCAAGTAGACAATCTTAAAAAAGGAAAGTAGTACATATGGATATAATTAAACCTTTAATCGTAATGATACTAGCTACAGGCTTAATGGGTCTCTTAGGACTTATCGTAATAGATGAATTTATGATGGCGAATGAACACGGTGGTGCATTGGACGCTAACATAGTAGAATTGCTACAGATGAGTATTACAGGTATTGTCGGTATAGTCGCAGGATATTTGTCAGGTAGTTCTACACCCTCAAAGGGCAAAGGCTGTAACAACCCCGACTGTAAGTGTGGCTAATGAGTCTTATAGCTTCTCTCATAGGTCCAGTATCAGGTATCTTAGATAAGGTTATACCTGACGCAGATATGAAAGCTAAACTTGCACATCAGTTAGCGACTATGGCTGACACGCATGCTCAACAAGCGTTGTTAGCTCAACTAGAAATAAACAAAGCAGAAGCTGCAAGTGGCAGTTTATTCAAAGGCGGTTGGAGACCATTCGTAGGATGGGTATGTGGTATAGCTTTGCTGTATCACTTTATTCTTTCACCGTTGATAATATTCGGAGTAACCCTAACTGGTGTAGATATACCGCCTATACCTGAGTTTGATATGGGAAGTTTAATGACGGTACTTATGGGTATGTTGGGTCTAGGTGGATTACGGACATACGAAAAACAAAAAGGAATTACAAAATGATGAATGACTACAGTAAAAAACGAAAAGACCAAAAGAAGATGGCTATGGGTGGAATGATGCCAATGCAAGAACGAAAGATTAATCCTACTACAGGTATGTCTATGAATAAAGGTGGAGTAACTGATATGCGTAAGACAGGCATGTTCTATGGCGGTGGAATGGCTAAGAAAAGCAAGATGATGTATGGCGGTATGGCTTCTAAAAAGAAATAGAAGCTATGGCTAAAGACTGTCCCGTATGCAAAACACCTATACAGGTATTTAAAGTATACTCACACGCCAAGAAAAAGTTCACAGAGATGAACGGTGTGTGTATACCCTGCAAAGAAAAAGCAGATAAAGAACGCTTACAAAATAAAAAGGATGTATAAGATGGGATTTACTCTCTCACAACGTAGCTTAGACAGACTCACAGGTGTCAATGAGGACATGGTACGAGTAGTCAAGAAAGCTATCGAACTTACAAAGATAGACTTTGGTGTCATCTGTGGAATGCGAACAGTAGAAGAGCAGGAAGCACTAGTAGCCAAAGGAGCGTCACAGACCATGAAGTCAAAGCACCTAGAGGGTTTAGCTGTAGACTTGATGGCGTATATTGGTGGGAGGGCTTCATGGGAACTCAATGTCTACGACGATATTGCGGACGCTATGAAGGATGCTGCAAAGCTTGAGGACGTATGTATACGTTGGGGTGCAGCTTGGCATATTAATGATTTACGAGCTTGTCCGTACACTATGGAGCAAGCTATGAATGATTATATAGATTTGCGTAGAGGTGAAGGACGCAGACCATTTATAGATGGACCACACTTTGAATTAAGTAAGAACGTATAATATGTTTTTGCCCTTAGTTACAATATGTCTTCTTTCTCCTATAGACCAATCTGTAGATTGTAAGATGTTTAATCCACAGGAACTTGCAGTATCACAGCAACAATGCAGAAAAATGGTAGGAGCATTCGTACAATCTGTACAGCACACACTATCTGCACCACATACAATACAATATAAATGCTTAGATAAATCAATAGGAATATAGTATGGCTAATGTACTAAGTACATCCAGATATAAAAATGTTAAGTTTGATTTAACTACGGCTGTAGCTACAAAGATATATACGTGTCCTGCATTGATGACTACGTTTGTATCTTCTATCTTGGTAGCAGAAGACACAGGCAATGCAGACACTATAACGGTAACTATAACTAATGGTGGTTCTGTATTTAGCGTATTTAAAGTAAAAGCTGTTGCAGCTAATACTACAATAGAATTACTCAGTAATGATTTAATATTAGTATCTGGAGATATAGTAAATGTTACAGCAGCTACAGCTAATAGATTGCACGTAATAGCTTCTCTAGTTGAAGTGCCTAAAACAACAACTGCATAACAGGCTTGCATTCTTGTCTGTAGTGTGATATAACTATATGTGATATAACTACCTTGTACATAAAACATAGGGGGTAGTACAAAATGATTAAGATATTAAAAGAGTGGTTTAAACGGTCACAAGAAGCTAGAGCTAGACGAGCAGCAATGAGTGAGTTATATAGATTTTCAGATAGAGAATTAAAAGACTTAGGAATAGGACGTAGTGAAATATATGCAAAGGTACATGGGATAAAGTAAAATGACAAAGACTGCAGCTTGGACTAGAAGCGAAGGTAAAAGTAAATCTGGCGGTTTAAACGCTAAAGGTGCAGCTTCTTATCGGAAGGCTAATCCAGGGTCAAAGCTAAAGACTGCCGTTACAACTAAGCCATCAAAACTAAAGAAAAACTCTAAAGATGCCAACAGAAGAAAGTCGTTTTGTGCTAGAATGAGTGGCATGAAGAAAAAACTTACATCTAGTAAAACAGCTAAAGACCCTGACTCTAGAATAAATAAGTCTTTAAGAAAGTGGAATTGTTAAATGGCAGTAAACGCAGCTAAAAATTATACTAAGCCAACTATGCGTAAAAACCTAGTAGCTAAAGTTAAGGCAAGTTCTAAGGGTGGTAACTCTGGGCAGTGGTCAGCACGTAAAGCCCAGATGGTTGCTAAACAATATAAAGCTAAAGGTGGAGGATATAAATCATGAAGGGCGTAAAACACTATTTAAAAGACGGCACAGAATGGAAGGGTAAAACGCATAAACACCCTGACGGTAAAGTTATGACTGGTGCAAAAATGTCAAAAACAGCTAAACCTGTTTTTCATTTAAAAGAATTAAGTAAAGCTGCACAGAAAAAAGCAAAAGGAACTAAATAGCTATGGCTCAAAAATTATCAAAAAAACAAATGGCTATAGCTAAGAAAGCTCCACCTAAAGATAAAATAACTGGTGCAGATTTACAAAAGTTACGAGGTAACAATAAAGGGGGCATGATAAAAAATGGCACTCGCAAAAAGTCAAAGAAGTCTTAAGGATTGGGGCAAACAAAAGTGGAGAACAAAAAGTGGAAAACCTTCTACACAGGGTAAGAACGCTACTGGTGAGCGTTATCTTCCCACTTCAGCTATTAAGAGTCTCTCTTCTTCTGAGTATGCAGCGACTACGAAAGCTAAAAGAAAAGGCAAAGCTCAAGGTAAGCAACACGTATCTCAACCTAAAAACGTGGCTAAAAAAACGGCTAAGCATAGGAAAACCAGTTAAAGAAGTAAAGTACTTAGGAAAGAAAAAATGACTAAGAGAAATCTTACAGATAAACAACAAAAGTTTTTAGATGTATTATTTGATGAGGCAAGTGGTGATGTAACCGTAGCTAAACAGATAGCAGGATATTCAGATGGTTCAGCAACGACTGAAGTTATCCGTTCTTTAAAAGAAGAGATAGCGGAAGCTACTAAAGAATACTTAGCGAGGGTTGCTCCTAGAGCAGCCTTTTCTATAGCTAATGCTCTTAACGACCCAACTGAATTAGGTATACGAGATAAGATGGCTGCAGCTAAAGATTTGTTAGATAGAACAGGCTACAGTAAAACAGAGAAGATGGAAGTTAGTATGCCCGATGGTATATTTATATTGCCACCTAAAAATCAAGAACAAGAAGAAGAAGCATAATGGCGTATAAACGTGATTATAAAAAAGAATACTCTACACATGGTGCTTTACCTGAACAAAAGAAAAAACGAGCATCTAGAAATAGAGTTAGAAGTAAATTAGCTAAAGCAGGTATGGTTCGTAAAGGCGACGGTAAAGAAGTAGACCATAAGAATATGAATCCTATGGACAATAGAGCATCTAATATTCGTGTAGTTCCTCAAAAAGTTAATAGAACTAAGCAACCTAAACGTAAAGTAAAATGAGCACAGCAGACAGTTTAGGATTCTGGGATTTACCAGAACCTGAAATAGATAAGGATAAAGAAAAAGAATGGTTGCCAATACCTAAAGTAGCTGTTACAATACCATTTGGATACAAACATACAGATACAAGTATTGCTATCTTACATCCGATTAAAGAAGAGTTAGATGCGTTAGAGAAAGCTAAGTTACATTTAAGACAGTACAGCTACAGAGAAGTAGCGATGTGGCTCACTAAAACTACAGGACGATACATATCTCATATAGGTTTAGATAAAAGAATAAAGAATGAACGAAAACGTAAGAAACAGGCTGAAACTAAACGCCAATGGGCTAAACGGTACAAAGAAGCCCTTGAAGCAGCGGAAAAACTCGAAACGCAAAGAGTCGGTGCATACAAAGCAGAAGATAGAATCCAAGCCTAATGTAATAGTTCGTGATAAAGTAGATGATACAGTAGATTTATACGGTGGACGCAAGGTTATATTTGAACCTAACAAAGGTCCACAGACGCAGTTTTTAGCTTCCTCTGAGCGTGAAGTGTTGTACGGAGGTAGTGCAGGTGGTGGAAAGAGCTACGCAATGCTTGCTGACCCTCTTAGGTACATTACACACCCACAATTCTCTGGGTTGCTTATTCGACACACGACAGAAGAGCTAAGAGAGTTAGTTTGGAAGTCTCAGGAGCTATATCCTAAAGCTATCCCAGGGATTAAGTGGTCTGAAAGAAAGATGCAATGGGTAACACCACAAGGGGGCAGACTTTGGTTTTCCTACTTAGATAGAGATGAAGATGTATTACGGTATCAAGGATTAGCTTTTAGTTGGATTGGATTCGATGAACTTACACAGTGGTCAACGCCTTTTGCTTGGAATTACTTACGTTCTCGCTTGCGTACACCTGCTCCAGACTTACCTATATCTATGAGAGCAACTACTAATCCAGGGGGTGCAGGACATCAATGGGTTAAAAAAATGTTTATAGACCCTGCACCATACAATACAGCATTTAGTGCTACAGACATAGAAACAGGAAAGACATTAAGTTACCCTAACGGACACACCAAAGAAGGACAACCTTTATTTAAACGCAGATTTATACCTGCTAAACTATTTGATAATCCTTATTTAGCAAACACAGGCGATTATGAAACAATGCTTTTATCTTTGCCAGAGCAACAAAGAAGACAGCTACTAGAAGGAGATTGGGATGTTGCAGAGGGTGCAGCTTTTTCAGAATGGAATAGAGAGATTCATGTTATTGAACCATTCGATATTCCTAAAGGTTGGAAGAAATTTAGGGCTTGTGACTATGGGTATGGAAGCTACAGTGGCGTGGTGTGGATTGCTGTAAGTCCTGCAGAACAATTAATAGTGTACAGAGAGTTATATACGCATAAAGTTTTAGCTACAGATTTAGCAGACATGGTACTAGAAGCAGAGGCAAATGATGGAACAATTGGGTATGGAGTATTGGATAGTAGTCTTTGGCATAAACGTGGGGATACTGGTCCTTCTCTTGCGGAGCAGATGATACTAAAAGGTTGCAGATGGAGACCCTCAGATAGAAGTAAAGGAAGTAGAGTTGCAGGTAAAAACGAAATACATAGAAGACTGCAAGTCGATGAATTTACGGAAGAGCCTCGCTTGGTATTTTTTAGTAACTGCACAAATATTATTTCTCAACTTCCGTCACTTCCGTTAGATAAAAGAAACCCTGAAGATATTAATACACACGCAGAAGACCACTTGTATGATGCATTAAGATATGGTATTATGTCAAGACCTAGAAGCAGTTTGTTTGACTTTAATCCTATGAATAACATATCTGGATTTAAAGCTTCAGACCCCAAATTTGGATATTAAAATATGGCAATAAAGCAAGATGAAGTATTATTTGATACAGATGATGTATCGGCAATAGATGATAACGATGATAATTTAAAATCAGAATCTTCTGTAGTTTCATTTGTAGTAGGCAAATACAATAAAGCAGATACGTCAAGGTATAATGATGAACAGCGATGGTTAAAAGCTTATAAAAATTATAGGGGTCTGTATGGCTCAGACGTACAATTTACTGAAACAGAAAAATCTAGAGTATTTATTAAAGTTACAAAAACTAAAACTTTAGCTGCTTATGGTCAAATTGTTGATGTACTATTTGGCAATTCTAAATTTCCATTAGGTATAGACCCAACTGTGCTTCCAGATGGAGTTGCAGAAGCTGCTCATTTTGATATTACTCCTAATACTACAACAGAATTAAATAAAAAAGAATCTGCAGGTTCTAAACCTTTTGTACTAGATAATGAAGGCAACTCAGTAAGCATAGAAGGTGCTACTGAAGATGACTTGTCAGGTAGACTTAGTTATTTAAAAGATTTTTTATCTCCTGTATCTAATAAACTTACAGAAGGAGAAGGAACTACAAAAAGTAAAGTTACATTTCATCCATCTATGATTGCAGCTAAAAAGATGGAAAAGAAAATACATGACCAGTTAGAAGAATCAGGAACAAATAAACAACTACGTAACGCTGCATTTGAAATGGCTTTGTTTGGTACAGGTATAATGAAAGGTCCATTTGCCGTAGACAAAGAATACCCTAACTGGACAGAAGAGGGTGAGTATGACCCTTTAGTAAAAACTGTGCCTTCTACAAGTCATGTATCTATTTGGAATTTTTATCCTGACCCAGATGCAGATAATATGGACGATGCTGAGTTTATTATAGAAAGACATAAGATGTCTAGGTCGCAATTAAGAGCATTAAAATCTAGACCTTACTTTAGAAACGACGCAATAGATGCATCTATAGATATGGGAGAATCCTACACTCGTAAGTACTGGGAAGACCAGATGGAAGATGATGCAGGTAGTACAAAATCAGAACGATACGAGATACTTGAGTTTTGGGGATTTGTTGATGCAGCAGTACTAGAAGAAAATGGATTAGAAATACCTAAAAATTTAAAGGGTATAGACCAAATTAATGTTAATATATGGATATGTAACGGTAACGTACTGCGACTAGTTCTCAATCCATTTACACCAGTGCGTATACCTTACTATGCTGTACCATATGAATTAAATCCGTATAGTTTTTTTGGTGTAGGTATAGCTGAAAATATGGATGACACGCAGACACTGATGAATGGCTTTATGAGAATGGCTATTGATAATGCTGCACTTTCAGGTAATCTTATAATTGAAGTTGATGAAACTAACTTAGTCCCAGGGCAAGACATGAGTGTATATCCAGGGAAGATATTTAGAAGGCAAGGAGGTGCTCCAGGGCAAGCACTGTTTGGCACTAAATTTCCAAATGTTGCAGGAGAAAACATGCAACTCTTTGACAAAGCTAGAGTGTTAGCAGATGAAAGTACAGGCTTTCCATCATTTGCTCATGGTCAAACTGGAGTGCAAGGTGTAGGTAGAACAGCTAGTGGTATTTCTATGTTGATGTCTGCAGCTAATGGTTCTATTAGAAACGTAGTTAAAAACGTAGATGACTATCTTTTAGCCCCATTAGGAAAAGCATTTTTTAGTTTTAATATGCAATTTGATTTTGACCCTGAGATTAGAGGTGACTTAGAGATAAAAGCTCAAGGTACTGAAAGTCTAATGGCTAATGAAGTTAGAAGCCAAAGACTAATGCAATTTTTAGGAGTGGTATCCAATCCAGTACTAGCTCCCTTTGCTAAGATGGACTATATAGTTAGAGAGATAGCTAAGTCTATGGATTTAGACCCAGACAAACTAACCAATTCATTAGCTGATGCAGCCGTACAAGCAGAGTTGCTAAGAGAAATGAATCCACAACAACCTTCACCACAACAACAAGAAGAACAAATGGCAGCAGGGGTTAACCCTAATGACCCTACAGGAGCAGGTGGCGGTAATATAGGTACAGGACAAGTTCCTCTACCAAACGAACAAGGATTTACAGGTAATGAACAAGGAAATAATGAACCCACTGAAAGTACTGGTCAACAACCTTCAACAATGGCAGGACTTCAGTAAGTACATAGACTTTTTAATTAGTGAACAGCACAGAGTAATAGAACAAGCATCAGACGATAAAACTATGTGGAAAACGCAAGGGGCTATTACAGCATTGCGTAGACTTAAACAATTAAAGGATGAAGTAAATGGCAGAAGCAACTAACGAACAAATGAAAATGGCGTTTATGGATGACGGTATGGAACGTGACCCTATAAGTGGCAATGAAATACCTACTGGTTCGTTAGCTGAAGAAGTACGAGATGATGTACCTGCTATGTTAAGTGAAGGAGAGTATGTAGTTCCTGCGGATGTACTTAGATTTTATGGCATAAAGTTTTTTGAAGACCTACGTATAAAAGCTAAAGATGGACTCGCTAGAATGGATTCTATGGGTAGAATAGGTGGAGAACCAATAGAAGAAGAATCAGCAGCACCTACTATGCCGACTTCTGAAGATAGCAATGTACTTCCCTTTTCAGTAGAAGAGTTAGAGACAGAAGAAGAAGAAATAGAGATGGCTGTAGGTGGTGTTATAAACGCCCAAGAAGGAATAACTGTTTCTAATGTGCCTGATGAATTAACTACAGGTGAAAGTGGTTTTAGACAAGTACAGTATTGGAATGGACAAGATGAAGGTACAATATTTACAGCTACCTTTATAGGGGATGTATCTATATCTCATTCTCCTACGCAGTTAGCAGGATATGTTCCTTATGTTTCTCAAGGAGAAGAAGAGGGAGAAGGAAAAGATACTAAACCTAAAACACCTAAACGAAAAGATAGAGATGCATTTTATGGAAATGCTAAAACTCAAGAGGAACGAGATGCAGTAGATAAAGCCCATCAAGATAGATTAGCTAAGAAATCAGAAATAGGATTTATGGCTGATTTACAATTAGCAGGACAAGATATAACTAATAGATTAAGTGGAAATTATACAGACCCTAATAGAACAACAAGAGAGGTACAAGGACCAAAAGGTCTTTTAGAGTACGCTAAACAATTAAAAGGTTTTGGAATAGATGATTTTGTAACTAAATTACCTTTTATAGGAGATGTTACTTCTCTTGCATTAAGTGCTCAACATAAAGAATATATAGAAGATGCTAAGTCTAGATTAGAATCAGATGCAAAAAGTTTAACAGATGAAGAAAAAACTATATTAGGGCAGCTTATAGCAGGAGAAGAAGGTTACACACCTGCAAAAAGTCCTATACTTAAATTAAATCAAGTAGTTCGTAAAAAAATAAAAGATAAAAAAGAAAAGAAAAAATTAATGCAAGATGCAAATGATGGCGTAGGAGCATTTAGAGATTTGAGTAAAGATAAAAAAGGAACAGGTTATAAAGGCGGTAGAAACAAAGGTGGACTAATGCGTAAGAAATATTCTACTGGAGGAGTAGAAACAAAAAAAGACATTGTTTTTTCTGACAC
>Ga0208032_1001332_pt1 | contig 10734 bp, 8 predicted proteins | sample MalvirAntarct_66_FD_184254 | JGI IMG/M metagenome (GOLD analysis project Ga0208032, IMG submission 184254) | Marine viral communities from the Global Malaspina Expedition - Malaspina viral metaG Antarct_66 (SPAdes) (version 2) | ecosystem: Environmental > Aquatic > Marine > Oceanic | place: West... | reverse complement strand
GCTGTTATTTGTGATGAAAGGGGTTGCCCCGCCGGAAATCACGATGCGGCAGGTCTATGTGGCCGCAGCCCCTTTCGTCGGTTTGGGATTATTGCTGTTGTTATGCATCATATTTGTGCCGGAACTGGCAACGGGATTGGTATCTCTAACCAGCCCTTAAAGCCGCCCCAATAAGACATCGGCAGACCAATCAGCGATTACATCAATGGCTAGACTGAAATTGTCGCCATTCACATGTTCGCACCCGCCTTCCTCTTTGGTGAAGACTCGTAAATCCCTGCGTCGGGCATTCACTGCGCCATCAATGGTCTTCTGTGCCTGATCGAAGGGAACCTGGCGGTCATTTTCGCCATGAACCACCAGCAACGGACATTCGATCCTATCCGCAACGCCTGCCAAGCTCATCTTGGCAATCATCGCAGCACAGCTTTCAATATCAGGCTGGCCATAGACCTTTAGGGCATGATCAATCCAACCCGGAATGGACCTGGCCGCATTGGGATCGCGCAAGATTCGGCCATGCGATTCCGTGTTATCCCATCGTGCACCCCAGGCAATACAGGCTTTCAAACGTTTTTCGAATGCAGCCGCGCGCGGGGCATAGTATCCACCCAGGCTCATGGCGACGATGCCAATCTCATCATTGGTGTCATCCCGCCCCATCAGATAATCGACGCAGGCTGAGGCTGGACGCTCCGTCTCTACCACGGCGGGCAGGCCACGATCGCGCAACGCCAGACCAACGCCTGGATGATCAACCAATAAGGTCGATACCCCCCGTGCGCGTAAGGCATCTGCCAGACCAGACAGATACGTCCATTCCTTGGTCACATCAAATCCATCGAAACCAATCATACAGGGTTGCGGACCATCCCCCTGACCCCGCAGGAACAGAGCCGGCAGCGTTGTTCCCTCATAGGGAATCTCAACCCATTCCATAGGAATATCCGCATTCTGGATCGATTTTTGAAATGTTCCGCGCATCGCATCATAGGCAAGCGCCTTGCGTGGATCATCATGGGGGGCCATACGGTCCGCCTGTTGATAATAGACGCAGGCGCGTCGGTATTTTCCTGCCGCACTCAAGCGATGGTTCTCAGAAACATCCTGATCAGCCTTGCTTTCCAATTTTTTGGCCAGTGCCAACCAGGCCTCCAGCCACGCGACCTGAATAGTGGTATTCGTCTTGGCATCCGGCGCAGCAGCCAAAGCACGCAGTGGTCGACACGCCTCATCAATCTCGGATGGATGTCCCCCCAGTTGCATCGCCATCAAAACGGCGAGGTCCCAAGAATAATTCTCACCAAAATATTCGAACATGTCGTGCCTCGCGTTGCTGTCACAGAACAGATTTAGTTTACAGAAAACGATTACCAATCGGTATTAAGCATTGACCAGAAAATGTCTATATGAAACCATTTTATGCATAAAATATTTCGTCCGTGATCAAGGTAGGACCCTAAATGGTTTTTTCAGAACCAGAAACATTAGAAGAGGTTTGTCATCTGCTCTCCGAACAGCCGGACGCCCGCTGTTTGGCCGGCGGCGCCAGTTTGGTTGCCATGATGAATGCAGGGTTGCTGGCACCGTCCCATTTGATCAGCCTTCGGAAGATACCGGATCTGGCGAATATTCAAGCCTTACCCGATGGTTCCGTCCAGATTGGGGCAATGGCCCGTCACGCCGATGTCGCCCGCTATGATGGATTTACCGGGGCGCAAAGGATCGTTGCCGCAGCGGCCCGACGGATTGGACATCCCGCAATCCGCAATATGGGAACCATCGGTGGCTCTATCTGTCACGCGGATCCATCAGCAGATTACCCGACAGCGATCACCGCCGCCGATGCCATCGTTAACATTGCCGGATCTGGGACGACACGTCAGATCCCGGCGTCGGAATTCTTTGTTGATTGGCTGGAAACTGCCCTTGAACCGGGGGAGATTGTTGTATCCGTTGTCATTCCGCCTGATCCAAGCGGTGCTTCGGTACATTATGAAAAATTTACCCGCGCGGATGGGGATTTTGCCACAGTTTCTGTCGCCGTGTGTCTGCGTATTTTAGAAGATGTTGTAAAAACAGCCCGGATCGCTGTGGGGGGCATCGCTGAAAAGCCGGTGCGCAGTCCGTCTGATGAAAACAGCCTGATCGGACATCCCCTGACAGAAGATGCGATCCATGATTTCAGTGCTTCCCTGGAACCGTTGTGCAATCCGATCGACGACATGCGGGGCAGTGCCGACTATCGTTTGATGTTAATGCCGCGATTGATCCACCGGGCCCTGAGCCAGGCATTGAAGACCCAATTGACCTCTGATCTGGAGGGAACGGCATGACCGATACCGATGAGATTCCAATTCGCTTTACGCTGAACAAAAGCCCTAAGAATATCTTCTGCAAATCAACGGAAACGTTGCTGTCCCTGTTGCGGGAAGGTTTTGGACTGACCGGATCGAAACGAGGCTGCAACCAGGGCCTTTGTGGCGCCTGCACGGTTCTGATTGATGGCAAGCCAATGCGGTCCTGCCTGACGATGGCTGCGACCTGCAACGGGCGGGATGTGGAAACGGTAGAGGGGTTGTTGGAGAATGGAAAACTGTCCGTCTTACAGCAGGCCCTGGTCGACAGCGGCGGCGTACAATGCGGTTTTTGCACGGCGGGTGTGACCATCGCCCTGACATCCTTGCTACGCGAAGACCCCAAGCCGGATCGCACAAAGATAAGGGAGGCTCTGTCAGGTCATCTTTGCCGATGCACAGGATATGTAAAAATTGTGGATGCCGCCGAGGCTGTCGCGGGGAAGGCAGGATCATGACGAATTCTTTTAGTGCAGTTGGGATGTCTTCCGCTCGTCTGGATTCATCAGAAAAAGTGGGTGGGGCGGCAAAATATGCGGATGATTACACTGTGCCCGGCATGCTGTATGGAACAATCACCGCCAGTCCGATTGCAAGCGGGCGCATCAAAGCCATTGATTTGACCGACGCCCTTGCCGTGCCGGGGGTTATATCGATCATAACGGCGGATGACTTACCCGACAAATTGGTCGGCTCCTTTATCAAAGATGAAGTAACATTGGCGCGCGGCCACGTCCGCTATGTTGGGGAGCCTGTAGCGGCCGTCGCAGCGGAAACCAAGGAAGCAGCCGACCTCGCAGCACAAATGATCTCGGTTGACTATGAAGATTACACAGCTGTCTGCTCTCTGGATGACGCCTTGGCGCAAGACGCCCCCTTGGTGCATCCAGATCAGGATCGCTATACGCGTAACAGCGATACAGAAACCAACGGCAATATCTTCTGGTCCGCCGGTATTCTGGAAGGTGATCCAGATTCAGCCTGGGGGGCCTGTGATGTCATTGTCGAAGATGTCTATGAGACACCCGCCCAGTATCACGCCTATATGGAACCCTGTAGCGCCTTGGCAGAACCGGACCTCGCCGGTCGCATTACTGTGCGTTCAACCGCACAATCAATCTTTTATCTACAGGGTCGCATTAGCGAGGAACTGGATATCCCGATGTCCAAGATCCGCTGTATCGCCCCCAAGATCGGCGGAGGCTTTGGCGGCAAAAATGGCGTTAGTGTTCAGCCCATTGCGGTTGCTCTTGCACGCGCATCAGGACGCCCTGTTAAAATCACTCTGACCCGGGCGCAGGATATGGAAATGCTGCGTTCCCGCCATCCTACGCGCATTAAAATGCGCACAGGCGCAAAACAGGATGGCACCCTTGTCGCGCGAGAAGCAGAGCTTTGGTTCGATGCTGGTGCCTATTCAGACGAGAGCCCAGCGGTGCTGAGCTTCGGGATGCTGTGTTCCAGAGGCCCCTATAACTGCCCCAATGTTCGTGTTAAGGGCCATGCCGTTTACACCAACAAACTGAAAGCGGGCTCCTTCCGGGGGTTTGGCAATCCACAGGCAACATTCGCCAGTGAAAGCCAATTGGACGCACTTGCCGCAAAACTTGATATGGACCCGATAGAATTGCGCCGCCGCAATGCCATGAAGGCCGGTGACGCTTGGTTGGGGGGCCAAACAGTGCCGTCCTGTGCAATGACCGAATGTCTGGATGCGCTGGATGCGGCACTGAAGAAAGATGTCTCCGCTTTGCCTGCCCTCCAGGACGGGTGGGTCAGGGGCGTTGGCGTATCAGGCCTGTCGCATATTTCCGGCCTGATGGGCACCAGCGCCTTTGTCAATTTGCGCGCTGATGGCACGGTTGCCCTGCAAACCGGCGTGGTGGATATCGGGCAAGGGTCGGATACCGTGTTACCGCAAATATGTGCGGAGACATTGCGCCTTCCCCTAGAATCCATCGCCTATGCGACCCAGGACACAGACAGTTCCCCATATAATTGGAAAACTGCGGCCAGCCGTATCACCTATACCGCGGGACGGGCTGTGATGCAGGCGACCGTGGAAATGCGGGATCGAATCCTGAATGATGCTGCGGATATGCTGGAATGCAGCAAGGATGATCTGGAACTGGAAATAGGCGGTACGGTCCGGGTTGTCGGATCGGACCGGCAGACGAGTTTCAGGGAAATCGCAGCCCGGGCCTTCAATCGCGTCGGGGGTCCAATTATGGGACACCATGCCTTTGCCTTCGACGGGCCCCGCTTTGATCCCAAACGGGCCGAGATGTCGAATTTTGCCTTTGATAATCTGGGCGTCTATGTTTTTGGGGCCGTGGGGGCCGTCGTGGATGTCGATACAGTGACCGGCAAGGCTGTGGTTCAGAAAGTCTGGTCCGCCCACGACATTGGGCGTGCCATCAATCCACAAAGTGTCGAGGGACAGGTGCATGGCGCTGTCGTTCAGGGCGTTGGCTATGCCCTGCTGGAAGAATTGGTGTGGGAAAACGGCCATCTAACCAATCCATCCTTTATGGATTACAAAATTCCTGACGGATTGGATTCTCCTGATGAAATCGTGGTCATGCTGATTGAAGACGCCCCGGAAACAACGGGACCGTATGGTGCCAAAAGCATTGGAGAAGCCGGTATCGTTGGCGTTGCCCCCGCGATTGCCAATGCAATCTATAACGCGACCGGCGCACGAATGACGCGCATTCCCATGACCTCTGAGAGACTCCTGAATGGAATTCTATCGCAATCCGGGGCGTAAGAGCTTCATTTGAACTCCGCCTGACTGTGCAAGTTCGTTCCTCTGCGCATCACGATCTATGATGCGACAGCCAGACGGTCCGGGCGTTTGCCACCTTTTTGCAGGCCGACTTGTGCGATGAAGCCATAAAGCGGTTCGTCGGGCAGGCCGGATTCCAATACCTTGCGCACGGCAATCAATTTTTCCAGATCAATGCCAGTTCGCAGTCCCATTTCTTCCAGCATATAGACCAGGTCTTCCGTCACAATGTTGCCAGAAGCCCCTGGTGCAAAGGGGCAACCGCCCAATCCTGCAAGAGATCCGTCAAAGGTTGTAATCCCGATATCCAAAGCCGCCAGAACATTCGCCAGGCCCAGTCCACGGGTATTATGCAAATGGGCCCCCCCTAACTTATCATCACCAATTTCCGCACGTACCGCCTTGAAGACACGCCGGATACCGGCAGGGTCCGCCATGCCTGTTGTATCGGCCAGCCCAACTTCATCCACCCCCGCTTCCACCAAGGCAACCGACAGACGGACAACTTCATCCTGGGCGACCGGACCCGCAATGGTACAACCCCAGACAGTGGATAAACCGCCTTCAATTGCGGGGCGCTGTCCTTCAGGCAGACTGTCGCGCAGGGCACAGATCCGGGCAATCTCCACAATGCTTTCCTCTGGGGTTCTGTTCACATTGGCACGGTTATGGGGGGCACTGACGGAAATCGGGACCGTGATCTTATCTGCCCCGGCAGCCATTGCGGCCTCTGCACCGCGATAATTCGGGGCCAGAACCGCCACATGCAATCCAGGCAGTGTTTTAGAGAAACGCGTGATCTCATCAGCATCGGCCATGCCAGGCACCAATTTCGGTGGCACGAAGGAACAGACTTCAATCTCCCGCAACCCGGCAGCATGTGCATCCGTAATCCAACGCTTCTTGTCAGCCGTGGACATGATTGATTTTGCCATCTGCAAGCCATCTCGCGGGCCAACTTCGCTGATCAGAATGTCGATATCGGTCATGGTCAGGTCCTTTATGATCGTGCAAAGGGAGTTGCGTGATAACATGCATTCGTTCTATTCTACGTAACGTCGTTCTAAAATATCAACTAAATTCGAGAATGACAAGTATATGGAGGATGCCAGAATGCCAGAAGAAACCCTTGATCATCTCAAGCAATCAGGAACTCAATCCACCTTACCGCTCGCGGGCATCCGGGTAATTGAGTTCAGCCATATGGTTATGGGGCCGACCTGTGGTCTGATTCTGGCCGATCTTGGTGCGGATGTGATCAAGGTGGAACCTGCGCCAGAGGGGGATAAGACCCGCAAGCTTACGGGATCCGGGGCTGGCTTCTTTACCGCCTATAATCGCAACAAGCGGTCCGTCGCAGTGGACGTTAAATCTGTGGAAGGCAAAGCGTTTGTCGAACGCCTGATCGCGACGGCAGACGTGCTGGTTGAAAATTTTCGCCCCGGCGCGCTGGATGGGATGGGGCTAGGGTATGAGAAACTGAAACAAACCAACCCCGGCTTGGTTTATTGTTCCGCGAAGGGGTTCCTGGCGGGACCTTACGAAAAGCGCACCGCCCTGGACGAAGTGGTTCAGATGATGGGCGGCCTGGCCTATATGACAGGGCCACCCGGCCGTCCCCTGCGCGCCGGCGCATCAGTCAATGATGTGATGGGCGGTATGTTCGGCGCCATTGGCGTAATGGCTGCGCTTCGACAACGGGATGTTACGGGGCAAGGCAGTGAAGTGATTTCGGCCTTATTTGAGAACTGCGCCTTCCTCAGTGGTCAGCACATGACGCAATTTGCCATGACAGGAAAGCCCGCCGCCCCCATGCCTGCACGGCTTTCGGCCTGGGCTGTTTATGACGTCTTTGATTGCAGCGATGGCGAACAGGTTTTTGTCGGCGTTGTGTCTGACAGACAATGGAAGACCTTTTGTGAGGATTTTCATCTGCTGGATCTGCTGGCTGATCCGGCCCTGGATACAAACGCCAAACGGTGCCATGCCAGAGATGCCTTCCTGCCCCAAATCCGCCGCCTGTTTCTGACCATTCCGTCAGAAACCCTGATGGCAAACTGTGAGAAATCGGGCTTGCCCTATGCGCCGATCCGCCGACCTGAAGATCTGTTTGACGATCCCCATCTGCAACAATCCGGCGGCCTGCTGGATATAACCCTGCCCGATGGAACGGAAACGCAGGTCCCTGCCTTGCCAATTTCCGTTGGCGGTTGGCGCCCTGGTGTTCGACTGAACATTCCCCGCAGCGGTCAACATAGCCAGGAACTGGCACAGGAACTCGGCTTCAGTAACGAGGAAATTGATGCCTTGAAGCAGTCTGGAATTATAAATTTCTCAGACTGACTTTGGTCTAACCATATATCTCCTGTGACAGACGGCGCGCCTCGTCCTTGGCCAGGTCAATCGCCTGATAGCGGGCCGCTTCGTCAAACCGTGTTCCCAAGCCAGACACGACAAGCGCGCCCATGAAGGCATCGCCTCGACCCAGAACGGGAACCGCAATCGATACGGTATTGGGGTCGCGCTCTCCCAAACTTATTGCATAGCCGCAGGACTTTATCTCCTCGGTCTTTGGGTCACTGCCATCAGAATAGGCCAGAATTAAATGTCCGGCCGCCCCTAAATTTAGCGGCAGGCGAACGCCTTCTTCCAGGTGATGCCGAATGGCCTGACTGCTGTTATGGCGCATCAAGCAAATCCGCGCATCGCCATCGCGCACATAAAAGGATGCGCTTTCCCCGGTTGTTTCAGACAGCCGCTTCAGGACCGGACGGACATGCGTTGCGACGTCAAATCGATTGCGGTACAGCGCGCCCAGACGCCAAAGCGTCGGTCCAAGCTGAAAATCCCCGTCCTCCCGCCGACGCAGATAGCCGTAGCTTTCCAGCGACACGCACAACCGAAGTATCGTGCTTTTATAAAGCCCGGTCTTTTGCGCGATTGTCTTTAGCGGAAGACTCTCATGATCCGATTCGAAACAATCCAGGATCGCCAACGCGCGCTCTACGGCCGCGACCCCCTTATCGCTCATTTCTTGAACGCATAATCACCACGCCTCCTGTCTTTGGGATTTTTACTTTACTTCAAACTTAACCCAAGTGTATTATAGAACGGTGTTCTGTCAGATAGAACAAATAAATTCTAAAGCCACGCACAAGTGTGGTGAAACAACAGGTCGGCTAAGACCAGCCTGAAAAAGGGAGGAAATCATGCGTAAGTTCCTTGCGACAGTTGTTGTTGCGTTTCCAATAAGCTTGAGTTTCGGTGTGGGCGCAAACGCCCAGGAAGTAATTTTCAGTGCCGTTGGTCCGACAACCCAAGATTATCAGATGGGGGTCGCCTGGTCGAACTTAATGGCGGAATCCGGATCGGATATCAAACTGACTGTTGTCGACAATGGCTCCGTAAAGGGCTTGCGGCAGGTCGCGGCGGGCCAGGCCGACATCGTCGCCATCGGCTCCCCCCATTACAAAGATGCCATTCAGCGCAGTGGTAAATTCAATGAAGACCCTGAAGATTTGGTCGAAAAATATAAAGACATGAGCACGCTGTTTGCGATCACGACCAGTGCTGCCCAATATGTTGCCCGCGTTGAAAGCGACATCAAAACCATTGCGGATTTCAAAGGCAAAACCCTGGCAATCGGTCGACCCGGCGGGAATGCAGGCCGCGTGACAATGGCGCTGTTCAAAGCCCATGGCATTGATCTGGAAGCCGGGGATGCCGACGGCCAATATCTGAAATACCAACCCGCACTGGATCAGATGGCGGATGGTACAATGGATGCGACGCTGGTGTGGGGTGGTGTGCCCCATGCGGGTGTTGACAATGCATCGCGCCAGATGAAGCTGCGCTTTGTTTCGCCAGACCCGGATAAGTTAGATGACTTCCGCAACAATATCACCAACGGCGAATACTATGTTTTTCAGGAAGTCTCCCCGGAAATCCTGAACAAGGCCTATGAAGGGCGCGTGCAAGCCGACAGCCCTGCGTATTTCTGGACCTTCCCTTTCATGATGGTTGTGCGCAATGATATGCCAGAAGAAACGGCTTATACGCTGGTGAAGACCTTTTGGGATAACATCGCAAAGGTGAATGACATGAGCCCGGCATTGGCGCTGATCCAAATGAAAAATGCCCTGACGGCGCTGTCTGCGCCGGTTCATCCTGGCGCGGCAAAATACTACCGCGAAGTAGGATTAATGCAGTAAGACTGGCAAAGTTTTCTGTTTAAGGGTCTGTTTCAATGCAAGACACCCCATCTAACCCCGCAGCAGCCCCAAAGGCGCTGCGGGTCCTTTTTCCCGCCTTGGGCAAACTGTGCTGTGTAGCATTGGCGGTGTTCATCGCCGCGACAACGGTTTTTGGGAAACTGCCCGCTGAGGCTCAATACAGCATCGCCCTGACATTAAGCATGGTCGCGGTTTTCCTGTTAAAGCCCGGTGTATTTCACGGAAATGGCGAACTGACCATGCGTATGGCCGTGGTCAATTCGATGTGGATCCTGGCGGCGCTGGGGACCGGCGGCTATTACCTGATGAACTATTACGAAATTGCGGCGTTTCGGGAAGGCATCCCCAACACTGCTGATTTGACCTGCTATGCCATTGGTACGCTTGTGGTTGTCGAGGCCGCGCGACGGGTCGAGGGTTGGGTTCTGGTTGGTATCGTCATCGCGGCCTTTCTTTACCTTGCCTATGGCCATTGGATGCCAGGCGTGTTGAACCACCGTGCAATGCCATTCTCCAATGCCCTGGAAGTCGCCTATAGTTACAAAGGGATCTATGGCATCGCCCTGGGCGCGGTGGTCGATGTTGTGATGGTCTTTGTCATTCTGGGAGCGGCCATTCGAATTTCGGGAGCTGGCGATTTTTTCAATTTCATCGCCATGCGGGCAACCAGTGGCTTGCGCTCCGGCCCGGCCCAGGCCGCCATCATAGCGTCGACATTGTTTGGATCGGTCAACGGGTCGGCCCCCGCCAATGTGGCGTCGACCGGTGTATTGACGATCCCAATGATGAAACGGGCGGGATATACCGCCGGTTTTGCGGGTGGGGTAGAAGCGACCGCATCCTGCGTTGGTCAGATCATTCCGCCCATCATGGGCGTTGGCGCCTTCATCATGTCGGAGATAACCGGCATTCCGTATGCGACAATCATGTTGGTCGCCATCGTTCCTGCGTTCCTGTTCATTTTCTCACTGTCAGTCGCAGCCATACTGGAAGCCCAGCGTCTGGGAATCAAAGCGCAGGGAGAAGCCACCACTGACATGTGGACCGGACAACGGGCGTCGCAAGCACTTGTACTGGTATTGGGTTTCGGCACTTTGCTGGGCATGCTGTTTTCTGGCTTTTCCCCAACCTTCAGCGGTCTCAGCGCGGCGGGCGTTACTCTGTTTACCGGATTCGTATTACCGAAAACCCGTTTCGGATGGGAAGCCACCTGGGAATTCCTTGTGGATTCAGGCCGGGATGGCCTGTCTGTGCTGATCGCGTGTGCCGCCATTGGTGTGGTTATCGGCGCGGTAAGTTCCACCGGTCTGGGTGTGAAACTGAATCAGCTGATTGTCTCCATGGGATCGGGAGACCT
>Ga0208032_1001331_pt1 | contig 10736 bp, 14 predicted proteins | sample MalvirAntarct_66_FD_184254 | JGI IMG/M metagenome (GOLD analysis project Ga0208032, IMG submission 184254) | Marine viral communities from the Global Malaspina Expedition - Malaspina viral metaG Antarct_66 (SPAdes) (version 2) | ecosystem: Environmental > Aquatic > Marine > Oceanic | place: West... | reverse complement strand
TTACTATGGGAAAATTGGGAAGATTGGAAAGATTAAAACACTATTTGGCACTTGGCATTTGCGGCATTAGTGGCACAAGTGATATGAGTTCGTGCCGTTCGTGCCGTTAGTGCCAGAGGTTATTTATAAAGTTGCTGAATCGACTATATTTCTATCTAAGCTTTGGGCCGTTGTAACATCTCCAGACACTACGTAAGCCTTTACGGGCTCTTGAATTTGAGATCCGATAGCGTCTGCAAGCTGATTTGTTCCCGTTGTTCCAACCACGTTAAAAGCTGCGGGCATTGAAGCATAAGACGGAGCGGGAGGAGTTGACCCTCCTCCAACATCACCTCCTCCTCTTCCATTAAAAGAGGGTAGTTTAGTGCCTTTAATTTCTTTAATAGTTCTATAGCCCGTCGCAATAGCAGAAGCCGCGGCAATCCCTCCCAAAGCAGGCCCAACAACGGGTATGCCCGCCAATGAATTAAAAGCAGAGATCGAAGATTGTAACGTAGTAATTGTAGTCGATGCAATGGCCGCCGCCTTTCCCGCTTTTGATTCTTTTCCGAAAATATTAGCTAAATTATCTAGTGTGCCTTTTGCAATATTTAATTTTGCCTCTGCTGACATATCGTCAAGTTCGGCTAGTTTTTGATTTGCCTCTTGTTGATAGGCGAGTAATTCATTACCCGCATCTGCATAAGCTTGCGTCCCCTCTTGATAAAGAGCTTTTTTTGCTTCAAGTCGTTTTGTCTCCTCTGTGATCTCAACCTGAGTTGCTTGTTTCATCGCTTCGATCCTAAGAAATTCTCCTTCAACTCTCTCGGCTGCGAATGTTCTTTGAGAGTTATTCCTTTCCGCTTCTGCGTCTGTATTTCCTTGAGTTAATTCTTGTTGCTCTCTACTTAGGGCCAAGTCATTTGATTGCTGCTCTGATAGTAACCCTTTTACGGTTGCTTGGACTCCCAAAACCTCTGCTTCGGCTTGTAATAAAGCGATCTTATTTTCGTCCGTTGCGTTTTTATCGAATTGCGCTTGAGCAGCATCCTTTATGATGTTTGCTTGTTTAAGCATTTCCTCATTTTGTTGATTTAAAATAAGGAGTAATTTATCATTGGCCTCTTTTCGCTCTGCGATCGTGTTTCGTTCTTCGTCTCTTGTCTGGCGTAATGTTTCCGCTTGCAAATCATAGCTCTCAAGTAGCTTTAAATTTTCAGCCTCTGCCAATTCTGAGGCTTTTTGTAAGGCGACGTTTTGTTTCGCCGTTGCTAAAGCTGATTCGATGTTAATATCCTTAACCGCACCAATAACGGCCGTCGTAATATTTCCAACCTCCTCAATAGCCTCGCCGATATTGTCTTTTATCGCCGTGGCAGACGTAATCATTTCGTCCTTTACCTCGACAAGCTCTCCTTTGTCAGGTTAATACTTGCGCTTAATGCGTCAATTGTGGCCGTGTCTCCGTCTCCAAAAATAGATTTTTCCCAAGCCAATTGAGACTCTTGAACGGCTAATTTTATCCCAAAAAAAGCAAGCTTAAAAGGAGTGATCGCCAATTTTACGACGTTGGTTAAAACCTTTCCCAGAGCATCAAAAGCACCAGAGGTTTTTGAGGTTTGTTCTACTATCTCAATAATTGTTCCAACAAAATCACTTAAAACAAGAGACACCGTCTCGAAAGCAACCGCCAAAAGATCCACGACTTTTTGATTCTGAGAGAAAACTTCTTTAAGCTTTGAGAAAACAAGCAGAAAAACTCCAACTCCCGCCCTTGAAATTGCCCCGCCTATTTTTTTAATGCCTTTTTCCGTTTCCTCGCTTGTATCTTGTACCGTTTTTAGACCTTCTACGATATCCTTATTTCCCTGATCAATTGTCTTTGTCAGGCTTAAAAGTGCCCCCTCTAATCCTTCAACATTTTTTTCAGCTTTGCCCGTTTTAGCGACTACCTCTACTTCAGCGACTTCCATTTTATCTCCTTTTTAATTTGCTTAAATGCTTTTTTCATGCTTTTTGGAAACTTATTTTTCCCTTGAGCTATTCTTATATTCTCTGTTTCTCCGTTAGCTATTTCTAGCATCTCAATTATTACCTTTATCATACGACGTTCAATAGTTCAAAGTCACTCTCTCCCGTTTGAAGGTTTGTTGTGACTGAATTAATAATATACGTTTCATCTCGCATTGTAATTTTATCATTTAATTCTAAAGCAATTACAATTCTCAAAGGCAAAAACGCTTTGACTTTTGTGATCCTTCTTTGAGTATTAAAAACCGCTGAAACGTAATCTGTATATTCCTTTCTAAATAATGAAGAGTCTGAAAATACTGCTGATGTTAATTCATACTCGTTTATCTCAGCACCAAAATTTAAGTTATCTGGATTTATTTGAGAAAGCAAAGCAACGCTATTGCTTGGCAAGTTGTAATCGGTTACTTCAATATGACTAGTTGGAGCAGTTAAAAAAGAAATTGAATTAATACCTCCACCTGATAAAGTCACGGGGTAAAAAAGCAACGGCTTTCCGAAATAAGGTTGTTGATTTTCATTTACAAAATAGCCGTATTGTATGGTTGTTGCATTAGTCGTTGCTTGATCAAATAACCTTTCAAATTGTACATGCTCAAAAGGAGGTTTGACGGTATAAATTTCTGTTGGTGCGCTATAAGTTGCATCATCTAAAGTAAATCTAAGGCTTCCCCATCCCACGTTATTAAGTTGCTCATATTGTTTAGCAAGGAATGTCCCAAGTCCTTCATACTCAAAATTTATTTGTTTATAGGGTAACGCAACATTAACCGCACTTTTTGAAATCTCTAAATATTGAGTAATGTCGTAAGTTGTCCCTGCGGCATAATAATCATCAATAGTTTGAACTTGAATGTTTCCGTTAGGTAAAGCGTAAACGGTTAAATTAAAAAGGTTAAAAAGACCATTTAAAAAATCAATAACTTTTTGCTCTGGAATTTGTTGAGTAATAATAAACTCAATATCAATACTTGTATTAAAATCTGCGTTTGTTGTAAAAACTTCTGCCCAAGATACATACGTAACGCCTGCTAAATCCCATTCGATGTCCGTTGAAGGGAACGTTATTTGAGTTGTAACTAGCGTGACAATTGTAACCGTATAAAATCCTTGAGGTAAATTTTCCCCCCAATCAGCATTAGTAAAACTTCTGTTACCTGACAAAAAAGTTGACTCAAAATAAGATGATCCATTTCTGTAGACTATTACTTGATATGCTACTCCAGACGCAGTTGTTAAATTTAGATTACCTCTTACCGTTGCGTTTGCATACAATCTCATAGTTGTTACAGATTGTTGCTCTGCAAAATAAGGTGTTGCGGGAGTTCTCGGCAACCATTTATTAACCTCCGATGAATACTGCGTTAGCTGAACGGCGGGTTGAACATCTCCGCTTTTTCTGTGAAGCCACATAAACAAATGATGATATCTGTCATTTGAACTATTAAAAAAAGATGTGCTATCAAACGTGATTCCGTATTGCGTTTGAATTGCGGTTATGATCGCATCAATCCTAATCGCATATTTTAATTGTGACCATAAAACCCCATGCTCATTTGCTCCTCCGCCCGTATGCCAAAAAACGTTCCCTGATCCCGCAACGTGAGTTACTGAGTTATAAAATAATCTATCAGTATGAGTAATTAAGGGACAAAGAATTGCATCTCCCGATGACTCTTGAACTGCAAGTTTAATTTCAACTATTGATGGGCTATAAATTAGATTGTGAATTGAAAGTGAAGATAAAGCCGAAAGCATATCCTCTCCAATTAGGTCTTTTAAATTTACGGTATTACCAAAGAAGGTTATTCGATATGCGTATGCTTTTTCTTTTCTTAAATCAACGCCCTCAAGCCTAATAAATCCGTCTTTAAAAGGGATGCTATTTAATTCAATGCTTCCTGCGACTTTATTAAGCGCATCAAAACCTCCTACAATATCAAAGTTATAATAGTGCTTAAAAAGCAAGTTGTTCTTTGGCGAGGCAGGAACGGAAAAGGTCTTGCTAAAATCTGTAAAGACTTTTGAGATGTCTCTAACATTTTGAATAGTCTGAGTGACCGAAACAGACTCATCGCCGAATAAATCAATTCGGTCTGCTCCTAAATATAATTGCAGTTTTTGCATCTATCTGATGTTGTTTATTTTATCGTAAGCCTCTGAAAATTCTATAGTATAATCAATTAGCTTGTCATTTAATTTTGTCTTTTTTACAAACGAGCTTGTCATAACATTAACGGGTAAATATTGCGTTTGACCTACGGCGTTTAAAAATTGTATCCAGACTTGCTCGCTTTCGAGAAGCTGCTCAAAGACGGCGTTATATGCTTCGGGATAATATCCAGAGTTGAGCGTTATTCTTTCGGTTGCCTCTTTATTAAATATAACTTTTGTCGGTTTACTTGTGTCATATCCCGTTGATGATCCGCCAGATGATAAATTAATCCCTTGAAATTGCTCTTTACTTGTCTCTGTTGTTAATGTTTTTTTAAGCAAAAACCAAAGATCTTGAAATTGTCCGTATTTATTGACAAACGTTATTCTTTGCGGTTCGTATTTTGAGCAAGGCGTCCGATTTATCGTGCAAGTGACGCCCGCTCCGATCGTTTTTGACTGAGCAGTTCCGTTATAAAACTCATACCCAATAACTCCGTTTAACATATACGGCAAATATCCGCTTTTATTTTCTGGGACAAAGATTTGCCAATCCGTATTAACATCTTCTTTTGGAGCAATTAGCCAAGACGCCGCGCTGCTTAAAGGATAAGGAGGCTCGTAATTTGCGCCCTCGCTAAAATATCCATAAGCATCAGTACCAATCGAATTGGTTAAAGAAATGGTTTGTAAAGCCGTTCCCGTGGCATTTATGCCATCATAAAAAGTCATCGTCAGATCGATTTCTATTTCGGTATCGCCCGCGGCGGGAGAGCCATCATAGACGATCGTTAAATAATCTCGGCATAATTCCGAGACTTCAAACGTGCTAGTTTGAGCGGCAACCGCTGATTTGATCAAGGTGTATTTTAAAACGTTATCAATTGAGATCAACAATTTAACAGATAAAGTATTTGTTGGAGCGGTTCGAGTAAAAAAATAAGGACTTCGTAGTGCTATTCTTGCCATTTTATGTGGGTTTTAAAAAATTTAGGACGTCTTTTGAGAAAGCTTTTTCGACATCTTCTGGAAGCCGAAGCAATGCCCTTCGAAACGGAGTTGAAAACCACAAGGTCGGACTTATACCCTGAGCGTAAATGCTTTTTTGAAGGTAGTATCCTATAGCTTGGTAATTTCCTTTTTTAAATCTTCCGCTTGCTTTGTCTCGAAATCTTATTTTTCGATATTTGGCCCATTTTATTAAAGGACTTAAAGGAGGTTTTTTTGATCGATACTTAAACGAGGAATAATCCCCCATAGGTTTTAAGAAAACCGACTTTACTCTCTTCCCTTTTTGCTTTCCTTTTTTATTTTTGCTATCAATTAGCTTTGGATTTGCTCCAAAAACTCCCGCATCTTGAAACATGCCGTAACTATTCATAAAAAACCCAATAGTGTCACCACTAGATTTTTTTAAAATCTGATACTTTAGGGAATTATAGAGACTACCCGTATAATTTTCGGGAGCTTTCTGTTTTGTTAGATTTGTGCGCCCTTGCTGAACGACATATTTACCGAAATTATCATAAACTTCCTCAAGGTTTTTCGTTTCCATCAGCAGATTTTTATATCGTTATACAAAAGAATGTCGAAGCTTCCTTCCCATCCCGCAAGCTCGTTATCAAACCGATCATAAAACGGAGAAAGGGCCGCGTTTCCGTCTATTTGATAGCCGTCTTGATGCAGAGATCCTCCTCTCAATACTTGTACTAATCTATTAATCACCGCTAGCTGAGTATTTAAAATGTCTTGCTCGTCATTGTTTCCTACAAAGAGATCCGTGGTGGCCTTTTTTGATTGGTTCACAATATCCATACTTAGTACGCGTATACTAAAACGCAAAACTCCGTCCTCTTGACTTGCCGATTCGATGATGATATGAGACAAAGGGAAGATAGATTGTTTTTGAACGTCTATGTCGCTAAAATTTCCCGTCGAAACGGACTTGACATTTACGTCGGTTAAGAGCTGATTCTTGATGGTCTCTGTTAATTGGTAAAAACCTCTTACGCCTTGATTACTCATTTGATTTTATTTTTAATTTGCCTTGCTTCTAGCTCGTTTTTTTCCTTCATATACGTCAGCATGTATAAACATTCATGCATATTTAGTTTTGTGATAGCTTCAATTTTGAGAACGTCCCCTCCACTAAGTCCATATAGACTTGAATACCATCCAAACTTTTGTCCGAATTGGCTGACTGCGCTTGTTGTTTCACCACCTGATCCCTCAAATAACTCTGGGTAATCAATAATAAGTCTTTTGCGGTATTGAACAAAAAAAAAAGAGATCCAAGCACGGCGGACATAGGGAAGGCCAAGGCCCTATCTGGTGTCTTTGCATCATACTCCTCCACTTCGTATCGTCCTGACGACCTATGAGCGATTGGACGATATAAAACGGCCATACTAATAAACATCGTTTTCCAATCTGAGATATTAGTGTCCAAATCAACGTACTCTCCAAACGACATTTCGTCCATTGACGAGATAAATCCGTATTCAATCCCGTTTAATTTAAACGACTTTACAAGTTCATGCTCTCCCTTAAATAGATTGATGATTTTATCACTTATTTTTTTGACGTCTTTTGCCATAATCATCTTCACGTCTTTCTCTGGAACTAAGCAAAAAATCTCAATTGCTTTTATTTGCAAAAAATACTCGTTTTGATTGTCTTCTTGAGCCTTTAGAAATTCCTGATATTGTCCGAGAGTGATTTCGTCTAATGATGTTGGGACTTGAACCGTTGCTTTTTTGGCTGCCATAATAGTATAACGTATTTTTAGTTAAATTTTAAAATAAAAAAGGCGGCCATTTCTAGCCGCCAAATCAAACAAGCGTTTTTAATGATTAATCTGCTCCATGTCTTTTAAAAATTGCTGATGTAATATATTGAAATTGTATCTTATTTTTGAGAGCTTGTCTTGAAGCTCCTTTCGCTCGTCAAATAAATCGCCCATATAATTAAACATTAGGCGATGACTATCTGAGATTGCGAATATTTCTTCTTTTGTGAGTATCCTTTCATTATCGAGGGCAATATCTTTGATTATCCCGACGGCAGCACTTGCCACGCCTAAGATCTGAACGTGTTTCATTTCCTCGTCTACCATAACTCGATCATTTTTTCAAGGCGAGGGATGACTATTTCGGCAATCTGCGGGCCAGAAACTTTGATCTCTGTTTCGCGCATATTGTCAAGGCTTGTCTCATAGAAATAAAAGCTATCAAAATCGATGTGATGCGTAACCTCTGCGGGCTCTGGCCTTTGATATCCCTCGTCCTCTATGTATCCCGCCGCCGTTATGACCTCACAAGTGACAATTATGTCGGCAAATATTGTGATTTTATTTCCCGCATGAAACGTCAAGGACTTTCTCTGAACGTCTGAATCATCAATGACGACTCTTTTTTCTAAGATCTTATCAATTGACTTGATTAATTTTTGGTTTGAAATGTTTAAAGTGTGCATAATTTTCATTTATTTATGTGTAAGATATGAATTATCTATTAAAAAGTCCAAGAGTCATTTGATCAAAAGCCTTATAAGTCCCTTTCATTTCTGGAATTTCTTTGATCTCTTCCTTTACGATCTTGGTTGCTGCGTGACGCTTCTCGTAATTAGCCCCTCTTAAAGACGGGATCTCCTCTTGAAGCTTTCGTCTAACCCTCGTAATAGTGTCGGGCATTGTTAGAGCGCCTTCTCGAAAACATCTTAAAAAAATCTTAAAATTATCTCGGTCTATTCCTTGCGAATTGTTGGCTAGCTCCTCCCACCAAAAAAGTGCTATTAATTCACTATCGCTATCTTGGGTCTGAGAATGCCTTCTTAAGATTTCCTCAACCTTTTTTGCTTTTTCTTTTATCATTTTTCTATAATTTTAAATACGTCCCAATTACCAATTTTCGAGGCATTATAAACGGCCTCTTTTTTTAATGAATCGCTTACGTCCTCTGGATGATACTTTTGATCTACACGACCTAGCGCATAAGCCTGACTCAGCATGTTTTCTAAGGTGTGTCCCATGATTTTGTATTCTGATCTTGACTTGATTTTATCTTGTGTCATAATTTTACTTGTTTGATGTACTTGTAATATACACAAATAAATGTTATGTACAAAATGGTTTATAACTCTTTATTTTCAGCCTCCTTCTTTTTGGCAAGATTTAACCGATACGCCTTGTTGTCATATTTTTTGCTTTTGCTTACGATCCAATCTCGGTAATCCGTGGAAAAAACAAAGTCATATCGAAAACGATAGTCGTCCTTTCGGGAGTAAATGATATTAATTTGGTCTGGTATTTTCTGATTCATATTTTTTACTTATCTATTTACTTCTTGGGGCGCGTCGGGGCGTCGCCCTTTTTTCGCCCTATATTTTAGGCGCTTACGAATTTACGGGTTTTACGGGTTTTGCGGGTTACCTACTATCATATGTGATTGTCGAGTTATATGAGTAACCTGAGTAACCTGAGTAAAACTGTCGAGTTAAACGAGTTATCTGAGTAAGCTGAGTAACCTGAGTAAGCTGAGTAAGCTGAGTAAAATGGTATTTACGGGTTTTGCGGGTTTTGCGGGTAAAAAAAAATAGATAGTTATTTACTGTAAAGAACTATAAAGTTTTCTGAGGATTGAAAATAAGATTGCAAAGGTATTTTGCAAACGTGCAAAGGTAGGGAGTTAGCTTATAACGTACTTTCCGAAATTGGCTCGTCTTCCTAGACTTTCCATTTCATGATATCGTACTGCATCGATAGCGTGATTTAAAGTGTCCACGGGTTTTGAGATCTGACGACCCGTTTTTTTGTCCGTGTCCCAACAATAAGACCTAAGCTCTTTAAGTAGATTAATGCTTTGAGAGGTCACCAAATAGTTTTGTGACTGCATTACTTGAATACCAAAATTAATTGAATCAGCGCCCTTGGTTACGGGTTTAATGACCTGACCCGTTCTTCGGATCTCTTCAATGCTTTTTGGCTCGGCACTATCTGCAAAAACGATGACTTCGCTATTCATTTTTTTTGCTAGGTCTGTATTAACGAGCCCCGTCTGGTAGCATATTTCGTTTAATATCCTTTGACCGTCGTAATTGTACACCTCGACAATCGAACTTACATCTACCGAGTACCCGAAATCTAAGCCGTAACCCAAAAGGCGAGCTTCGTCAGGTATTTTATCGATGACTTTCCAATTACTAAAGACCACTCCCTCAAGCATTCCGACCAAACCTTCCCCATATACTCGCCACCAATTCTCCCAATATGCGCTAGTCTTGGCCTTGAGCTTGTTCTTCTCGATCTCCTTTACGATTCGATGATCTAGCGCCTCATTATCTCGATAGGTCAAGATAAGAAAGTCACTATCTACCTCACCTTTTAACTCGGTGTGCACCCAAAATTCATTGGCGGGATTAAAGTCAAGATAGATACTTGCTTTTGTTCTTATAGCAAGTTCATTGTAGGAATTAAAGTCAACATTATTGCACTCATTAATATAAAGGATATCCCGCCTTGCTCCTCGCAGTTTAGAGGAATCATCAGCACTAAAAAACTCAATATAACTACCATTGGCAAACTCATATCGAAGCAAAGATTTATTAAATCGAGCATCAAAAAAACGGTTAGTCCATTTCATGATGTTAAGCCAATCCTTTAACGCTCCGCGGCGCAAGTGGGGTATGGATTCGGCTACGACTGATATTTCAATATTTGAATTTTTGGTCGCTTTATCAATTAAGATAGGCAGAATCCCGAAAGTCTTACCCGCCGATGTTCCGCCTTGAATAATTTTAACCCTTTTTTTTAATTTTAGGATCTTATTTATTGCGGTCGTCCTCTGGAGCATCTGGGAAAAGGGGTTGTTCTATATTTGTTGATTCGATCTGCTGCAAAGGCGACCCATATCCAGAGTCCATCAGGGCCTTATAAGCGTTTACGTCTCCTTTCCTTGCCTTTTTAATAAGCGCTAAAGTCATTATATCCTCTTGACTCATGCGTTCGTTTTCGGATGTTAGCGGATTTGTTACATCTTCATTTACCTCAAGCCATTGTCTTGCAATTGTGCTTCGGTTTTTGCTGCCTTTTGGCCTTCCGTTTGGGTTTCCACTCTCGCCCTTTTTAAACGGGATTAAATCTTCCTTACTCATTCTGTATTTATTCTGTTTTTAACAAGGCCCACAAAGCATCTTCGGGGCTTTTAGCAATCTTTTTTAAGCTATCCTTTACATATTTGTATTTAGCTTCGGAATAACTTAGCTTTATTGTCTTTTCGACCTCTTCGTCGACATCAAAATCAGGCGTAATCTGCCAAACTTCCAAACCCCAATCCGTCAGATCTGCGCTATCCCATTCGTTAGCTAACACATCGAAATCATTTTCGCCAAAAGAAACGTTATCTTTTATTATAAATTCTCTTTTTTGCTTTTCCGTCCATCCCTCGGCAACATCAATCCAGACCTTTTGGAATCCCGCTTCAAGACAAGCCATTAAACGCATGTTCCCACCAAGAACCGTCATTGATTCGTCGACTATAATGGGCCTTTTTTCAAGCATCTCAGGAAATTCCTTC
>Ga0208032_1001328_pt1 | contig 10742 bp, 10 predicted proteins | sample MalvirAntarct_66_FD_184254 | JGI IMG/M metagenome (GOLD analysis project Ga0208032, IMG submission 184254) | Marine viral communities from the Global Malaspina Expedition - Malaspina viral metaG Antarct_66 (SPAdes) (version 2) | ecosystem: Environmental > Aquatic > Marine > Oceanic | place: West... | reverse complement strand
GCTGAAAGTGGTGAGGCGAGAGGGCTGGTTCTCAATCCTCGCTCACCCGTTCCGTCACTACTTCGACATGATGATCCACTCTAGCCAGCGACCCGCGTTCGCAGAGGGAGCCACGCCCGAACAGCTTGCTGAAGCGCCGATTTGGGAGCTGGTCGATGCAATCGAAGTCGAGAATGCCGTCAACACGGATCGGGAAAACGCCTTGGCGCTGCAAGTTGCCTCAATCACGGGGCACCCCGTGTCTATCGGGGCCGACACCCATCATGACTTTGAGTTTGGGCGTTTGACGCTTCCCGTTCCCGCGATCCCTGCTGACGAACGGGAACTCATTGACCTGGTGACAGCACTCAAGTTGACGGACTTGGTGGCCCCACTGGGATGGGCTAGCGAAGGGGGAGGTTGAGATGCAGCGCTACATCATTCGCCGGTTAGGCTACTCATTTGTCAGCATCCTCGGCCTGACGCTTCTGGTGTTCATCTTGCTCCGCGCGGTCCCCGGCGACGTCGTCACGATTCTGGCCGGAGCCGAGGGTGCCGCACTCAGCGACGCGCGCATGGAGGAAGTGCGCGAGGAGTTCGGCCTGAACCGACCACTGCCGGTCCAGTACGTGACCTGGCTGGGCGATATGGCGCAAGGGGACTTCGGTGCGTCCCTCTTCACGGGTAGGCCAGTACTCGACTCGTTCTGGAGCCGGCTCCCGGTAACTGCCCAGCTCGGTGTGTTTTCGCTCGCGATTTCGGTGCTCATCGCGGTTCCCATCGGCACGATCTCGGCGCTGAAACAGGACAGTGCAACCGATCAGTCCCTTCGGTTCGCTTCGGTACTGGCCCTCGCGATTCCCAACTTCTGGTTAGGCACGATGGTTGTCGTGTTCGGATCACTCTGGTTCGGCTACTCGCCACCGATCCGCTACCTCTCTCCATTTGAAGACCCGCTCGGCAATCTCAAGCAGTTCTTGGTGCCGGGCCTGGTCCTTGGGACGGCGCTATCAGCGTCTCTCGTGCGGATGCTGCGGTCGTCCATGCTGGAGGTGATGCGGGACGACTACATCCGGACTGCTCGCGCGAAAGGGTTGGGGAGTTACGACATCGTCGTCCATCACATGATGAAGAATGCGCTGATCCCAGTGATCACTCTATTCGGGCTCCAAGTAGGGACAGTGATCAGTGGGACCGTGATCATCGAGAGTATTTTCAACCTGCCAGGAATGGGGAGGATGCTCGTCGGCGCAATTACTCAGCGAGACTATCCCGTGGTACAGGGGCTCATTCTCGCCTTCGGGGCAGCAATCATTCTTGTCAATTTATTGACAGATCTTATGTACGGTGTACTTGATCCTCGCATTTCCTACAAATGACGGATATGTAGTGGGCAGGCGATCCGGAGGGGGGGGGAGCGCATGCAAGGTGCAACTCAAGGGATGGGACGGGCAACGGGCGTTGCGCGTGTTGCCGCCGAGAAGCGGACGCTAGCGAACACTCCAGTCTTGGGCTTCCTCTGGGCTCTTCGACGGAAGCCCACAGGCTTGATCAGTCTGTTCGTGCTTCTCGCGTTCGTGGTGATCGCTGCCGCCGCACCCTGGACGGCGCCGTACGCGTATGACCAGAGCACGGACGCGTATGCCCAAGGGCCGAGCATGGCTCACTGGTTCGGTACCGATCATCTCGGTCGTGACGTGCTGAGCCGCGTGATCTGGGGAGGCCGCGTCTCGCTTCAGGTCGGTTTTGTGTCGGTGTTCTTCGGCGTGATTATTGGAGCAGCAATTGGGCTGATGAGTGGCTACTTCGGCGGCAAGATCGACATGGTGACCCAGCGGGTCGTCGACGTCTTCATGGCGCTTCCAGTCTTCCTGCTCGCTATCACGGTCGTGGCAGCACTGGGCGCTGGAGTGATGAATATCACGATCGCTATCGCCATCGGAATGATCCCTGGGATTTCTCGAGTCGTCCGCGGTAGCACGCTCTCGGTCAAGGAGACACCATACATCGAGGCGGCGGTCTCGATCGGCAGTCAAACTGGCCGTGTACTCATTCGACACGTGTTGCCGAACGTGATGGCGGCGATCATTGTTGTCGCCTCGATCAGACTAGGCATCGCGATTATTGCGGAGGCCTCGCTGAGCTTCCTCGGGATCGGGGTTCCACCAAACGAGCCCACGTGGGGAAACATGCTCAGCGGCGCTGCCTTGAGCAACATGACCCGCGCGCCCTGGATGGCCCTGTTCCCGGGTATTGCCCTCACGATGACTGTCTTAGCGCTGAACCTGTTTGGGGACTCAGCGCGCGACATTCTGGATCCACGAATGCGTGGATCAAAGTAGCGGTAGGTCATGGCCGATTGCCTACTAGGCATCGGGTACGAGTACGCAGAGGGGAAGGGGGTGGCTTGACGCAGAACATTCAATCGAGCCGCACGCAACTAATAGGCGGCTACTCAACTGATGGTGGTGGAGGGAACTGAAACGATGGAACGAAATTATTGGAAGCAGCGGAGCTCGACACTAGGTCGTAGGCGCTTCATCCGAGGGGCGGCAGTCGCAGGAGGTGGCCTCGCCGCGGCCGCGCTCGTCGGGTGTGGCGGCGACGACGAGGACGGACCGACCAACGGCGCCACCGCAACTCAGGGAGGCGCGACGGGGACCGCCGCGGCTGGAGAGACTCAGGCTGCATCGGGTTCGGCAAAGTCCGGCGGCACATTCCGCGCCCGGTTCGAGGGTGACCCACCGGGCTTTGACATTGGGCGAGCGGCCTCCGTTCGCGCCCAAACGACCAGCCTTAACTACAGCTGGCTCACGAGCCTAAAGTTCGGACCGGGCGTCGGGTACCGCGAGTCGACAATCGTCGCCGACGCAGCCGAGGCGCTGCCGGAACAGCCGGATGGCGAAACGTACATCTTCAAGCTCCGCCCCGGTATCAAGTTCTGGAACGTTGATCCTGTGAATGGGCGCGAGGTGGTGGCGGAGGACGTCGCCGAGACGACCCGGTACATCGCCGATAGTTACACGAATGACTGGCGGGGTTTTTCATCAGTCGAAACCCCTGACGACTACACCATCATCATCAAGACTGACGGCCCATACGCGCCCCTGATGAACAATCTCTCTGGGCAGTACGGGGTTCTCCTTGCGCCCCGTGAGTTGGTCGGCACGGAGCAGTTGGCAAACCGCCCCGTAGGCACTGGCCCCTACATCTTCGACACCTATGAGGAAGGGTCGCGGATCGTTCAGAAGCGTAATCCTGACTACTGGAACACCGCGCAGGCTCCGTACCTGGATGAGATCCAGTTCCTCACGATTCCGGAAGTCGGCTCTGCGATCGCCGCATTCCGCGCAGGTGATCTTGACTGGCTCACTGGCCACACCTGCCATGATGCCGAGCAAGTCGCGCAAGAGATGCCGGAAGCGGTGGTGATCGAGACGCCGGGTACATCCGGGTGGTACGGCATGGACCAGCGGACCGAGATGTTCGCCGACCTCCGTGTCCGCCAGGCAGTAGCTCTGGGCTACAACCGTGAACGGGACACGAACGCCGTCTTCTGCGGGCGTTCGGATATCCCCGGCCTCATCCCGTCCGACGAGGCGATCCACCCGACGGACTACCCGGACGCGGACAAGTGGCTGTCGCGAAACGTCGAGGAAGCGCGGAAATTGATGACTGCAGCGGGCTATGCCGATGGGTTCGACACCAATCTGCAGTGGACGCCGCATTACGGGCAGGACTACCAGACCCAGATGGAGGGTATGGTTGGTGACATGCGCGAAATCGGTATCAACGTCACGCTTGAGTCGCACGAGTATGGCCAGTGGATCGAATCGGTCTACCGGCCACCGTATAACTTCAGTGGGCTCCACGGCGGGGCGACTGGCCGGTTCTACCCCGACCCCGATGGCTATGTGGCGTACTGGCTGCACCCAGATGGGATCGCGAACCACAGCCAGGTTAACGATCCGCAGATGACTGAGCTGATCGAACGTCAGGTGACGCAGACGAATCCCGACGAACGTTGGGAGACGCTGCACGAGATCCAGCTGCGAGAGTTCGAGAACATGTATTACGTGTGGCGTAACACGGGCATCTTGAACACGTTCGTGCAGCCGTACGTCCGTGACTTCAACCCGCACGCGTCGTACAACCGTCGCGAACTGCTCCCGGTGTGGCTCGACATCTAGAGTCCGGACTGCTGAAGAGATAGGAGTCTTCGCAACTCGCCTCTGAGCAAGGGGGCTCCAGTTGAGCGAGATGGAGGAGCTCTCCTTAACGAGGACCGACTCCATCTCGGAGCGAAGGCATAACGCCAACTTGCACCCTCGATCCCACTTCGAGGGTGCAAGTTGGGGCGTTCCCTCTAGAGGCCGAGGCGCCGCGGCTGTTGCAGTGGAAGTGATGCGAAGATGAGACGGCCAACTCAGTACGGCTCGTTGTCGGAAGCGGTCAGATCCGTTCCTGACTGTGCCTCGATCATGATCCCCGGGTTCGGACCGGGCACTCCGTGGAACTTGCTGCGAGGCTTGTACGAGACCGAGACGCGCGACCTCACCTTCATCGCGAATGCGGTCGGTCTTGGTGGGTTGCCAGGACTCATCCACGTCCCAGACTTCATCAGGGACGGGCGCGTGAAACATGTGATCGCCTCGTTTACCGCGGCAACTCATCCGTCCGAGGTAAGTGAGTGCGAGAGGGCTGTCCGCTCGGGCGCCATTACCGCCGATCTCGTCCCTCAGGGCACCCTCGCCGAGCGGATCCGCGCTGCTGGCTCCGGCATACCGGCGTTCTACACGCCTGCTGGTGTGGGCACCCGAGTCGCTGACGGCAAGGAGCAACGGACCTTTCGAGGCCAAACCTATTTGCTGGAAGAGGCTCTGGACGCCGATTACGCCTTTATCCGGGCATGGAAGGCCGATGAGGCCGGCAACCTCCTATTCCGGCTGACCGCCCGAAACTTCAACCCGATCATGGCCATGGCGGCGCGCCACACCATCGTGGAAGTGGAGGAGCCGATCCAGCCCATCGGGAGTCTGAGGCCCGACGAGATCCACCTCCCCGGTGCCTACGTCGACGGGCTCGTGCTCATCCCGCCAGACGGGGTTCGAGGCGTAAACACATTGCAGCTGCGCGCAGCCGCGCAGAAGGACTAGTTTCATGACTGTCTCTGAGAAGCGCCGGTTAGATCGCGAGCAGATGGCCGCCGTGGCGGCTGGACTGCTGGAGCCGGGGTGGAACGTGAACCTCGGTGTCGGCATCCCCACACTTGCTTCCACGTACATCGCCTCCGCCCCGGACATCCTCCTGACGTCAGAGAATGGCCTCCTCGGCTACGGGGTGCTTGCGCCCGAGGGCATGGAAGACCTCGATGTCGTCAACGCGAGCGTGCAGTACGTCACGCTGCAGGAAGGCGCGTCCGTCGTCCACCATGCCGACTCGTTCGCGTTCATTCGCAGCGGTCACGTGGATTGCACGATCCTCGGCGCGTACGAGGTGGCTCAGGATGGCTCATTCGCGAACTGGAAGACGTCGAATGACGAGTACTCCAACCTCGGTGGCATCGGTGGCGCCATGGACCTGGTGGCCTGCGCGAAGAACGTCTACCTGGTCATGCAGCACACGACCCGGGACGGGAGCCCTCGACTTCTGGAAGAGTGCACACTCCCACTGACGGCCCCAGCCGGCCGCGTAGGACTGATCGTCACCGACGTGGGACTCTTTCGTCCGACCGGACAAGGCTTCGAGCTCCTGCGTATCGTCCCCGGATTTGACGTCGACGAGGTGACGGCCATGACCGGTGCCCCCCTCAGCGTCAGTCCCGACCTGGCCCCACTGGCTGTCTAACGCCGTTCATCAGGAGCAGCGACTGACTCGGGCCCTTATCCGAGAAGACCCTCAGAGGCGATATCACTGATCTCGTCCTCGCTATATCCGGCCTCGAGCAGCACCTCGTGCGAATGCTCACCGAGGTTCGGCCCCTTGCCTCGCGGCGCGATCTGCGCTCCACTCACAGTGAATGGAGCGGACACGACCTCGATCGAATGCCCCTGCTCGTCGACGTCGGGGATCTGCTGGAATGTGCCCTGCCTGCGCAGTTCGGCGTCAGACGTCACTTCGTCCATCGTCGCGGCCACGGCCCAGACGCACCCACACTCGTCGAGGCGTTTGGACCAGTACGGGAAATCCTTCGAGCGGAAGATGGCGTCGATCTCCGGTATCAGCTCAGTCTGGTTCTGAGGCATCTGTTCCGCACTGACGTAGCGAGGGTCGTTCGCCCAGTCTGGGCGATCCAGTGCTGTGCAGACGCGGCCCCAGTACTCGATGTTATGCATCGTGAGCATCATCCAGCGTCCGTCCGACGTCTCGTACGAATTCCGGGTCGCCAGGTCAGCCTTCGTCCGATCAAACCGTTCCGCCCGGTACGCGGGATTGTTCAGGACCTGCTGCGCCTCGCTGGCGAGGGACCACAACCCCGCGCGCTGGAGCGTCACGTCCACGAACTGCGCTTCACCCGTCTGATCCCGCACGCGTAGCGCCGCGAGGACGGCCGTGAGCAGGGTCAGCCCGGAAGGGTAGTCACCCTGCCCCCCTCGACTGACAACTGCGGGCGTGCCCACCTCACCCATGAGCGCCATGAGCCCAGAACCAGCCCAGTAGGAGGTGGAGTCGAATCCTGGTCTGCTCGCACCGGGACCAGAACTCCCCCAACCAGTGACTTGGGCGAAGACGATGTCTGGGGAGCGTTCGCGCACCGCGGCGTAGGTGAGCCCGAAACGTTCAAGGCGCTCGGTCATCAGGTTCGTCACGAACACGTCGGAGTCCTCCACGAGTCGGAGGACCACCTCGGCTGCGCCGGGACGAGCGAGGTCAAGCGTGATCGAGCGCTTACCGCGGTTGAGCGCGTGGAAGCTGTGGTTGGCGACGGGAGCCGTTCCCGCCTTGTTGCGCATGTTCCGCGTCGTGTCGCCGCCGGGTGGTTCGACCTTGATGACCTCAGCTCCCATGTCAGCCATCAAGGCACACGCGATCGGCGCGGCGAGGAAGTTCCCAACCTCGACCACCCGGATTCCTGCTAGGGGCGGGATTGCGCCCGGTGTCTCTTGCGTCACGATTCTCCCCTTGCCTGCTGCCCCCCGAGCAGCCGAGATGTGCGGAACCCCGGCGTGGGGGTCCACCGGGGTTCCTAACGGAGGAGAGGCCGCCCTGGGTGAGGGCGTCCCGAGACTGGAGCGGCTTGAATGTAAAGGAGGAGGGCACGCGCCCCAATCAAGATTCTTTTGGGCGGTCCGGGCCCCGACGCTGACCGGGAGTACCCTACCCGTCCGCTTCCCGATACCAGCAGAATGATGATCGGTCGCCGATAGGATGGTTCGGCCGGATCGAATAAGCACGCACCAAAGAAGCGACCGTTCGGGATGAGCCAGACCGCTGAAACGACAACCCCAGACGAGTGGAACGAGGCCTGGATCGCCCCACTCGCTCCGGTGATTGGAGAGTTGCGGGCCGAACAGCAACTGTCTCAGGAGAAACCAGCCTAAGGGTAACGATTAGCCAGGGCGCGATGTCGAACTTCGTGAGCGCAACAGGGAGATGGCGGAGGACCCCTTTTCTAAGTCCGGCGCGGGTGCTGAAACACGAAACAGAGGAGGCTCTTTGAGCGCTTGCCCGAGAGGCCTCCGCTGCCGCCGGCTCCGTCCTGAAGAGGCTCTGGGCCTCAGGCTTGGCCTCCACTGCTCATCCTCGAGCCGATTGTCGGAAAGGGAATCATGAGGACGACTCGTACGAAGGTCGCGTTCGTCGGCTGCGGTTACACGAAGGCGACTCGGAAGCCTCGGCAGTCTGAAGTCGACTACGCCATCGAGGCGTGCCGTATGGCGTTGGAAGACGCCGGCATGAAGCCCGAGGATGTCGATGGCATTAACGTGCAGGTGCATCATTATCCGCCGCCGGACATGGACGCCATCACCTTCGGGCTCGGCATGACGAACGTCCGTTGGACGCGTGAGGGTGGCCTGGGGATCCTCCCCGCAGGCATCGCTGCGACCGCCATTGACAACGGCGAGTGCAACTCCGTCCTGGTCGTGAAGATCATGAACACAATCGCACCCGTCTCGACGCCGCAGATCGATCCCACCTCGGGCGGTGTTGCAGGGCCGACGCAGTTCGAGGTGCCGTACGGCCTCGGCTACAGCATGCAGCGCGTCGGCCTGATGGCGCGCCGGTACATGCACCGATACGGCATCACGCCGGAGCAGTTGGCCTGGGTGCCGATTGTGGAGCGCGAGCATGCGCTGACGAATCCATGGGCGGTCATGGACACCCCCATGACGCTCGACGACTACCTCAGCGCACGCTTCATCGCTGATCCCGTGCGCCTCTTCGACTGCGATATGCCGGTCAACGGCGCGTTCGCGTTCCTCATGACGCGCGAGGACATCGCGCGCGGTCTCAAACACCCCCCCGTGTTTCTGAAGTCCTGGGCAGGGGCGCAAGACGTGCCGCGACGCGACCACCTGCTCCCAGACGACGACAGCGATTCGACCCCGATCGCGAAGGAGATCTACCGCGACGCCGGACTTGGCCCAGAGGACATGGACCTGTGGTTCATGTACGACGGGTTCAGTTTCTTCGTCCCAATGTGGATGGAGAACCTCGGACTCGTCCCGCGCGGTGAGGCCGGGAACTACATCGAGGGCGGGGACAACATTCGCGCGGGGACGGGCCGCCATCCGATCAACACGCACGGCGGTCAGCTTTCCGAAGGACGTTTGCACGGCCATGGGCACGTACTGGAGGCCGTTCAGCAACTGCGCGGCAGCGCCGGATCCCGGCAGGTCGCGCATGAGGCAAACACCGCCGTCATCTCCTCGGTCTTCCCCTGGACCGGAGCTGCCGGAATCCTTGCGATCGACTGACGCGGAAGAAGGAAGAAACCGTGACCACCGAGCAACCGAACGTCCAGACGACGGAGGGCCAGGCACGCCTCAAGGCGATGGGCATCAGGCCGGTGCCTGCACCAGACGAGCTGACCCAGCCGTACTGGGAGGCGGCGAAGCGGCATGAACTGCACATGCAGAGTTGTGACAGCTGCGAGAACCTCCAGTTTCCCCCAGAGGAGAAGTGCCTCAAGTGCGGAGCGGCCGACCTTAGCTGGAAGCAGGTCAGCGGCCGAGGGGTCGTCCACAGCTTCATCATCGACCACCGGTTGATGACGCCCGGATTCGACGAGCCGTACATCGTGGCGCAGATCAGACCCATCGAAGCGACGAGTCAGGACGCGATCATTACCACGAACATGCGCGACATAACGTTCGACGAGATGGCGATAGATATGCCCGTGGAGGTGGTCTTCGAAGACCTCCCGCAGGGGATCGCACTTCCGCAGTTCCGCCCCAGTCGCTAGTTGCAGCGTCACCCGACGTAGGATGGAGTCCCTCATGGGCTTGGATGGCAAGGTCGCGATTGTCCTCGGCGCAAGTCGAGGTATCGGTGCGGATATCGCGAAGCACCTGGCACGCGCCGGCGCCAAGGTCGCCGTGGCGGCGCGCACTGAGCAGGTCAAGGATCCACGTCTCCCAGGGACGATCTACTCAGTCACCGAGGAGATCCAACAGGCGGGTGGGGTGGCGATGCCGGTGGTCCTCAACATGAGAGATCCCGAGAGCATCGAGGCCGGCATCGCACAGACCGTGGAAGAGTGGGGGCGCCTCGACATCGTCGTGAATAATGCCGCCGTGCATGTGCATGGCGGCCTCGAGCAGATCGAGCCTCGGCACGTTCAGCTTGCGGTCGAGGTGAACTTCCTGGGGCCGTTTTGGGCGATGCGCCACGCGGTTCGCCACCTGCGCAAGACGGGTGGGGGGCACATCATCAACTTGTCTTCGCGAGGAGCCCTGTTCCCCGGCCCGGGACCGTACGACACATCCGTGGAGCGCCGCGGTGATGACATTCTGTACGGGCCGCTGAAGGCCGGGATTGAGCATTTCTCCCAAGGGCAGGCGCGCGAGCTGCAGGACTCGAACATCGCCGTGAACGTCCTGTCCCCGGAGGGCCGCATCTTGACGCCGGGCAGCCGCTACCCGGAGCAGGATCGGGACAACCCTTCGCTCGAGTTCGAAGCGGCCGACAAGATGGGGCTCGCAGCAGTCTGGATTTGTGAGCACAATCCCGCGGATTTCACCGGGAACGTCCTCTATGACGAGCGCGTCTGCGCGGAGCAGGCGCTCGGCGTGTAGGACAGTCAGATCGACTAGGACCGCGACTGACACAACAGGGAGGGGGCGCAAGCCCCCTCCCTGTCTTGCCTTGCGGCTTGTGTCTCGGTCAGGCGTTTCGGAAGTCGGGCTTGCGCCGCTCCGAGAAGGCCTTCGGCCCCTCGATCGAGTCCTGCATACCGCGCAGGTTGTACTCGAGGTTCTGCGCGTAGCGTGCCGCCTCGAAGGGAGGCATGTACGAGCCCTTGTACAGGATCTCCTTGAAGTTGCGGACCGCGCGGGGAGCGAGCGAGAGCATGCGCTCAGCCCACTCCATTGCCGTCGGGAGCAGCTGGTCTGGCGGCACTACGGCGTTCACGAGCCCCATCTCGTATGCGCGCTGCGCCGAGATGCGCTTATCGCCCCACATCACCAGCTCCAGCGCATTGCCCAGGCCAATGATCCGGGGAAGGTGGTGAACCCAACCCGCCCCCTGATTCCACCGTGCCTCAGTGACGCCGAACTCCGCCGTCTCTGATGCAATCCGGACATCGCACTGCATCGCGT
>Ga0208032_1001325_pt1 | contig 10751 bp, 8 predicted proteins | sample MalvirAntarct_66_FD_184254 | JGI IMG/M metagenome (GOLD analysis project Ga0208032, IMG submission 184254) | Marine viral communities from the Global Malaspina Expedition - Malaspina viral metaG Antarct_66 (SPAdes) (version 2) | ecosystem: Environmental > Aquatic > Marine > Oceanic | place: West... | reverse complement strand
CGCGAGATCTTCGCGGGGCTCAAGGTCGCCGACTTCTCGTGGGTGGGCGTCGGGCCGATGGCGGCGCAGACCTTCGCGTGGTTCGGCGCCGAGGTCGTCCGCGTCGAGTCCACGTACCGCCTCGACACGTTCCGCGACAACACGCCCCTCGCGCCGGGCGAGGGCCCCGACCGCAGCGGCTACTGGGCGAACGTGAACCGTGACAAGTACGGGATGACGCTGAACCTGCGCCACCCCGAGGCGCGCGAGGTCGCTCGCCGCCTCGTGGAGCGCGCCGATATCGTGACGGAGAGCTTCGCGCCGGGCTTCATGGCGAAGGTGGGCATGGACTACGAGTGGGTCCGCTCCGTGAACCCGCGCGCGATCATGATCTCGATGTCAATGGAGGGCCAGGGCGGCCCGCACCTCGGCTTCAAGGGCTTCGGCCTCGTCCTGCAGGCCACTGCTGGCGTCACCGCCCTCACCGGCTGGCCGGACCGCCCACCGGTCGGGACAGGCGTCGCGTACACCGACTGGTTCGCGACGTACCTCGCCCAGACCTCGCTCATCGCGGCCCTCGAGCATCGCGACCGCACCGGCGAGGGCCAGTACATCGACCTGTCGCAGCTCGAAGCGATGATCTGGGGCCTCGATGACGCGGTCATCCGGTACTCCGCGACCGGCGAGATCCTCCAACCGCAGAGCAACCGCCACCGCTGGGCCGCTCCCCACAGCGCGTACCAGTGCGCCGGCGACGACCGCTGGTGCGCCATCAGCGTCTTCACCGACGAGCAGTGGCGCGCGCTCCGCGAGGCACTCGGGACGCCCTCGTGGGCGGATGCTCGCTTCGACACCGTCGAGGGGCGCAAGGTGCACGAGGATGTCCTCGACGCGGAGATTGGCGCATGGACAGCGGACCAGGACTCGCACGCCCTCGCCGAGCGGCTCCAGGCCGCGGGCGTGCCGGCGCACCACGTGAATGATGCGCGCGACCTTGATACGGACGTGCAGTTGGTCCATCGAGGGCACTACTGGCCGACAGAGCATCCTGTGATCGGGCCGATGACCTGGGACGCGCCCGCGTACCGGTTGTCGGCGACGCCCGCCTACCCGCAGCGTCCCGCCCCACGCCTCGGCGAGCACAACGAGTACGTCTACCGCGAGCTACTCGGCTATTCCGAGGAGGAGTTCGTGGAGCTGATGGTGTCCGGCGCGACCGAGTAGTCCCGACCGAGGGCTACTGCTCCCGTTGCCGCTCGCGCTCGGCGCGGACCGCTTCGGCCTCCGGGCTGACGCTCGAGAAGCGGTACATGAGCTCCTCGTACGCGAGTTCCACGTGCCGAGGCAGGTCGGGAGCGTCCTTCAGGAGGCGCTTCGTGAGCTGGGCCGTGAGCGGCGGCTGGCTCGCGATCTCGCGCGCCAGCGCGAGTGCCTGCTCGGCGAACGTCTCGGCCTCGAACACCTCATCGACGAGGCCGACGCGGAGAGCATCCTCGACGGAGAGGCGCTTGCCCTCGAGGAGGAACTTGAGCGCGCGCGAGTACCCGACGCGGCGCACGAGGGTCTGGCCGAGGCCGTTGTCAGCCGTGAGCGCGATCTTGATGAACGCCGGCGCGAACGAGGCGGCCGTGGACGCCACGATGATGTCGCACGACGCCGCGAGGCCAATCCCACCGCCGGCAGCGACGCCGTTCACCGCCGCGATCGTCGGCTTGTTCGTGCGGTCGAGGGGGAGATGCCACCCGAAGCGGAGTCGCGCATGGTCGCGCAGCCGCTGCGGCTCCGCCGGCTCCTGTCCGCCGCCGAGGTCGCTCCCCGCGCAGAACCCCCGCCCCGCACCGGTGATCAGCAGCGCCTTCAGGTCGTCGTCTTCGTCGAACTCCTCGACGGCCGCCTGGATGGCGAGGCGGAGCGGGATCGTGAGCGCATTGAGGCGGTCGGGGCGGTTGAGCGTGAGCGTGCGGACGCCCTCGGCGTCGTCGATCAGCAGTTCGGGCTCGTCGGTCATTCGTGTCCCCTCCGAAACGTCCGCGCCCGCTGACGCTACTACGATTGCTGCCCATACCGCGAAGCACACGTCAGAGGGAGCTCCAATGTCCGAGGATCTGCGCGCCGCCGTAGAGCAAGTCTTCCCGGGCGTCCGCGCCGACCTCGAAGCGCTGGTACGCATCCCGTCGGTGAGCGCAGACCCGGAGCGGGTCGGTGACCTCCTCGCCTGCGCAGAGCGGGTGCGCGACCTCCTCGAAGGCGTCGGGCTCAGCGCGGAGATCCTCGAAGTGCCCGACGCGCCCCCCGTGGTGCTCGCGACGCGCCCCGCGCCCGAGGGCGCACCGACCGTGCTGCTCTACGCGCACTACGACGTGCAGCCGACCGGCGACCTCGAGGGGTGGACGACGCCGCCGTTCGCGCCGACTGAGCGCGATGGCCGGCTGCACGGACGCGGCGCTTCCGACGACAAGTCCGGCATCGCCACCCACCTCGGTGCCCTCCGCGCGCTGGGCGCACTCGGGGAGGAGCTGGCTGTCGGGGTGACCGTCATCGTCGAGGGCGAAGAGGAACTCGGCTCGCCGCATGCGGAGGCGCTCCTCGAGCGGTACGGCGAACGCCTCAAGGCTGACGCCATCGTGATCGCGGACTCGGAGCACTGGGCGGTCGGGCAGCCGGCGCTCACCACCTCGCTCCGTGGCCTCGTCGACGCCACCGTCGAGGTGCGCACGCTGCGTTCGGCCGTCCACAGCGGCCAGTTCGGTGGCGCGGTACCGGACGCGATCACCGCCCTCAGTCGCCTCATTGCCACACTCCACGACGAGCGCGGCAACTGCGCTATCGCCGGACTCGCCGAGGCCGCGACCCCCGCTGTCGACCTCGACGAGGCCGAACTGCGCAGCAGTGCCGGCATGCTCGACGGCGTCGAGGTGGTCGGGGACGCCTCGGTCACCGCGCGGCTGTGGGCACGGCCCGCGGTCTCCGTCCTCGCCCTCGACGCGCCGAGGATGAGCGAGGCGATCAACCAGATCGTCCCAGTCGCCCGCGCCAAGGTCAGCGTGCGGCTCGCGCCGGGCGACGAGCCCGAGCGGGCGATGCAGGCGCTCGTCAGCCACCTCGAGGGCAGCGCCCCGTGGGGCGCGCAGGTAACGGTCACGCCAGGCTCAAGCGCGCCGCCATTCGCCCTCGTGGAGCGCGGGGCAGCGTTCCTCGCCTTCGCCGGGGGCATGGCCGAGGCGTGGGGTCGCGCGCCCGCGGAGATCGGCATCGGCGGGTCGATCCCCCTCGTAGCGATGCTCGCGGAGCGCTTCCCGGAGGCGGCAATCCTCATCACTGGCGTCGGCGATCCCACGTCGCGGATCCACGGTCCGGATGAGAGCCAGGACCTGCGCGAGCTGCAGCGGTCAATCCTCGCGGAGGCGATTGCACTCAGGACGCTCGGCAGCAGCTAGCGCCGGATCGCCACAGCCACTTCGTTCGCGGTCGCATCACGACCGCTCCAAGGGCTTGCATCGAGCGATAACATGCGTTGTCGCAGGGCAGTACGCCGACCGCGGGGCAACCACCGCCACTAAGGAGTGAGGTCATGGCTGAGCAGACGTGCCTGGTGTGCAACAAGGGCTTCGACACTGACAACGGGATGAAGTGGAACCACGACGGCAAGTGGTACGTGTTCGACGACATGGGCTGCCGCAACCGCTTCATCTCCAACCCGGCGAAGTACCTCGAGGCGACCGCCGCGAGCTAAGGCTCGCGGAGCGCGATGGGCGGCGCGTGAAGCGGCGGTCCTTACGGACCGCCGCTAGCGTCTCTGGCGTCGAGCGCCCGAGGGTCGGGCCCCTACCGCTCGACCCGGATCGGAGCGCGCGCGATCGTGAGGATCGCGCCACCGATGAGGCTGAGGACGGCGATGCCGAGGAACGCGCCGTTGTAGTCCCCGACGGTGTCGAAGTAGAATGCCGTGACGAGTGGCGCACTCGCGCTGATGCCGAGGGCGATCGGGAGTCCAGCGCTCCGCACCGCGCCGAGGTACCGGCGACCGAAGAACGACGCCCAGACCACCTCCTGCAGCGGGATGAACCCACTCCAGCCGCAGCCCAGCAGCAGGAACCCCACGAAGATGAATGGCCGGCTCGCCGCCTCCACGCTGAGGACAATCGTGACGAGCGCGAGCGCATTCACGAGGAACCCGATCAGCGAGATCTTCTGCACGTCCGCCTTGTCGATGAAGTAGCCCCAGACCGGCTTGAGCAGCAGCGCCGGGATCGAGGTGACCGTGATCATGAAGGCGGCGAACTCCGGGCTGTAGCCCGCGTCCTCCATGAACGGGATGGTGTGGATCAGCATCGTCCCGATCGAGATCACCCCGAGGCCGAACGAGATCGAGACGATGTAGAACGCCGGCGTGCGGAGCGCTTCCTTTCGGGTCAGCGAACTCGCGAAGTCGGTCGCGGCCGCCCGGCCGCCGCCCTGGGCGATCTGCGCCGCGCTCTTGCCGTCGGGGTTGAGACCGTAGTCCTCGGGCATTCGCCGGAACGCGAACGAGAGGGGGATGACGACCGCACCGGCGAGGACGGCGAGGATGCGCCAGGCATCGCGCCATCCGTAGGCCTCGACGAGGTAGGCGGAGAGCGGTGTGATGACGATGCCGGCGAAGGAGACGCCCATCGCGGCGAAGCCGACCATGCGGCCTCGGCGTTCCACGAACCACTTCGAGATCGTCACGTTGACGACGAGGTTGCCGATCATTGCCGCGCCCGCGGTCAGGATCAGGCCGTTCAGGAGCCACCACTGCCAGAGTTCTTGCACCTCGGACAGGGCGAACATCGCCGTGCACATGATCACGGCGCCCACGCGGAGCAGCCACTTGCCGCCGTGCCGGTCGACCATGCCGCCGATGAACAGCCCGGTGAATGCCATCACTGACTGGCCGATGGTCCTCGCGACGGTGATGTCCGTCCTCGACCAGTCGAACTCGTCAGTCATCGGCGTGACGAACGCGCCGAAGACGTAGTTCTGGGCGCCTACCGAGATGAACTGCGCGATGAACGCGGCGCCGACCAACCAATACCCGTAGTAGACCCCTCGGATGCCGCGCTGCTTGACTTCCTCGACGAGTGAGGCGTCAGGCTCCGACTTGGTTTCGACCACTGAGACCTCCTGCCCTGCCACCCTGGAACGCCGAGGTGCAGCGGGCACCCGCAGACTACCGCGATAACGTCTGTATGCCGAGTGTCCCCCTTACGATTGATAGGGCGACCACCTTCAGAAAGGCAGATCCATGGCAACGACTGAGCGAGCCACACTGGCAGGCGGGTGCTTCTGGTGCCTGGAGGCCGTCTACGAAATGCTGCGCGGCGTCGAGTCTGTCCAGTCCGGGTACGCCGGCGGCCAGGTCCCGAACCCCTCGTACGAGGCGGTCTGCTCAGGCACAACCGGACACGCCGAGGTGGTCCAACTGGAGTACGACCCGGACGAGATCTCGTTCCGCGACCTGCTGGACGTGTTCTTCACCATCCACGACCCGACCACGCTGAACCGGCAGGGCCACGACGTGGGCACGCAGTACCGCTCCGCGATCTACTTCCACTCCCCCGAGCAGGAGGCGACGGCGCGCGAGGTCATCGAGGAGCTCGCCGCGCAGGGCCTCTGGAGCGACCCGATTGTCACCGAGGTCGAGCCGCTCGACGTGTTCTACCCCGCCGAGGACTATCACAACCAGTACTACCGCCGGAACTCGTACCAGCCGTACTGCCAGGTCGTCGTCGAACCGAAGGTCGCGAAGGCGCGCCAGAAGTTCGTGGAGCGCCTGAAGGCCTGACGTCCGAGCGGTGTCCGAAGCCCGCGTCGTCACCCCTCGCGCTTCTCGCTCGTCACCGATCGCGGACGTACGCTGGGAGTCCCCCACGAGGCGGATCGAGGCAGCATGAGCGAGGCAACTGTTTCACCCATCCTGGCGATGGGTGCCCTGCTGGTTCTGGGCATCTCAGTGGCGATGGCCCTCGGCGCGGGTGCTCCTGGCGCGACGAGCCTGCGCTCGCTCCTCATCGGACAGGGCCGCTGGCTCGCCTTCGCGGTCGCCGGCACGGCGATGGCGGCGTCGCTCTACTACTCGGAGAGCGTAGGGTTCATCCCCTGCGAGTTCTGCTGGTATCAGCGGATCGCGATGTACCCGCTCGCGGTCATCCTCCTCGTGGCGGCGATCACGAGGGACGATCGCGTGGCGAAGTACGTGGTCCCGATCGCTGCGATTGGCCTCGCGCTGTCGGTCTACCACTACCAGTTGCAGGTGTTCCCGGATCAGGGCGGCGCGTGCAGTAGCGGGGTGCCGTGCTCAGCACGCTACGTCGAGGAGTTCGGGTTCATCTCGATCCCGTTCATGGCCGGCTGCGCGTTCCTGTCGATCCTCGCACTGCAGCTCGCGACGATCCGGGCGCGCCGCGCGGCGTAGGGCGCCGACCCGACGCCCTCGGCTAGCGCGCCGGCGTCGAGGCGGCCTCGGCCTGATGGTCGGGGCGCTTCGGCAGCTCGCTCCCGCGCATGAGCGACGCGCCAATCGCGAGCATCGAGAGCAACCCGGCCACGAGGAACGCAGCGCGAATGCCAGCGAGGAGATCCTCGGTCGGCAGGTCGTTCACGGCGACGCCCGCAGCCGCACCGCCACCCACGATCACGAGCACGGCGCTCCCGACCGCGAGGCCGACGGCGTTGCCGACGTTCCTCGAGGTCGCGACGCTGGCCGAGGCGGTGCCAAGCATCTTGCGGGGCACGGTCCCCATGATCGTGCTCGTGTTGGGTGGGCCGAAGACCGCAGAGCCAAGGCCGACGAGCGCGAGCCGCGCGAGGACGAGCGGGACGGCGGTGTCCGCCTCAAGCGTCGCGAGCGAGAGCAGTCCGGCGCTCACGAGCGCGATGCCGACGGTGGCCTGGTGCGCCCACCCGGTCCGGTCCGCGACCCAACCCGAGAACGGCGCCAGTACCAGCATCATCAGCGGCACCATCGCCATCATCAGACCGGTCTGCGCAGCCGAGAAGTCGCGCACCTCGATGAGGTAGAACGGCGTCAGGAAGATCACGGAGGACTGGCCGACGAAGTTCAGCATCAGGCTGGAGATCGCAGACGAGAACTCCCTCAGGCGGAACAGCGCGAGCGAGACGATCGGGCTGACCGCCCTCGACTCGACGAGCACGAAGAGCGCCCCCGTTGCGATACCGAACGCCGCCAGGCCGAGGATCGACGGGGACATCCAGCCCCACGACTGCCCTCGGTTCACGGCCACAAGGGTCGCCGAGAGGGCCACGAAGAGCAGGACGGCTCCCGGGATGTCCAACCGGCGGTTCACCTCCCGCTCGCGGAACTCCTCGCGGATCTCGAAGACGCCCATGGCGATGGCCAGGAGGCCGATCGGGATGCGTGCGTAGAAGATCCCGCGCCAGTCCGTGAACTCGAGGACGAAGCCGCCAAAGATCGGGCCGGACATGAGTCCTGCGCCCACGACCGCCGTGATCGTGCCCAGCGCGCGCCCTCGTTCGTGGTCGGGGAAGGCGTCGGTCACGATGGCGTTCGCGTTCGCGATCGCGAACGAGACGCCGACCGCCTGGATCAGGCGCATCGCGATGAGCTGCTCGAGCGATTGGGCGAACGATGCAGCCGTCAGGCCGAGGGTGAGGATCGCCCACCCGAGGAGATAGACGCGCTTGCGCCCGTACAGGTCGCCGGCGCGCCCCGCGGTGAGCGTGAGCCCGGTCACGACGAGGCTCGTACCGAGCGCCACCCAGACCACGGTGTCGGGCGACCGGTCGAATTCACGGGCGAAGGTGGGGAGCGCGACGTTGACGACGGAGAAGTCCATCGTCGCCATGAACGTGCCGAACCCGACGGCGATCAGGGTTCGCCATCGTCGAGGCATGCGGGTGTACGCGCTGAAACTCACCCCGGCACTATCGCCGGGCTCGGGCCACCCAGCAACAACACCCGAACGATGGTGCTCGAGGGGGGGGGACCAGTGCGAATGTGCTGAGAGCGGGCGCGAGCGCCGATCACGCCCTCGCCCGTGCCACTCAGAACGGATACCCTCCCGTGACCGTAAAGGTTAGGCAGCCTGAGGGAACGCCACCGCCGTGTCCGCAGCTGAGCAGCCACGCTCCTCCTCGACCGAGCCCGCCAGGGGCGAGCCCGTCGTACTGACTCGCGCATGCGACACGGACACCGAGGCAGACGCGCCCACCATCACCGTCGACCACTCGATCCGCGCCGAATACACCTCCACCCGTCGCTTCCGGACCTTCGACGCCCTCATCGAGGTGCCCGAGTTCCGCTGGTACCTGCTCTCCATGATGGGCAACTGGTCCGGCATGCAGATGCAGCAGGTCGTGCGCGGCCTGCTGGCGTACCAGATCACGGGCTCATTCGCCGCGCTCGGCGGTGTCGCACTGGCGAACGCCCTACCTCGCCTCTTCCTCGCGCTGGCTGGCGGCGTGCTCGCCGACCGAGCCAGTCGCCGGCTCGTGCTGCAGGTGGGGCAGTCGGCCAGCGCGCTCATCACGGCTGCCATCGCGGTGCTGCTCTTCAGCGACCTGCTCCGGATCGAGCACCTCTACATCGCTGCCGCGCTCCAGGGCGTCGCGATGTCGTTCTCGATGCCGGCGCGTCAGGCCATGATCCCGGACATCGTGGGCGAGGCGCGCCTCACGAATGCCATCGGCCTCAACGCTTCGGGGATGAACACCATGCGCCTGCTGGCGCCCGCGACGGCGGGGTTCGTGGTCGCCTTCGTGGGATTCGGCTGGGCGTACGTCCTCATGGCCGTGCTGTTTACCCTCGCCGTCCTCGGTATGTTCCGCGTGCCGGCACGCCGCCCTGCTGCCTCGGGCGATGCGCCTGCTCCGGTCGCCACGCCTGCCGTCCGACGCCGAGGCGCCGGGACGCGAGGCGGCGTCAAGGACATGATGGAGGGCTTCCGCTACCTGGGGCGGAACCCCGTCCTGCGAATGCTGCTGATCGTCCACCTCTTCGTCGTCATCCTGACGCTCACCTTCCAGCGCCTGGCGCCCGGCTTCGTGAGCGAAGTGCTGGCGGATGGCGAGGAACAGGCCGCGTGGCGCCTCGGCGTAATCCTCACGGTCATGGGCGGAGGCGCGCTGCTCGGATCGCTGGTGATTGCGTCGCTGCCAAGCCGCGGTCGCGGACGGCTCCTCATCGGGAGCATCGCGATCTTCGGCATCACGCTGCTCGGGTTCGCGATCTCGGAGAGCTTCTGGGTGAGCATCGGGATCGTGTTCATCCTCGGTATCGGTCAGGCCGGCCGGCAGTCGCTCAGCCAGATCCTGATCCAGACGCACACGGAGAACGAGTATCGCGGCCGCATCTCCTCGATCACGATGATGGAGATGGGCCTCGAGTCGTTCGGCACCTTCGCGATCGCCCTCGTCGCTGCTGCCTTCGGCGCGCAGGTCGCCTTCGGCGGCGTCGGGATCGCCTTGCTCCTGCTCGCGCTCGTGGTAGCGCTCACCCTTCCGGCATACCGCCGGCTCGAATAGCCCCCGACTACGGGCTCGACCCTGCACCCCCTCCGGTCAGGGTCGAGCCCCTTCGGGCGTTCAGACTGCGTCCTACACCGCCCGCACCGCGCCCGACTCGACGAGGGCGGCCGCTCGCTCGCCGAGCCCGACCTCCCCGAGGATCTCGCGGCTCTGCGCGCCTAGCGGCGGGGCGACGGGACCGGGCCGCACGGGCGTCCTCGAGAGTCGCGGCGCGGGCCCAGTGCTGGTCACGGTGCCCCAAGTCGGGTGGTCCCGCGTCACGCTGAGGCCGTGGTCGATGGCATATGGCATCTCCATGAGCTCGTCGGTGCTACTGACGACGTGGTGCGCGCCGACGCCGGCCGCGTTCAAGCGCGAGACCCACTCCGCAATGCCCCCGCTCGCGAAGCGCTCACCGAGGAACGCCTCGAGTGCTGCGCCGTCGTTCGCGCCGGCCCCCGCGAGGCCCTCGACGCCGTCGAACTCGGAGGCGTCCCGCGCGCCGAGGAAGAACCAGCCGTCCGATGCGCGGTAGGCCTGGTGGAGCGGGCCGGAGCCGATGGAGTCCTGGCCACGCGGCTCGTCCCACACCTTGCCCGCGTAGTCGATGAGGAACGGTGACTGCAGCGTGGTCGCCGTGTACGCGAGCGCCGCGTCGACGTGCTGGCCCTCGCCCGTCTTGCGGCGGTGCAACAGCGCGAGGGCGACACCGAAGGCGCCCATGTAACCCGTGCCGTAGTCGTTCACGGCGTACTTCTGCGTCTCCGGCATGCCGTTCGGCTTCCGGTAGCGGTCTTGCATGCCGGTCGCGGCCTGCGCGATCTGCTCGTGGCCCGCGCGGCCGGCAAACGGCCCCAGGTGCCCGTAGGTGTTCAGCGACCCGTAGATGACGTCCGGCTTGCGCGCGCGCACCTGCTCGTAGCCAACGCCGAGTTTCTCGGCGACGCCCTTGCGGAAGTTCTGCACGACGACATCCGCCGAGTCGACCAGCGTCCAGAACACCTCGAGCCCCTCGGGAGTCTTGAGGTCGAGGACGATGCTGCGCTTCCCGCGGTTGACGTCACCGTGGAACGAGCCCATCGGCGGGCGGCCGGGGGCCTCGATCTTGATGACGTCAGCTCCGTACTCCGCCAGCGTCCGACCGCAGGTGGGGCCGGCGAGCACGATGCAGAGGTCGAGGACACGCACCCCATCGAGGACGGCGCGCATTTCGGCGTCGGAGGGCGCCCCACCCCCGACGATCGGAGCGGTCGCCTTCAACCCGT
>Ga0208032_1001315_pt1 | contig 10823 bp, 10 predicted proteins | sample MalvirAntarct_66_FD_184254 | JGI IMG/M metagenome (GOLD analysis project Ga0208032, IMG submission 184254) | Marine viral communities from the Global Malaspina Expedition - Malaspina viral metaG Antarct_66 (SPAdes) (version 2) | ecosystem: Environmental > Aquatic > Marine > Oceanic | place: West... | reverse complement strand
CCAACCCAGGAAGACATCGCCGCTGCACAGGACATGACCCCAGAAGATCAGATGGCGATGATTGAAGGAATGGTCGGTACGCTGGCGGCCCGATTGGAACAGAATCCCGACGACTTGCAGGGCTGGGTGATGCTGGGCCGATCCTATCGCGTGCTGAACCGCCCGGAAGAGGCCATCGCGGCACTGGAAAAAGCCGCCGCCCTGGCCCCGGAAAACATCGATTACCTGATCGAACGGGCGCGCCTGATGCGCAGCGTCGCGGGCGATCAGCAAACCCCGGAAACCGTGGCCCTGATGCGTGACGTCCTGGCACTGGATGCGGATAATATTGAGGCCCTGTGGTTCCTGGGTCTGGATGCCTATCAACGTGACCAGCGGGACACAGCGCGGGATTACTTCGACAAGGCCTTGGCCAATCTGGTACCGGGATCAGAGGAATACCGCGCCTTGCAGGCCGAAATCACCCGCATGTATCCGGCTGGAAACTGATCAGTCCATCTTGCGTTGGGATGATTGATAGATCTCTGACGCGGCGTAATAGTCGTCAAAACCGATCCGCTGGCGCAATTCCTTAAAGTCCATCAGATGGGTGCTGCGGTCGCCATCCTGCTTCATCGCCGACAGGGTCGTTACCATCGCGCGCATCGCAGCCGCCATCAGGGTCAATGGATAGGCCGCGATGGCATAACCGATGTCGCGCAATTCCGCATGGGACAGGTCCGGTGTTTCGCCGCCCTCCACAATATTTGCCATTTTAGGGCCAGGCAGAGAGTCGCAGACCTGGCGCATCTCCTCCACCGATTTCGGGGCCTCCACGAATAGAATATCCGCACCCAGTTCCTGAAACTTGGCGGCACGTTCTATGGCTTCGCCCAGACCATGTTCATGGCGGGCATCGGTGCGGGCCAGGATCAGAATATCCGCGCCCGCCGCCCGGGCATCGGCCGCCGCACGAATGCGGTCATAGGCCTCTTCCCGACCGACCACCGCCTTGCCCGGTGTATGACCACAGCGTTTCGGGGCCACCTGGTCTTCGATCATCACGGCCGCACAGCCCGCCTTGGCAAAACCCTGCACCGTGCGCCGAACATTCATCGCATTGCCATAGCCGGTATCCCCATCGCCAATCAGCGGAATGGTGATCGCATCCGTGATATTGCGCGCCTGATCCAGCACTTCGCCATAGCTCATCAATCCCAGATCGGGAGCGCCGATACGAGACGCCGAAGTCGCGAAGCCAGACATGAAGGTCAGGCCAAATCCTTCCTGTTCAATCAGCTTTGCCGACAGCGCATCGAAACAGCACGGCATTACATGCAACCGGTCTTCTCGCAGCAGCGTGCGCAGTTTATCCGGGGCCGATTGAGTCATGGTCAGCTACTCACAGTTTAAAAGGGATATACAGGGCCAGATCAGGCCACAGATACATGATCAACACGATCAGCAGCATCAGGCCCAAAAAGGGCACCACGCCGCGGGAGACATCGCCCAGACTGGACCGGGCAACCGATTGAATGACATATAGATTCAGCCCCACCGGCGGCGTTATCAGTGCACATTCGACCATCACCACCATGTAAATGCCAAACCAGATCGGATCAAAACCCATTGCCATCGCGGCAGGCAGCAGAACCGGTGTCATAATCAACACCATCGACAGGGTTTCAAAGACCAGACCCATCGCCAGCAGGATGAGACTGATCACAATAATGAAAACCAGGCGGGTATCGATCGCACCACTGATGAACATCGAAATATCCTGGGGAATGCGGTACAGCGTGATCGCCTTCCCGAAAATCTTAGCCCCGGCGATGATCAGCAGGATCGCCACAGTTGTCGCCATAGATTGAAACAGCGCTTCTTTGAAGCCTTTCCAGCTTAACGACCGCAACACGAAGACAGTGATGAACAGCGCCGCGGCAAAGCCAATAGCCCCTGCCTCAGTCGGCGTGAAGGCACCGGAATAAATGCCGCCAATGATCAACAGCGCCAAGGCCAGGCTGGGCAGTGCCCGCATCGTGGCGCGTTTTCGTTCTTCCCAGCCCGATGCAGGTTCCATCGCCTGCCCGCCCCAGAACCGTGCATGCACCATGGAAAAGACGACAAACAAAACGATTAACGCAATACCAGGACCAATCCCCGCCAGAAACAGGGCAATCACCGATTCTTCCGTCACGAACCCATACACGATCATGGGGATGGATGGGGGGATCAGAATGCCCAAAGTACCGCCCGCGGCCAGCAAGCCATAGACGAACCGTCGCTCATACCCGCGCGAGATCATTTCCGGTATCGCGACGGTCCCAATTGTCGCTGCAGTTGCGACCGATGATCCGGAAATTGCTGCGAAAATACCGCAGGACAGGATTGTCGCCACAGCCAACCCGCCCGGCCAGTGACCAACCCAGGCATGAACGGCCCCAAACAGGTCCTTCCCCACACCGCCTTTCAGCAGAATATTGGACATCAGCAGGAACAGCGGCACCGCCAGCAGGATAAATCCGTCCAGGGTCGACAAAACCGCCTGTGGTGCCATCAGCGGTGAAAACCCGCCCAGAAACAACAGGGCCAGCCCCAGCCCGCCCAAGGCAAACGCAACCGGCACACGGATCAGCAACAGCGAAAACAATGCGATCAGGATCAGAATAACCGTCATTCCGCATGGGCCTCTCGATTGGCATCCCGCTGGCCCCGCAGTGTTGCTATGACTTCGATGACCGCCTGCACGGCCAGAATGGCAAACCCAAAGGGAACCGATAATTCGCCAATCCAGGAGGGTAAATCCAGCATCGTCGCGGTGGTGCGGCCGCGCTCGAATGAATCCCAGAAGATCAGGCCGCCCTTCCACACCAGGATGACGCTGAATACGGCGACAACAATCATCGCCAGGGCGTCGGTCTGCCGACGAATGGGAACCGGTAACAGGACCGCGACCGCATCAACCGCGATATGACGCCCCCAACGCAAGGCCCAGGCCATGGCGATCAAGCTGCCCCAGATCAGACACAACTGACTGAGTTCCGCCGCCCATATTGTCGGCGAAATGAAGAAATAGCGCATGATCACTTCATAGGTCAGCATTGCGCCCGTGGCCGCAAACAAGACCGCTGCGATCCATGCCAAAAAAAATGTGAAGGATTCGAAAATTTTCATAAATGAATGATGCTGCGCTGCTGATCGGGCAGCGCAGCATCCTTTCGGTTCTAGAACGTTTCCGCCGCTTTCAGCATTTCTTCGCCCAGGGCCCCGGTCTTCGCTTTAAAAGCATCATAGACCGGCTGGCTGGCCTTGCGCCATTCTGCCAATTCTTCAGCGGTCGGCGTATAGATTTGCATGCCGTTCTCTTTTGCCGCCCCGTAGGCTTCCGCCTCAATGGACGACATCCGATCGCGCACATCATTTTCCGCCTTGGTCGCAGCGGCTTCGATAAGAGCCCGTTGCTTGTCGGTCAGGCCATTCCAGAAATCAGTATTCACCACAACGATAAATTCGATATCCGCATGGTTCGTCACGGTGATGGTATCCATCACTTCCCATAACTTGCGGGATTTCACGCCGGAAACACCGGTCATGCCGATATCCACCGTGCCGCGCTGATAGGCCAGATACTGTTCCGAGCCGGAAATCATGGTCGGCGCACCGCCGGTTGCTTCCGTGAAATCCCCCAGGGTTTTACCGAAGACACGGACTTTCTTACCTTCCAGATCCGCCGGAGTCTTCAGCGGGCCGCCATTGGACAACATGATCGCGCCGCCATAGGCCTGCCACCACAATACCGTTGATCCGGTTTCCGCAATAGCAGCATCAATCGGCCCACGAATGGGAGATCCCTTTGCAACGGCCTTGCGAACCTTCTCCTCTGTATCGAACAGGAAGGGTTGATAGAAAATATCCACCGCCGGGACATCACCATAATAACGGGTCAGCGAGGCAACGCCCATTTCAATGGACCCGGCACCAACGGCGGCGGGCACTTCTTTATCGGTGTAGAGCTGCGCACTGTCATAAATTTCAACGGCGATTTCACCATTTGAGGTTTTCTCCACCTCGTCCTTGAACAAGACCAGATTTTCACCCAGATGGCTCTTCAGTGGCAATTGAAGGGAAATGCGCAAAGTGAGATCCGCAGCAGAGCTTTGGCCTGCGGATAATGACAAGGCGGTTGCGAGGCCGATGGCCCCCAAGAACTGTTTCATATTTTCCTCCCGACATTTTGTCTTTTAATTTTTTTGGTAAAGGGAGAATAACCAGACTTGAAACCGCGTCAACAACTTACAGCAGATATGACAGGACCGCATTCAAGCGTTGGCGGCCCGACGGGGACACGATCAAACGATTATCAGACACGGTGGCATATCCTTCCTCTTGCAGGGCATCCAACCGGGCGGACTCCAAGGCCTCAAAACCCGATCCCGTGGCGGCCTTTAACCGGTCTTCCGGCACCCCTTCTGCCAGCCGAAGTCCCATCAGCAGGATTTCACGATACTGTCGCTCTGCATCCAGGCGTTCCGTTTCCGCCAGGGCGTGCCCCTCTGTCTCTACCCCTGTCAGCCAGCGTTCCGGCAACCGGTGGCGCACGGTAGCGATTTTCTGACCCTTGCGGGTTTCACGACCATGGGCACCAGGCCCGATCCCGACATAGTCCTGATACCGCCAATAAGCCAGATTATGGCGGCTTTCAGCGCCAGGGCGCGCATGGTTGGAAATCTCATAGGCAGGCAGGCCCAGGGCGCCAAGACGATCCTGTGTCGCCTCATACAAGGCCGCCCCCATCTCTTCTTCAACCGTCAGGGCTTCGCCCAGCTTTTCGCGCGTGAAAAAGCGTGTGCCGGGCTCGATGGTCAATTGATACAACGACAGATGATCCGCCGTCAGGTCGATGGCGCGGCTCAACTCACTGGCCCAGGCGTCTGGCGTCTGACCCTGCCGGGCATAGATCAGGTCAAAGGACAATCGAGGGAAATGCGCGCGCGCCAGATCAATCGCGGCAATCGCTTCGCGGGCGGAATGTTCACGCCCCAGGAATTTCAACGATGCATCGTCCAGGGCCTGAATACCCAAAGACACACGATTGACCCCGGCCTGACGATAGGCGGCGAACCGATCCGCCTCCACCGATGTCGGATTGGCTTCCAATGTCACTTCCAAAGTTTCGGTCGGGGTCAGGATCTCTGTGGCGCGGGAAATCAGGGCAGCGGTCGTATCCGGGTCCATCAGCGATGGTGTGCCCCCGCCAAAGAAGATCGATCCCAGTGGACGGTCCTCCAGGCCGACCAGCGCGGTCTCCAATTCCCGCAACAAAGCGGCGCGCCAGCGCGGTTGATCAATGCCGTCACGCACATGGCTGTTGAAATCGCAATACGGGCATTTCGCCTTGCAGAAGGGCCAGTGGATATACAGCGCCAGCGGGGTCGGCAATTCGGTCATTTGGTAAAACAGGCTGCGACCAGTTGATCAAACGCATCGGCGCGGTGGCTGATTGCATGTTTTGCCTCTGGGTCCATCTCCCCAAAGGTCAGATCTTCGCCATCGGCTTGAAAAATTGCATCATAGCCAAACCCGTTATCACCCCGGCCTGGCTCCACAATATGCCCTTCGACACGACCTTCAAACGCTTCGATATGCCCGTCGGGCCAGGCTAAAGCCAATGCGCAGATAAAGGCTGCAGATTTATCGGATTTGCCAATTAAGGCGCGATGGACGCGGTTCATCGCCAGATCGAAATTCTTATTCTTACCCCCCCATCGGGCGGAATAGATTCCAGGCGCGCCGTCCAATGCCTTAACGGCAAGGCCAGAATCATCCGCCAGGGCCGGCATATTCGCGCCTGTCGCTGCGGCGCGGGCTTTTAATTCCGCATTGGCCAGAAAAGTATAGCCGGTTTCCTCTGGCTCAGGCAGATCCATTTCAGCAGCAGAGAAGACCTGCACCTGGAATGGGCGCAATAGATCCGCGATTTCGCGGACCTTGCCTTGATTATGACTGGCAATTACCAGCCGATCACCATCGAACCGCCGCGCCATCGACCGTTGCTCCTATTCCACCCCAAGCGCGGTATTTTGCGCTTTGGTCAAGGTCGCACAACCACTCTGCGCCAGTTTCATCAGGGCTAAAAATTGCGCCTCACTAAAGGGTTCGCCCTCTGCGGTACCCTGAACCTCAACAACGCCACCAGTGCCTGTCAGGACAAAATTCGCATCTGCCTGGGCGGTGGAGTCTTCATCATAATCTAAATCCAGAACGGCCTCTCCCTGATACAAACCACAGGAGATCGCCGCAATTGACCCTTTCAACGGGCTGGCCGTCAGGGCGCCCAGTTTGGTCATGTGATTGATCGCCAGCGCCAACGCGACATAGCCGCCGGTAATTGCCGCCGTGCGGGTGCCACCATCGGCCTGAATAACGTCACAATCGATTCGGATCTGACGTTCACCCAGCTTTTTCATGTCAACCACCGCCCGCAAAGACCGCCCGATCAGGCGCGAAATTTCCTGGCTGCGTCCACTATCGGCGGTGCGCTTGCGATCCATGCGGCTGTGGGTGGACCGTGGCAGCATGCCATATTCCGCCGTTACCCAGCCCTTGCCGGAATTGCGCAGAAAGGATGGAACCCCGTCTTCGACAGAGGCTGTGCACAGTACATGGGTGTTACCGAATTTCGCCAAGCAAGACCCTTCTGCATAGCGTGAAACATCGGTTTCCAGCACGATGTCTCGCAACTGATCCTGGGCTCTACCGGAGGGGCGCATACATATTCCTTACTTTTGTTTAACAATTATGGTTAATCGCTTTACCGGCTCAGACCGGTCCCGTCCAGCTTAGAAGGCATAAAGGCAATGATCTGCTGGGATGACAGGAGCAATTGACGCTGGGCTGGCAACTGCCTACATACTGAATGCTATGATCACAGAATTAAACGAACGGTCCAGAGACATTTTGCGTTTGGTCGTCGAGGCTTATGTCGAGACGGGCGGACCCATTGGCTCGCGCACCCTGTCGCAACGTCTCAATCAGGGACTATCAGCAGCAACAATCCGCAACGCCATGGCGGATTTAGAGGATGCCGGGCTGCTATATGCGCCGCATACCTCTGCTGGGCGTCTGCCAACCGATATGGGGGTTCGGCTGTTCGTCGATGGGCTGTTACAATCCGGTCAACTGAACCCCACAGATCGGGAAGCCATCGAAGGGCAGTGCCAGACCGCCGGTCGTTCGGTCACCCAGGTGTTGGAGGAAGCCTCCAGCCTGATGTCGGGCCTGAGCCGCTGTGCAGGATTGGTCATGGCCCCCAAGGCTGAAGGGGAATTGAAGCATATCGAATTCGTGCCCTTAGGCCCAGGACGGGCCCTGGTTGTGATGGTGACCGCCAGCGGCATGGTGGAAAACCGCCTGATTGAACTGCCCTTGGGCCTGCCGCCCTCTGCCTTGATAGAGGCTGCGAATTATTTGACGGCCCGTTTGGTCGGGCAATCAATCGCCGATGCCCGCAGCGCCATTGCCGATGAAATCAGCCGTGACAAAAGCCAGATTGACACCCTGACAGCGAAAGTTGTCGAAGCCGGTCTGGCAACATGGTCCGATGTTGCCTCTGGCGATGGGGTGCTGATCGTGTCTGGTCAATCGAACCTGTTGACCGATGTGACCGCGATGGCGGATTTGGAACGGATACGCGCCCTGTTCACGGCGCTTGAGGCGAAAGAAAACCTGTGGCGCATGCTGGATGCCGCCGATGGCGCCCAAGGTGTTCAGATCTTCATCGGGGCCGAAAACGAACTCTTTTCCCTGGCGGGCTGTTCCATGATTGTCGCGCCCTATGGCAATGGTGCGGGCGCAAATGGCGGCAAGGAAAAAATTGTTGGCGCGATCGGCGTTCTGGGCCCGACGCGCATGAATTATGCCCGCATTATCCCCATGGTTGATTACACCGCCAAGGTGGTTGGACGCTTGGTGAGTGCAAACCGGACTTGAGACAAACCCTGGAATAGGCTACGCCCCCGATATTCGCGGGCGCAGGCCGTTGACATATGACGTGAAACGAAAGTGACAGGCAGACAATGACCGATCCAAAGAAGACAGCCAATGACGAAGCACCCGTCTCGGAGAATTCCGTTCCAGAGACCCCCGCGACAGAGGATCAGACCCCTGCAGAGCCAGCGCCGAAACACGACACGTCGGCAAAGGGTGACGAGGCGGCAAAAAAGGCCAAGACACCCGCTGAAGACAGCGACGAAGTAACGGCGCTGAAATCAGAGCTGGCCGCCATGAAGGATCGCGCCCTGCGGGCCGTGGCAGAGGCGGAGAATGTCCGACGCCGCGCCGATAAGGAACGCAGCGAAACGATGAAATTCGCCTCATCCGGCCTGGCGAAGGAATTACTGCCGGTGGTCGACAATCTGCGCCGCGCGCTGGATTCCGTGCCGGAAGAAGCCCGCGCGGAAAACGACGTGTTGAAAAATCTGATGGTCGGCGTGGAAATGACCGAAAAGATGCTGCTGGATGCCTTCTCCAAGCATCACATCCAGAAGCTCGACCCGCTGGATCAGAAATTCAACTATGCGGAACATCAGGCAATCCAGGAAGTGCCTGATACCGGTAAACCCGCCGGCACCGTCGTTCAGGTGCTGCAGCACGGCTATAAACTGCACGACCGCCTGTTACGCCCCGCCATGGTCCTGGTCGCAAAGGCCGATGCCACCAGCCCACCAGATGATACCGACAAAGTCGATACGACGGCGTAAAATCTGCGCGTGAAATAAATTCAATTACACAATTGACGATCCCCATTTGAACCCTCTATGTTTCCCTCATTGGGAAAGGTGGAGGGTTTGAAATGCGTGTTCTTTTGTCGATACTTTCGATCATTGTACTGGTTTCCGGCTGCAACACGACTGCGCGCATGGAAGTTCCAACCGTCGTTCAGCCAGAACCCGTTGAATTCAACACCTCCGACATTGTTCCTTTTGCCTTTCAGGGTGCCGTTTCAGGCATGAGGTTTGGGTCCGTTATTGCCCATTTTCCGGCCGAAGGCGTGCCAGGTATCAGTTCGTCTTTATGCAATTATTCCTATACAGGGGAAGTTACGCTTACATTGAATAATGGATCAAGGCATCTGTCCGGTTGGAATGATGAGATGCACATGGCCTTTTTTGAGGTGATGAAGTCTCAGGGATTTGATGTTGTTGGCGATCCAACCAATTTATTCGATTACAGCGACGAACGTGGGCGTGCTGAATTCGCGATTGGTGCCCGCATAAAGGATATGAGCGGCAATTTCTGTGAGGATCATGATTTTTGGTATGGATACCCACAAGATCGATATGCTGGTGAAATGTTTATGGAAGTTGAATGGACGATATTCAATACCACCATGCGCCAGGAAAAAAACAGAATCACAACAACGGGATATTTCAAGGTCAGAAAATCTTCGAGAACTGGCATGTTAGAGGCTATTATCGGCGCTTTCAGTGCGGCTACCGAATCACTGGGATCCAATAAGGATTTCATAAAGGCGCTGTCAAAAGAAACCGTAAGATCCGATGTCGTTGCCTCGGTTCCTTTGACCGATGAGGCTATATATATCCCGGAAATTTCTCTTTCGACGCAGCCCTTTGAAGATCATGTTCGTCGCATTCTCCCATCCGTTGTGACTATCCGCGCAGGTGGGGGGCATGGTTCGGGATTTGTCATCAGTGAAGATGGTTACATTCTGTCGAACCAGCATGTCGTTGGGGATTTTGATACTGTTCTGGTCCGGTTTGAAAATGGGGTGGAAATTGATGCTGCGGTTATCCGTCGACATGAAGGGCGGGATGTCGCGCTGTTGAAAATTCCGCTTCGGGGTCTTCGCGCCTTACCGATGAATCTGGAACTGCCCGGTATTGCGACCGAAGCCGTCGTTGTCGGCAGTCCCGCAGATGAAGAACTGTATTCAACCGTCACGCGGGGTTCGATCAGTGCCCTCAGAAAATTCTCCTATGCATCCGGGGGGACCCCTCTGCTGTACATCCAATCTGATGTGGCCATTACAGGGGGCAACAGCGGCGGTCCAATGTTTGATAAGGATGGGAATGTTATTGGGATTACTGTCTTGGAACAGTTAGATGCTGATGATGTGAATTTCTTTATTCCTATCGACGATGCTTTGAAGTTCTTGAATATCAAACAAACGCCTGGATCAAGTTAAAGCAACGGGGTCATCAATCGCTGTATTTCAAATACACGGGCGAAAGATTTTCGCAGTTGACGCATGCGGGCGGACCGCCCATATCGGGGGCATGTCAGATAACAACTCTCCCTCTGCCGGCGCTGGGCCGGTTTTTCATGGCACCACCATTCTGTCGGTCCGCAAGGGCGGGCATGTGGTGATTGCGGGTGACGGTCAGGTAACGCTTGGCAACACCGTGTTCAAATCCAATGCGCGCAAAGTGCGCCCCCTGGCCGATGGCGAAGTCCTGGTGGGCTTTGCAGGCGCAACGGCGGATGCCTTCACATTGTTCGAGCGGCTGGAGGCGAAGCTGGAGCAATATCCGAAGCAATTGACCCGCGCCTGTGTCGAACTGGCGAAAGACTGGCGCACCGATCGCTATCTGCGCCGCCTGGAAGCAATGATGGCCGTGGTGGACAAGGATGTGTCCCTGATTCTAAGCGGCACCGGCGATGTGCTGGAGCCCGAAGACGGGTTGATCGGCATCGGGTCCGGCGGGGCCTATGCTCTGGCAGCCGCCCGCGCGCTGGCGGACCGCGAGGATATGAGTGCCGAAGACATTGCGCGGCGCGCCATGAAAGTCGCCGCCGATATCTGTATCTACACCAATGAAAATATC
>Ga0208032_1001314_pt1 | contig 10832 bp, 13 predicted proteins | sample MalvirAntarct_66_FD_184254 | JGI IMG/M metagenome (GOLD analysis project Ga0208032, IMG submission 184254) | Marine viral communities from the Global Malaspina Expedition - Malaspina viral metaG Antarct_66 (SPAdes) (version 2) | ecosystem: Environmental > Aquatic > Marine > Oceanic | place: West... | reverse complement strand
AGCCAGAGCGAAACGGTTTCAATAGCGATCATTGAGTGATCTCCGAAAATTGTTGGTGGCAGGCAAGTCGCCATCTAAAAAGCTCGCAGCGGTTTAGCAAGTGCATGGCATTGTGGGCGGCTGGCAGTGTTAAACGGCTGTTGCGAAGCTGCACAGCGCAGCGTGAAGCGAGGGCGGGGAGGTTGATTGTGTGGTGGCCTTTGGCGTCCAGTTCGCGCTTCATTTCGCTCTCATTGAACAGGTAAAACTCGTGCGCATCGCCGTAGTGAAGATTGCGAATTGGGTGACAACGAAACGTCATGACTTCGAGATATTGGCGCAAAGCCATGAGCGAATCGCGCTCCATATTGATCGGCCACAGCGTGACGAGCTGCTGATTATTGGCAATCAAAGCGGCTTCAAACGCTGCGCCGTGCTCACGGATAAAGGTGATCCCGCCTGCGGCTGAGTTAAGGATTACATCGTGGTCTTTATGCTGATTGGCAAAGGCTAGCAGGTCGCGCCAAGCGGCTTGCGAGTCCAGTGTTAAATGCAGGATTGGCGGCGGCTTCTGTGCCTTGCCAAACGCTGCGGCAAAATCTGGGTTGGCACTGTCCGTTTCGACGATGGCAAACGGTTTTTTCTGTTTACCGAGGTGATCCGCGAGCGTGAAAGCGACGAGGGTTTTACCCACGCCGCCTTTGCTACCGCCCACGTAATAAATCGTCATTAGAAATTGTCAGGCTCAGGTTCAGGAGTGAATCGGTGCGGGTATTTTTCAGCGTCAGATGGTGCGCTACGGGCTGCAAAATCATGCGCTTCTGGCTGCGCAGTATCCTGCGCAACGGGCGTTAAATCTTGGGCGGCATCTTGCTCTGCCTCTTGCGTATTCGGCGCTTCTGATGCTTCTAAAACCTGCACTTTGCTAGGTTTTTTTGTGCTTTTAGCTCTGCGCTTAGGTGTGGCTGGTAATGCGTCTTTTGGCAGGTAACGCTTCAGTACAGAGAGTGAAATATCTGCGTTCTCATTGCGTAAAACTTCTGCAATTTGTTCTAGTGAATAACCCTGTTCACGCGCTGCTTTAATGCCGTCAGCCATTTGCTCAATAAGCTGCTTTTTATTGAGCTGAATTTCTGCTGGCGATAGGGCAGGAAGCTGCATTAGCTTGCTATTTAATTGCTGCGCCATCGCTTGTGTAAAGGTGGTTGTCGTCATTATGCAAAACCCGCTTTTTATACTGTTGAAACCAGTATAGATCGTGGATTTTGCCTATTGCAAGTGGTCGTTTTGTGTGCAAGTCTCTATATTGTACGCACTTGCCCGTAGGGCTATAGCAGGATGGGGATTAGCATACAAAAACTTCGTTTTTCTATGCAATCCACGCCACATTGTTCGGCGCTTCGCTTCTTTCAATGGGGCTCAACCTGTCAAAGCTGCGCGTTGATCCTGAAAAGAGCTTCATGGAGGGGTTTCATGTTTGATCTTGGCGATCCAAATGCACTGGTGGCGAGGGCTAACCTACGGTTTACCCGCGCCGAGCATGATCGCCTTAAAGAAGAGGCCGACATGGCAGGCATGGGGCTGTCAGAATTCATACGCTCCCACATGCTGGGCAAGCGGGTGGTGGCGAACACCGACAAAGAAACGATCCGTGAGCTACGCCGAATTGGCGGGTTGCTCAAGCATCTGCATAACGAGAGCGCGGGCAACATTAAAATCGCTAGCGCCATGGGTGAATTAGAAGCAGCACTTAGAGCGCTAGCCAAATGATCGTCAAGCGCGTTAAAGCCGATAAGGTCAAAGACAAGGGCGAGCACATCGCGCACCTCATTAAGTACATCACCAACGACAAGCCCAACGCTAACGAGCTGGACTGGCGTGTAGGGCAGGTGATTACTCGGGGCTTTATGTCCACCGACTTGCCGACACAGATAGCCGAAATGCAGTGGCTTGCGGCTGAGTGTCCACGCTCTAAGAATCCGCTCAATCACTACGTCATGTCATGGCGGGAGGGAGAGCATCCCACCGATGCGCAGGCAGAGGCGGCGGTGGATATTTTCATGGATCAGCTTGGGCTAACGGGTTGCCAAGCTGTCGCGGCGCTGCACACCGACACGCACAACCGCCACTTGCACATTGCGGTGAATCGCATTGACCAAGAGACGTTCGCTGCCATCGAAATCAATAAGGGCTTTGATCGCGAAGCAGCGCATCAAGCCATTGCGCGAATCGAGCACGCACAGGGCTGGGCGCCGGAGAAAGGCGCGCGGTTTGTTGTCGGTGCCGATGGTGAACTGGTATCGACCAAAAAGCCCAAGCCAGAGGCGCAACCGTTGCCCAGTGGCGCGAATGATTTTGAGATACGCACGGGCGAGAAGTCGCATGCGCGCGCGGCCATCGAAGCCGCTGGTGACGTGTTCAAAAACGCAGCCAGTTGGGATGCGTTGCACCAAGAGCTTTATGCGCTCGGCATGAAATACGAGCGGGTTGGTAGTGGTGCAGTGATTGAGTTTCAGGGCGAGATATTAAAAGCAAGCACGGTTAGTCGTTTGGCTAGCTTTCCAAAACTTCAAAAGAAGCTGGGTAAATATGAGCCAGCAAGAGAGGGAATAAATGACTACTTCAAGCATGCCGCAAAGCCGCCTATTGGCGGGGCTCGGCCACTCAGTGGGAACAGCATGCGAGTCCTGTCCGAATGCCGTTTGGATGCTGGACGAAAAGGACAGCCTGCTGGTTTTCTGCAATTTGATGCACGTGCTTATCGACAAGAAATTGAAAGCTTGCGACGGGAATCCGCCGCCAGAGTTGGAGCCCGAGCAGGCTTTGATCGAGGCCGAGACGCCCGAACTTGGCAACCATCCAACAGTGGATCGGGACTTGGAATTTCCCGATCTGGAGCCGGAGTCGTTGCAAATGGAGCTGGAGCAAGAACTGAAAGAAATGGAAGCAGCGCTGAAAACGCAGCCATAGATGCACTGTTTGGTGAGTGGCAGCGCGACCGGCGCGAGCGGCGAGCGGCTAAAGAGGCGAAGTTGGGCATGTTGCGGAATGCCCATGAGCGTGAATTGAACTCGATCAAAGCTCGGCATCACGAAATGCGCGAGCTGCTGTTTCGGCGCCGGAGCTGGCATGGCAAGGGTGAAGCCCGCAATGCGTTCTCGGCGGCGATAAAACTGGACCACGATGCCGAGCTTAAGCTGATGCGAGAACGGCAGGCGAAGCAGCGCGAGGCGGTGCGCAAACAGTTTAAGCCGTGGGCTGATTATGAGGCGTGGCTGGACAGCCGTGGAGAGGCTGCTGTGATTGATCAGCGGCGTTACCCGCGCATTGAGCTAGTGTTTGTCATTGGTTTTGAGTACCGAGCTGCTGCGCCGGTGTCGTTGCCCGGCTATGACACGATTATTGATAAACAAAGTGTTCATTACCGACGGAAGGGCGCTGATGAAATTGCCTTTACTGATCGAGGCCATCACATCGCCATTTTCCATGCCATGGACGAGCAGGCGGTGCTCGATGCCCTGTTGGTCGCGCAAGCCAAGTGGGGCGGCGCTTTAGAAGTCACCGGCGATATTGAATTTAAGGCGCTGTGTGTGAGGCTGGCTGTTGAGAATGGCGTTGAGCTAGTTAACCCTGAGCTGCAAGCGAGTATCGAAGCGGCACGCTTGGCCTTGCCAGCGCCGATGCCACTACTTACTCAAAAAGAGGGAGCGCCAGAGCCAGTGCCAGTGCGGGTTGAGCGGAAGCCAATACCTCAAGTTGAGGTAGTGCCAGAGCAGGTTAAGGTAGTGGTGACACAGGAAGAGCTTGTTGATCAGGGTGAGGCGGCGGTTGAAGCTGAGGCCGAAGAAATAGCAGTGACAGCGGTAGAGCCAGAACCAATGGCAGTGGAAGAAGAGCCAGAGCTAGGGCTTATTGATGACAATAAGCCTAAAGTTGAGGAAGATAACGACTACGACACGCCAGGATTTTGACAAATCTTGGCATGGCTAGTCTATATAGAGCATATAGGGTATATAGCCTATATAGGATATATGACCACTTGAAAGGGTGGATTGAAGTATGCCGCCGAAAATGATTGTATTTTTGCACGTTGGATACACCACCCGACTTAGGGTGGATGCAAGCCACCATGTGAAACCGCCCGTGTAGTATTGGGTTGGATACACTGCCCGCGAGGGTGGATGGAAGTTTAACTCCATATTATTAATGGGGTAGGCCAGTTGGAAACACCACCTGAAAGGGTGGGCTAGATAGTTATTTGATAGGATAAAATCCTAGTAGTAATTGGAGGCGCTCAATGAATCTCAAGCCCATGGTCGTGGATGGAAAAGTGTTGCTGATTAGCCACTGGGAACAGTTCGCACAGGGCATGAGGATGACTATTTTCTTTGAGGATGCAGAGCCGGTGCAGGTTCTGCTGTTCAAGTATGACAAAGTCTTGATGAATGATGAGAAGCAGATAATTACTTTTGCCGACACGATGGCGTTAGAACTGACCGATAAAGAGTCTTATGAAAAAATCTGCGAGGTTGCAAAAAAGTGGGGAAGTTGAGGTTTTGATGTTTGGCAGGGGATATTCAATGAATATTGAGGAGCTTCGGGTGGCGCTTGATGCGGCGATTAAAGCAAGCGAGGAAGCATGGGCGCTCACCGGGGCGGCTGATTTAAAGAGCGCGCATTGGCAAGCGAAACTAGCCAAACTCGACGCAGAGGTTGAGCGCGCAGAGGTGGCGCTTAATGCCGAGAAAAGCCTCAACAAATGACCAAAATGAAAAAGATGTTTAAGTGGATGGCAGGTCGGAAAAAATAGCTATTAGAAGCTTGATCTGGGCAATGTGTTCGATGAGCTCGGCGCGCAGGGCATCGAGGTCATCAAGCTTGGCCTCGGCAATGAAAAGCTGGGTGTTCAAGTCCATTTATGACATCCCTTGGTGTAACTGTTACACCAAGGTTTAGACCATGAGACGCCGGTTCGCTAGTGGTGGGCTTTAATTTTGAGAGAGGGGCTATGAGCGAAAATCCGGCGGTGTACTTAGTCAGCGGAGCGGCTGATCAGAAAAGGTTTAAAGCGGATCAATTAGACATGATGCCTAGCGCCACGTCGCACATGCTTTATAGATTTCGTGAGCGGTATCTCGAAGCAGCAAGGCTTCTTGAAATAGATAACGACGTAACTAAGCGCTTATGGAAAACAAAGCTAGATGGCTACCATGGGGTGAATCGCTTAATAAAGCCCTACATGGTCTTAGCGGATCGATATTTTGATGAGCTGTATGACCCGCAAATTGACTACATTTATAACGCCGATGTCCAAAGTGATATGCAGTGGTCAAACTACTTTTACCACGAGCTTATTCCATACTTATTGAAAGAAGATATGGTCGTGAGGGGTGCGTTGCGGTCACTTCAAATTATTGAAAGTTACGATCCAGACTCTGACATGGATCATTTATGCCATGAGTTTTCAGTTATGCAGATGCCCAGTAAAGCTCAAAAACCTAAGAGTTTTTTTGCTGACCGGTGATTTGAGCTGACCACAGTTGGATAGCCTGAATAATTGCCGGTGACTGCCCAGCACCGGCGCGTGTGAGCATGACGAGCCCGGCTGTTATGGCCTGATCTTCGTTTGAAAAGATCGCTCGACTACTTTCCCCGCCTTGGTTGGTGGGGAAGCGATAGCTGAGGCTGAATAGCCACTTGCCGGTGTTAGGTGACTCAATAGCTGCCAGCGAGGCTGACAGCTTGAGGCGTGGCAGGGTTAGATCAAAGGGCATTAGAAATTTGATTGCGAATTTCGTTTGGATCGCCGCGTTCTATCGTCGCCATAACAAAAACCGCTCTACCCGCCGAAACTGCGGCCCACTGCTTTCCGATCAGGTTTTTTTCGTGGCTGTCTTTGCTTTGCTCTGGTGATCGATCCTTGCCCTTATATTCAACAACAAGAAGGCGTCCATCATCCATTAGAGCCACGAAATCCGGATAAAACTTATCTGTGGATGTCGGCAAGAAGAAAGAATTCGGGTGGCGACTTACGTTGCGCGTCCAATATTTCAGCCCTATCAAAGAGTCCAAAACTTGGGCGCACTTAACCTCTTCGCCGTCATCTTTGCCGTCAAAAGCGGGCACATCATACGTGCCCATGAAATGCTTTCTAAACTTGATATTGCCGCGATACTTCGGCACGCCAGCATACATATCATCGAAGAACTTGATGCCTTCATTAAATGAAATTTCGGCTTTGGCGCTTGGGCCGAACAAGCCTAACTGATAGGCATGTTCTCTTTGCTCTTGGCGGAATCCTTTGATTTTGTCAATCAGCTTGCGCGCCAAAATAAACTTACAACGCATGAGCTGTGACAAGGCTATGCCTCTGTCGCGAGTCAAATAGGTGACAACATCGCTAAGCCATGCAAGTAGCTCAGTTTGACCGATAAGAGGGTCACGAATTCGACTATCGAGCCAGCGAATAAGGACGGTAGGAGTCCAATCATCCACACTAATATTTAAGGAAAGCTGATCCGCACTATCCGCTATTGAGATGGTCAGCCTGTTTCCGTCCAGATCAATTTCAAAAGAGTCGGCAGTCTCAACGACGTCAAACTCCTTGGCGCTGAGTTGAGCGGAGCAATCGCTTAGGCTCCAGTCGTGATACTCCATCAAAATATCAGTGTCGGCGTAGATTAATTCGCCCTGAGCACGAGTCATTAAGCGAGGCACTATAAAGACGTCGCCGCTTTGTGCTGGTGAAACATCATCAGGATTCTCAGCTTTAAAGGTGCTTAGCTGCTCTCGTAGTGCGTCGTGTAATCGCTTGGGTGTGTGATCAAATAAGCGTATCTCTTCGGCAAGCTTTGGCACGCCCGATATTTCAATCTTGGTTATGCCGCTTTCACTGACTGAAACTGTCACCTTGCCCGGAACGGCTGCTGACATTTCTTTGCGTTCATCCTCAGTAGCATCCAACTCAACAACCAGTGTTGGGCGCTGGCGCGGCTGACGTCCAAATAAGCCGTCATCGAGTCCGGGCTGCTCTGGCTCGATATTCGCTTCGGCTTCGCTTTCATCAAAACCCATATCTACAAGCTTATCGCGCAAGGCAGTAGCGGCTTCTGAGAAGCGCCTAGAGACAAGCTTTGCATAAGACTTATTGAGTGCCATTTCCTTACGCTTTTTGGCGTAAGGCATCCTTAGAACGCGGCCTAAAAGTTGCTCAGCATCAGTGGCGCTGCTGATATTCGCTAAAGAGCAAAACACATACGCAAAGGAGCAATCCCAGCCCTCTTTTAAGGCTTCGATGGTAATGATGTATTCAATTGGGCAGTCAGGGTTGAAGAGATCGATCCCATCGAGCTCTCGCTGTTTGCCGGTGGCAACAGCAATCTTTTCCGGTGCTATGTTTTCATTGTCTATCAGGTGTTGTTTAAGCACTTCGACTGTGACTTCCTCGCCTTTCTTTTGGGCTTGGAATAGCACGATGGGTCGGATGTAACCCTCCCTATCGAGCGCTGCATAGCTCTGCAACTCAGCGCGCTTCAAAATGGCAGAGTTCACCGCACCCTGCCACGTTAACGCCTCGTCCAACACGACCGGCATTTTAATCATCTCTTCGTTTTTCAGCTCTTGAGCAGTGACTGAGTGAAGGATGTTATTGAAGCCTTTAGGGGTCGCCGTGAACTCTATTAATGCTGTTGGATTGATGCGCTCATAAATCTCTTGGCTAAGCTCAGAGCCGGCTTTATGGGCCTCATCCATGATGACTAATGGCCTGTGTAAATGAAGCACATTAGCAAAGCTAAACCGGATATTGCCGTCGCCCGTGGTGTCGCCAGTTCGCTCTAAACCGGGTGCGGATGATGGGACGGAGGTGAAGTGAGGCTCCAGCATTTCATGGTGAGCGTAGACCTTGCGACCATCCGTGTTAGAAACACGCAATGTCTGAATGGTGCCAACAACTATGCAAAGATTTGAGCGCAGATCATTCGGCGTTATTTGCGTAAAGTCACCAATATCAAACACACGAACGCGCCCCTCAAATGCCTCTTCAAGCACCTTCCGATAGGGATGGCGCGGGTTCTTTAGCGCATCTGCTGTTTGAGTCTGAATCGTACTTGTTGGTACTAACCATAGAACCAATGGGTAATCGTTTTCGATCCATGTATCTTTTGCGATGGTGATGGAATGGGCGGCGAGGATTGTCTTTCCGCCACCGGTGGGTAGCCGTAAACAGACATAAGGTACGTTCGTCAGTCCCTTAATAGGCTTATAGCCACCCTTATAGCCTTGGAGTCGCTGAGCCAAATCAGGCGTCGCTGTAAGTTGTTCAAAGGCTGCCTTGGGGCCACTAATACGGGCCTCTTTGAAAAACTCTCGCAAGGTGGTGAGTGAGGCTTTCTGATAGTCCTTTAGCTTCATTTTCGGGCCTTCACATCATACGGAGTTTGTTTAAATTCGATTTGTTCGGCTTTTAGGGACGCGTCAGAGAGCGCGGTGCGCTCGCCATAGATAATCATAGGCCCAGTGAAATCACCTTGAGCAGAGCGAATAGTGGCGAGCGTTTTACGTGTTAAGACGTTGCCGCCGGAGACGGACTTGTCGCCTAATATGCCGTTATATAGCAGCGCGTAGGCTATGCCGTCGTGTGCGCCCAATACTGGGCTGATGGGGCTTGGCGCTGGCCAAGGGCGGTTCGTTTCAGCGAGCCATATATGTGCAGCAAGAACAGGAAATCGAATATCCGGGTGAATCCGACCGTCCTCGGTAAAAATTGGGGCTCCGAGGCGATAGAAGCGAAAGCCGCCGCCGCCTTGCCAATTAAGTGCTTTTGAAACACCGCCTTGCTCTCCATCTACTACTTTTTGGAGGCGTGGAAAACAATGTGTTGCCGCATGGTCGCCCATCTCTATGCCAATGAAGCGGCGGCCCATCTTTTGCGCGACGGCTGCTGTGGTACCAGAGCCGAGGAAGCTATCGAGCACAAGGTCGCCGGGATTTGTAGCGATTTCGAGTATTCGCTCAATAAGGCGCTCCGGTTTTGGAGTGTCGAAAGCTTTTGAGTTACCAAATAGGGATTTGATTTCTTTTTTGGACTCTTGAGTATTTCCTACCTCATCTTGTGGCCACCATGTCCAGCTTTGGCGCCCAACAACTTCATTTAGATAGTTTTTTCGGCGGGGCACTCCCTTTCCATCTTTGCCGAAGTAAAAGCGTCCCTCTCTTACTTGTCGCAAAAATCCATCTTCTGTGTTTTTCCAACAAGAGCCTTCGGGCGGAAGATATTTCACGCCAGAAGGCGTGACAATTTCATACATCTGATTGGGGCGAAAACCCTGCGCGGTAAAATCACGTGAAACCCATTGTAGTGGTCAACTAATCCCGGACACAGTTTTAAGTTTTTCTTCCGCCACTGCCGGTGCCAAGCCGTCATTAAACTGGTGCGGCCTGATCCAGTTGTAGCGCTCCATCAAGTAGTAACTCACATCTTGCATGGCTTCTCGCCGAGTCATGTAGCCAACACTCGGCACCCATTCAGTTTTCAAACTTCTAAACAGCCGCTCCATTGGCGAATTATCCCAACAATTTCCGCGACGACTCATGCTTTGCTGCATTCGATAGCGCCATAGCCGCTGACGGAATCGGCGACTGCCATACTGGCTGCCTTGATCCGAGTGGAACATCACACCTTCAGGTCTGCCTCGTTGCTCAAAGGCCATGTCTAGCGCCTTAGTCACTAAGTCAGCATCGGGGTGCTCGGAGAGCGCCCAGCCAACAACGCGACGTGTATATAAGTCCAACACCGCCGCTAAGTAGCACCAACGCCCTTGCGCCCATAGATACGTGATGTCGCCACACCAGACCTGATTTGGCGCCGAGACAGCAAACTCGCGATTCAGCATGTTCGGTATGTCTGGTCGCTCAACTGTTGCCTGTTTATAGCCATGCTTGCCAGGTTGCTTACTGACTAAGCCTGACTCCTCCATCAGTCTAGTCACTTTAAAGCGGCCGATGGCAATGCCATGCTGCTGCCACATCATGTCGCATATGCTGCGGCTACCTGCCGAGCTTCGGCTCTGTACGAACAACTCATTCACACGCTTGCGTAGCAATAACCGCTGCTCATCAACGCGCTCGAGACGTTGGCGATGGGCATAATAGTTGGATCTTGGAACTTCAAACACGGCACACACGGCATCCAGTGGTAGCGCGCGACTAAGCGTTTGAATCAGCGCATACGATTGATGCCTTCCGACATCAAGAGCGCGGTAGCCTTTTTTAAAATGTCCTTCTCTAGCTCAAGGCGCGCGATGCGCGCCTCAAGAGCCTGAATTTGTTGTTGCTCAGGCGTTAATGCTTTGCTCTTTGGTGTGCTGCCATCACGTTCAAATTGCAACTGTTCGACCCAACGACGCAGTGCTGTCTCGCCAACACCAACCGCTCGGCACGCCGCCGTAAACGAATAGCCCTGATCAAGTACTAGTACAGCTGCATCGTGTTTGAACTCGGTGGAAAACGTACGACGTTGTTTCATCAGACACCTCTCTATGGCGATCATTTTCGCCTAAGTTGGTGTCCGAAATCATTAGACCACTACAATAGTGTGATGAGATGGATCTAAAATGACTCGAAATATTCCAATCAATTGCCATCACTTCTCTTCTCTTGTCTTGATACGGACAGTCCGTAAGGAAAACCACCCGGCCTGAGGGTACTGACAAGTTAACTTTCAGACTTAGCAAAAGTTGCCCCTTACGCCTCTAAGCAACCACTGCCCTCCACGTTGCGAACGCAGCTGTCCTACTGCGTCGATAATAATTTTCTGTGGTTAGGTGTCTTCCAAGATTGAATAAGTTGGAAAC
>Ga0208032_1001313_pt1 | contig 10836 bp, 16 predicted proteins | sample MalvirAntarct_66_FD_184254 | JGI IMG/M metagenome (GOLD analysis project Ga0208032, IMG submission 184254) | Marine viral communities from the Global Malaspina Expedition - Malaspina viral metaG Antarct_66 (SPAdes) (version 2) | ecosystem: Environmental > Aquatic > Marine > Oceanic | place: West... | reverse complement strand
TAGTAGTGACGGCTTTCAGAACTGTTGTACCAGATTGGCAGTCTCCGTCTGCACTAAATTTACGGCCCCCAAAGACCTGTTTTGATGCTATGGCAGCAGATGAATCTATGCCAAAAGCAGTAGACCCGTTCCCAGTGCTAATTACTTTTGCACTCTGCCCCAACGCAACAGAAGCACCGGCCTTAGCTTCTGAGGAAGAGCCCATCGCTATTGAAGGATTGGCAGAGGCTTGGCAATTCGGTCCAACAGCAAACGAATTGGCAGCTGATGCGTAACCACTGTTTTGAGTATTAATAGCAAAAGAGGCATCTGCTGTTGCAGTTCCATAACTCAAAGCGATTGCCCCATAGCCAGTTGCTTTGCTTCTTTCACCCAATGCGACTGAATGGTAGCCCTGTGCGCCGTAGGAGGAACTATTTGAAGTAAGCGCCGCCGCAAAACTTTGTCGTCCAGAAGCTAAACTTTTTGACAAGGCAACGCTGTCTTGCCCACTAGCTTTAGCACTGTCACCTATGGCTACAGCATTAGCTCCCGTGGCAGAAGGTTGTGCTGCTGGACTGCTTTCATTGGCAGCATATAGGTCAGGATCACCACCGCCACCAATGGCGCTGCCGTTTAGTAAAAGCGACGAGCCATCACTGCTTAGAGTAACCGCAGAGCCGCTGCCTGTATTATTTAAATTTATTGAACCCATTATGCCATCCTATAATTTTGTGCTGCCATTCTTGTCGTCCTGCGCCATGTTTTTTGCTCCTTTTAAGCGTAGGTGGCTTCGGCGGTGCGAATACTAGCAGCCCATTTTATGGAGTTGCTGGCTGCACCCGTAGCCTGTACTTTCAAACAGCCTAGTGATGTATCTGCGCTCAGCACTATAGACCAGCCAGAAGGGTTGGCGTGTGTCGTGATATTAGATGTCACAAGAACAGTTGTGCCAGCATTGGCTTCGCGCCTGATCATTCCAGCTATTTCCCAAGATCCAACATCGGTCCCCTCGGAAGCTTTCCTTCTTGCGATTACAGTGCCCGAAAATGTAATTGCTGTGTTGTTTTGCAAAGTAATTTGGTTTACCGCTAGAGGTGTATATCTGTCGGTATTTAGCGCAATCGGGGTTGCATTAGTCGTCAAGTAGGCCAGCACGTAGTGTGCGCCTTGGATTTGCTGTCCTTGACCAGTTGAGTGTTTGCCATTAATTCCATTAGCGTTGCCAGCGCCGCCCTTGGCGCTCGAAAGATTGCCGTCTGCAACGCACCCATCTCCCCCCAGAACGATTGAATTTGAGCCAGATGCAGTTCCAGATGAACCGCTAAAGACTCCTGAATTTGAGCCAGACGCAGTGGCTGTGTTTGAAAAACAAAAACTTTTGCCACCTGACGCTTTGGATAGGTTTCCAATCGCAACAGAGTAACTATCACTAGTTCCGTAGCTCGTTGTGTTGTTGTTTATATGTGCCGCAAATGATTGAGAACCAGCTGCCCTTGCCTTACCCAACGCAAAAGAATCTGTACCTGTACTTACTGCACTGTCACCTAAAGCAACCGCATTAGTACCAGTAGCAGAAGGTTGTGCAGCGGGGGAGGATTCATTGGCTGCGTAAAGGTCAGCACCGCCACCACTTGCAGAAGCCCAACTTAAATCTGTACCATCTGAAGTTAGAACTGTATTTGCACCACCTTTAGCTAATCTAGCTGTTGCGCCAGAAGCGTTTCCGTACAGAATACTGCCGCGAGTAATTGCATCTAGTTGGTTTATTTCTGTAGCAGTTGTGGTTACTGTTACATTTTCATTAATTTTAGGCGAAGTAAGCGTCTTGTTTGTAAACGTCTGCGTTGCAGCAATACCCGCAACGGTGTCTGTAGTCGCGGGAAGTGTTAGCGTTACATTTCCGCTAAACAGTCCGTGGGCAGGAGCCTGTAGTTGTGCATAGTGAGCGTTGTTCGACTCGCAATAAAACCGGATATAAGACTGCGCCCCACTGTTCTTTAGACTAATAGCACCTGTTGCAATATCCACGTTATTAACGGCAATAGTAGAAGCAAAGGTTACTCCCGTTGTTCCCGTAGGAATACGCATAGCAATGGCATCGGCATCGTTTTTGATGGTTACGTCATTAGTGCTTCCTTGGCCTGTCAGGATTAAACCTTCGGCACTGGTGAAGCCCATCGCAGCGTTATCACCCGCAGCCGTATCGCTGGTTGCCTCTACCGTGCCACCCTTAATAACACCTGTTGTTGTTAGATTTGACGCACCATCGTTAATATACAAGTCCGCAACAGTCGCTGTAATAAACACCTCCGCACTGCCGCTAAGATTAATAGCGTTGTCAGAGTTAGAACTTTCTGTAACAGACCGCGTAAGCGTAGTACCACTAGATGTATAAGTCCCGCTTCCTATTTCAAAAGCAGAACCATCTTCTATCGCATATCTTATCGTTTGACCGTTGGTAATACCCGCGGCATCGAATGATTGATTCCCTGATACAGCACTGCCCAAGCTAATCGTTCCAGTACCCGTGGTACTGGTGGACATTTTTGCACGATTACCTAACGATATTGCCATATGTCACCTATTATGCTATACGAATAATCGCGTTGGAAGCATCCGCAGCCGGGAAAACAACAGTGAAATCTCCTGAGCTTGCCGCTTTGTCTGAGCCAAAGTCCAGAACAATTACAGACGCATCATTAGATGCAGAGTCGTTAAACAAAACCGCGCCGCGAACCGCTGAGATGGTTACATTAGAGTAAACAGCATTAGAAAAATCGGTAATCGCTGTTGTGTTAATATTAGAAGGGTTGACCCTCGTAAGTGCCACACCTTTTGCAGTGTAGTTGGAACTATTCGCAGAACTAATCTCGTTGGCGGTCGCGTAGTTAGTAACACTGCCATTCATGGTGCTGCCAGAGCCGCCCATGTTGCTAGGAACCGCGCTGTTCGTATAAAGCGCCAGATTAAAAGTGTTACCACCGCTGTTCAAAAAGTTATGCTTTGCTTCCATCAATTCTTTTTTGAAGGTAGAGCACATTGCATTGCCTGAAAAAGCCATATTACATTTTCCTTATGTGTTCAGCTAGTGCAGAATGACCAGCATCTGTGATTGCATTATATACAGTAGTTCTGTCACTTTGAATAGCCTGTTTCATATACCCGGCTATAACTTTCTCCATTTCACCTTTATAGGCTTCTGCCTGCTGCCTAATAGCAGGAGGAGCCTTATCAGAAAGGTACACCAGCTTTTCGACACACATATGAGCAACTTCCTCCGGTGTGAATCCTCGTCCGCTTGTAGTTTCTACAGTGACTTTGAAGTCACCCATTGACATATCCATCATTGTTTCTCCCTAATTACTCTTCCAACTCTATAGTTCTGAGTTGTTTCCTTTGCTTCACCCAAGAGCTTTAAACCGATTAAAGACTCTTGATACCTTTTTTCGTACATAGACATTACATCAGCCTCGCCCTTCATGAATATATACGCCTCAATTAAAGCCCCATACAAAAGTGTTAACTCTGCATTTTCGCTCAACCATGTTTTAGCCGATTCTGCCCCAACTGTTAAACTGGCGGGACGGTAGAAATAATTTAGTTCAACAGGATACGCAATGTCCGATACCGGAGATATGATCATGTTGGAGATATCAAATACCGCGTAGTATTCTGGCAGTCCTGAATACTCCCGAGCAGAAACGGAAGAAGCCTGTGCGTGATACTGAGAATACTCCTGCACAAAGCTAACGTCCTTAAACTCCATGAACCTAGTCGATCCATTATAGGTATAACTCAGCGAAAACGGGGCCAGAAAATCAGAAGGCAGAGCCAGATACTCATTGTTGGCAGTAAACGAGGCTGTTGCATTCTTTTTAAATAGGTCTAGTTGAACTATTTTTAAAATGCGTTCTTCTGCTATTCGGATGAACAGAGGTATGTTAGAAACAAAACTGCTCTCAGTATTTTCCGTAAAGTCTTGAATAGCTGTTTTTAACTCTGCATATGTAAAACTCATGTTGTTACCACCGTGATATTACCGACCGAACCAACTGCCACTAAGTTGTTAGGGGGGGACAAGCCTTCCTGAGAGCTAAACCCAACAGGGTTCCACCCATACTGCATTGAACGTTGAGATTGTAAATCTTGTTCTGGTCTAGGGTTCCTAAGAGCCTGTGGGTCCTGACCCACATTTGGAGAAAACAGTTGCGGTTGTTTTGCTTCCCACTCGTCCTTACCGACAAGAGCCCCTGTCCATTCCTTTCGCATGTCTCTTAGACGATACCGAAAACCGGACCTGTCTGATATTCCAAAGGCATGTTTTTCTGAAGCAAAAGCCATATTAGAACCTTAAATACTGGATGCTTGGTTGCAGCTTCAAAGGCACCCGATCCTGATCTTCATCCGCTGCACGTTGGAACTCTTCTTCGTACACAGACTTTAAAAGTTGCACCCGCTCTGGAGCCCTCTTAATAGCCAGATAGTACGCTAATCCCGCGACCATACATGGGTAAAACCGGAATGGCATGTCTGGGTTACTGGTCAAAGAATCGACATCTTGAATACGTTCGACATAATAAAAAATCAACTGATCGGTTGAGTTGTTAGGAACTGACCACAGATTAATCACTGGAGAAATTTGTCGATCAAAGTAGTATTGACTTGGCCTACCCTGAGTTGTTTTATTAGGTATTGTTATGTAGTCAGACCGACTAATGCGGTTTAGCAGAAAGTCGGTGCCGTCCCGGCGAAGAACAACGTCCAACAAATCTACAGCCGAAGCTGGAAGATTTACGGTTGCTTGTCCCTGAGTTAAGATAACAGAACTTGAGAGTCTAACAGTCCACAGGTTTATGCCTCGGTTTGCCCACTCTGCAAACATCAAATTCAATGAACGTCTAGCGGTCTTGGCGTCATATCCCGTGCGAACCTCTAACCCACAACGTTCAAACGCTTCCTCTATAACTTCAACGGTGTCCAAGTTAAACTGGGAGAAGTTAGACGTTGTGACAGTCTCAGCACGACCACCCATATAGCTGTGGTTCGTACAAAAATAGAAAAGATTTGGAGTTTGGCTTGCAATAGTTATTTCAGTGTACGCTCCAGAGGCCCCGGGAGTTCCAAAGGTCGTAACACCAGAAGTGTAAATTGCACCCGCGTCATGGGTTCCGTTACTTGTTATAGAAAACCGTAAGGGATGCCCAGAATTGGTGGAGTCAGATTGATCGAACCGATAGGTACTGCCCGGGGAAAGGGCCAATATTTTCTGACGATCATTGTTGATATAATAGCGGTTACCATCGGCTGTCGCTACCACCTTGACAGAATATACTGTGTTTAATGACATCGGTTGTCCTTTAAAACGTTCTTACTAAACCACCGTTGGCTTTTTTCCAACTGATACGCTTAGACGATTTCTTTTTCTTTGACGCCGAAGTACATTGCGCCATGGTCGGTCGGCAAGCGGGATAGCCTTCGCGCTTCTCACCCTTCTGACGACCGCAGGGTTTTCCGGTCTTGCAGTCCACCCAACCTTTTCCGTTGTTCTGGGAGAACCACTCTCTTAAAGACGCACCCTTTTTTGTCTTCTTGACGGCCATCAGTATATATTCGTTTCTTTTCGGTTGTTCTCCAGAACAGAGCCACAACCTTCCGCCACGAATCCGCCATCTCTAAGTTTCTTTTTGACAGGTCTTTTTCGGCTATCAGGGGATGTAATTAAACCGCCAGTCGCCGCGCTCTTAGTAGAGTTTCCCCAGTTTGACGCGCCCACCTTTCGGCACTTTGCGATTGCTCCCGAGGCGTATGCGCTTGGGAACACTTTGTACCGACCTTTGACTTTTTTGTAACATGCGTCTTTTGCCATTATTATTCTCCGAGGGTGGCGTGTTTATCTGGGTGGACATTTGAGTTCGGCCTATGCTCAACGTTCATACTCCTTATCACAAAGTCTTTCCACAACGCTTCCGTTTGATGAGCAACAACCGAAACTTCAGCGCGTATAGACACAACTTGAGTACCAAGCCACCCACAGTACCCGAGGGCTATAACTGCTAACAACTCTGATAAACGCGCCTTGCTCATATCACCACGCCCTACACGACCAATATCTCGCCGTTAGTTTATCCAACTTGCCCTCGTCGCATCCATGTCTTGCCCTAAAGGACTTGCGCCGTTTAGGGTCTGACTTTTTAATGGTCATGTTGGCATCGCCAAACCGGACGATCTTTTCTTTGCCCTTGTCACACGCTTTAACGACCGACTTCTTGCCGCCTTGAATGTCTCGTCTAGGCTTGTTGCAAGCCATTTTGGACTTATCAATCTTACCCATAACAAAACCTCATCTAGGCGTGAAACGCAGTAACCATTTTTGCCCCAGAAACATTGAACTGAATCATCAGATTATTCTTAAACAGAACACCTTCTTCTGGAATATAAACATCGTCTGCTGCGTTAGCAACGCCGCTGGTTCTTGTGACAAACACTGCCTCGGCACCATCGTCTGCGGGGGCTGTCCCGTTGATAAACTCTATCCTTGTGGAAGCCGCGTTGGAAATAGTGGTAAACGCCTTCAGCCTAGTCCTTCCTGTAAGTAATGAACTCGTGGCTAAGTCCGTTATTCCCACAGAAACGTTGGCGGCATACTGGGCGCTACACGTTGCAGACACAATTTTTTTAAAGAACCTAACCCCATCAACAGTTGCCGCAGAACCCGTAGAAGTTATGATGTCTGTTATAGTCTTGTTATTCAAATCCAGTCCAACGATAGTTACCGTTTTGTTATTATCACCTGTCCCCGTAGTGGTGACAGATAATCTACGGGCCGTGTCGGCATTGACTGAGGGGAAGAAGGTATTAGCTAATGTGAACGCACCAGTTGGCCTTGCTGCCGCCGCGATAAACGTGGTGGAGGCAGGATCAAATACCCCAGATACAATGCTGCCCTCTACCGTTGTAGCGGTAATGTCTGAGCCTGCCATAACAGAACCCTCCTATATGTTATTAGATAGCGGTTGCGTCTTGCAAATTATTGGCCTGCAAATAAGTTAACGTCACAGTAATTTGACCCGCAGTAGCAGTCGCTCCCGCAGATATAAGTGTTGCTGTGATCTGGTTGTCACCACTAAAACGATCTGCTGTATCCAAACCCCCAGCGGCCAAAGTTTTAGTTTCCCCAGCCGCTTTAACATTGGTATTTGCAATAAAAAACTGAGTAGTCTTGCCAATCATGCCCACAGAAAGAGTCGCTGCGCCACCCGCGTTACTAGCTATAGCCACTCTTAGTGTGACACCGAGTAGCTGTGAATTATTTGGAATGACGCCGACATTGTAAGTAGTTGTTCCAGCAGCGACTGCTGCGTCAATCATAATAGATTGAGACATCACAACTTGGCCCGTGTTCTTTACGTTTTCGCCTACAGTAGTGCCTGTTGTATTCTTGATTGTGCCAGCCTTGATAGGGCCTGAAAAAGTAGTCGTACCCATGTTGTTCTCCTGTCGGGGTTAAGTCAGCCACGAAATGTGGCTGTCAGGGATACTAGCACAATACAACAGGTCTGGACAAAAAGAAAGGGGCCACCGAAATAGCCCCTTCCAAACTGACACCGACGAGTGCGTAGAATCCACTAGTACCCGCCATTAGCCGTTATTAGTTAGGCCCCGGGGTTTCCAAAGACGCAACGTGGGTCTGAGAATCCGAAGCTGTAACGCTCACGGGCTTTAAACCGCATGTTACCAGTGTCGAAGTCTGCTTCCATGTTGGTCGAAAGAGCAGTCCGTTCAAAGTGAACAAATCCACGAGGCGCATCAGTCTTGATGAAAAACGCATCAGGGTCTGTGAAGAAGTCATTCACAGTATAGCCTTCAGGCAACATGCCCATAGACTTGATTGCGTTTGTGTCGTTGTCTGCTGTTCCAACACGCAGGTTGGAAACCATCAGACGCTCTGCAACAAATTGCAGTTGACGTGGAATCATCAACTTCATGCCGCGAAGTGCGACTTTCAGACCACGTTCGTCAACAAAACCAGCAATCTGAATCAGAGCGTCTTCCAAGGAAGTTTCGTTCAAATCCGCAGCAACTGTTGGTGTGTTGGCAAAAGTGCCACCGTTCGTCAGCGGGTGCGTAGTTGCACAGAGAGCAACACCATCACCACCAGCGGAAGCGCCAGCAGCAAATGCGTTGTTGAGAACCTGTGCAGCTTTAACCTGCTTAGAATGAGCCATTGAACGAGCGAGGGCGCGTGTGTAGCGACTGCCAAGGCGGTCGTACAGATTGTCCTCTATTGCTTCCTCAGTGATTGAGAATGCAAGCGCAAGGGTCTCATGGTTGTAACGAGCAGTGTATGCTTCGTTTGCGTCATCGAAATTAACAGCCGCACCTTCAGACTTTGTAGGTGCTGCGCCAAAACCGGATAGCATAACTTCTTCCTCAAACGCTCTATCTGAGGATTCGGTTGTGTAGATTTCCGAATGTTGGTTTTCGTAACGGTCGTATTCCATTCCAAACAATGCGTTTAGGCCGGGTTCTAGCTCTTTAGCCAGTTGTGCGCGTGAAATAGCCATGGGTCAGACCTCCTTTATACGCCGAGAGACGAAGGAGTACCCGCTGCAATACCACCATTGGCGGAATTAAAGCTTGTATTCAAACGTACTATTAGTGGGATACCAGCGACTGTGAAGTCTGAGTTATCAGGGTCATCTTGGACGCCAATAACACGAAGCTGAAGAGTAGCAGTGTTAGCAGAAGTATTCAAATCTGCACTTGCAGAAGCGATTCCTGTTGTATCATTGCCTGATGTGGCTGTTGCCATCCCGATGTTTTTAAAGACCATCGCCCGAACTTCCGCCTCAGTGTTTGCTGCTGCAACTACATTAGATGTCGCAATAGTAAACGTCTGCATTGGATTGTCGTATACGAACGCCGTGATAGGGAAGGTTGCATCTGCACCAGCCGCTGTACCTTGCCAGCTAGTCGAGAAGATTTTCTTACCATCTGATAGGCGGACAAACTCGCACCCCCAGAAAACACCCAAGAAAGCAACGTTACCACCAGCCGCAGCTTGCGCTACAGAGATAGTTCCACCCGCGATAGGTATAACAGGAGAACCCTGATACATTTTAGTATTGTTGTTAGACGCAATGCGGTACTGAGTTGCCCCAGTAGTGTTCGCACCTTGTCCGACGATTCCGATTGGGCGTAGCCCAAACGATCCGTTAGAATTGGCCATAATAGCACCTCAAAGTTATTCGGAGTCTCGTCTTGATCCCCCGAAGGATACACGACTTTGCCGATTATTAGAAATCGGCATTGAAGGATGTTGTTCCTTCATCAAATCCTGATCAACTGCTGCCATTTGTTCGCGGGTCCGGTTCCCGTAATACGCGGATCGTTCTTGGGCGGTCTCTACAGGTATACGACACAGCATCAATCCACCTTGTCCGATGACACCCTCAAATCGACCTTCGTCAATCGTAGCGGTCTCATAATCAGGGTACTCGTCCTTACGAACAGGTTCCCATCCTTCGCGCAGCTTGGTGTTGACATTCATCTTGTCCTCTTCACCACGCATTGCGGTTCGGACCCAACGATGCACATAACCCGCAGGGGGCTCTGGCGCATCAAGGCGACTGGGCGGTGCCCATGGTTTACGGCGCGTTTCTGTATCGCGGGTTGCGTTCTCACGCGGTTTTCTATCAGCCATTATATCAATCCTTCACAAATTTTGCATATTCTTCAAGCGGTACGTTTAAGCGTTTCGCCATCGCAATCTGTGACGGTGACAGTTTTACCGACCTGCGCCCCTGTTTTGTAGATGTGCGGGAAGCTGAAGCGCCAGCGGGTGCGACCTGTGCTTCTCCCGATTTTCTCGCCTTCTGGAACTTGTGTGGAAACTCAGTCCGAAGGCGCTTATCCACTTCACTATAGTAGTCTTCGGTCATCGGGTCAAACCCTTCTTCCTCGACCATTTGTTTGTGGATACCAAATGCAGCATACGTCATAGTTGTATCAGAGCCAAACCACTCATTTTTGGAAGCCCAATCTTCGGCCCGAGGGTCTGCTTTTGGCGCTACCGCTTGCTGCTGTTGTTGTTGTGGACGCTGTTGTTGTGGCTGCTGCTCTGGTTCAGTCTCACGCTCTAAACGGTTTTTCGCCATCCGAACACGCTCTTGATCCAAAGTTGTTTTTGACAACAACTCCTGTGCCGCAATCAGCGCATCCGCATCTCCACTCTCATGAGCCTCACGAAACTGACGTTTCGCAGATTCATTTTGAGCAAGGACTCGGTTTTCCTCAGAACTAACATAACCCTTATCCAAGTTTTTAACCTGAGACTTGAGCTTGTTATTCTCTTCCAGAAGCTGTTGCGCCAATCGTTGCGCCTCAGAACGATCACGTTCTTCCTTGCGGTACTTTTCTGTTAGCTTTTTAATCCGAGTCTGAACTTTGTTACTATAGCTATCAAGTTCATCATCGCCGCTTTCATCAGCTTTCGCCCTCTTTGAGGAGGGCTCTGGATCAGGGTCTGACTCAACTTCCGTTGACTCTACCTCAATCACCACTCCCTCGTCTTCTGTGTCCTGTACGTCTTCTTTTTCGTCAGCCATTGTGTGTCCCTCTAAACCTGTTTGATGTCATCAGGTTCAAGAATTGTAGCGATAACTTCGTCATCATTAATGATACGAACCTCACCGCCATCTATCTTAAACCGTGACCCTGAGTATCGACCGATACAAACCCATTGACCTTGTTTGCACCATGGGTCTGAATCCACGCCAAACTTGTCAGGGTCCTTATAAGCCAACGGGCCGATCCTAAGAACATAAGCAACAACCGTTGCTACTGCCTCACGGG
>Ga0208032_1001311_pt1 | contig 10839 bp, 8 predicted proteins | sample MalvirAntarct_66_FD_184254 | JGI IMG/M metagenome (GOLD analysis project Ga0208032, IMG submission 184254) | Marine viral communities from the Global Malaspina Expedition - Malaspina viral metaG Antarct_66 (SPAdes) (version 2) | ecosystem: Environmental > Aquatic > Marine > Oceanic | place: West... | reverse complement strand
CAGTCTAGATTATCAAACTAATATTCCTGGCGTCTACGCCATTGGAGATGTGAATACATATCCAGGTAAGTTAAAGCTTATTTTATGCGGTTTTCATGAGGCAACATTGATGTGTCAAAGTGCCTACCGCCGCATATTTCCAGATAAACGATATGTGATGAAGTACACTACCGTTGGCGGTGTTGAAGGCTTTGATGGTTCTAAAAAAGAAGCTCCTAAGGCCGTTGTTAAAGCGATTGACTAAATGTTGGATGTAAAAATTTCTATAACAGACAGGGATGGGGTTTCACATGATGTTGATGCGCCAACAGATATGAACATGAACCTTATGGAGGTGGTGCGTTCTTATGAACTCGCAACTGAAGGAACTATTGGTATCTGCGGTGGTATGGCCATGTGTGCTTCTTGTCAATGTTATGTGGAAAGCGAACACGATCTTCCTGAAAAAAGTGATGATGAAGAGGCTATGCTCGCTGAAGCGTTTCATGTAAAAGATAATAGTCGGTTGGGATGTCAGATTCAAATGACCACCGAAATTGACGGGCTTCAAGTTACCTTAGCGCCTGAAAGCTAACTGGCGATACTGTGTAAAGCTAGTTCGTGTTGTATTCTGATATTTCTTGTGGGCCTTCTAACAAGATACGTAGCACTTTTAATGTTCCATCTTCCGTAGTAGCAATTTGCCATTTAATCAAAGAAATGGTTCCATTCTGTATCTCTAAACCAGTAATGCTTCGAGGGTGAACACAACTTCCATCATTAAAATAGGCTACCGCTCCAGGCTCAGGAAAACGCGGTCGATGTGTATGACCTGTAATGGTGAAAATGTTGTTATTTCTTGAGATCCATTTTTTTGTTCGTCGTTCAACTTTGATTAAACCTTTGAAATTTTTCGCGGGACTTGTTGGATCACTTATACCCACAATTTGCAATTGTCTCCATAATACACGAACCATAAACCTGTTGAATTTCCACCCGCGATAATTCATCCAATCTGCCTGATGGCCATGCATCATAAAAATTTCTTGTTTGCTTGTTTCATGCTCAAGAATAAGTCCTTCGGAAAATTGAATACCAGGAAAGAGAGGTTCGTCTTTGCCTGTGGCATTATTGAAATAACTAAAAAGGTGTTTTTCAACAAACCGTTGGCTTTTATATACCATGTCATGGTTTCCAAGTAGCCTGTAAAGTCTTCCTTCGGTGAAAAATTGGCGCATCAGGTCAAAAATATTTTTATGCGCTTCAAGAATGGATTTGAATTCTATGTTCTCCCATAGTTCGTCGCCATCGCCTAACTCGCAATACGTATATCCCTCTTGATAATAATGCTTTAATGCGTGGAAATAGATGTTTCGATTATTTGCGAATTCATCAGCGAAACTATTATCCCCACGATGGCAATCACTAAAGATTATAAATTTGGATGCATCGTTAAAAGAAATGCGCCTTGCGGTTTTGTAGGCGCTTGAAATTCTAGATGATGAGGACATGCGTTTTCTTTTTTTAAAGATACAACATGTAGACAATTTTAATAAAAAAAGGCTTCAACAATGAAGTTGAAGCCTTTAAATTCTTGTGTTGTGATGCTATTTGAAAGCGTTCAATCCTGTGATGTCCAGACCTGTTATTAGTAAGTGAATGTCATGTGTTCCTTCATAGGTAATAACACTTTCTAAATTCATAGAGTGGCGCATGATACTGTATTCTCCAGTAATTCCCATGCCGCCTAACATTTGTCTAGCGTCGCGCGCTATATTGATGGCCATATCCACGTTGTTCCGTTTCGCCATTGAAATTTGTGCTGAGGTAGCTCTATCTTCATTCCGTAGCACACCCAAACGCCAGGTTAATAATTGCGCTTTGGTTATTTCGGTAATCATTTCAGCTAGTTTTTTCTGTTGCAATTGAAACTGGCCAATAGGTTTTCCAAATTGAATACGTTCTTTAGAGTAACGTAAGGCAGTATCGTAACAATCCATGGCGGCGCCAATAGCACCCCATGCTATACCATAACGCGCCGAATCTAGGCAGCCAAGAGGCGCTCCTAAACCTGATTTGTTTGGCAATAAATTTTCCTTCGGAACTTTTACATTATCAAAAATGAGTTCTCCGGTAGATGAAGCACGAAGGGACCACTTATTATGTGTTTCTGGTGTGCTGAATCCTTCCATACCACGTTCAACGATTATCCCATGGATACGACCGCTTTCGTCTTTTGCCCAAACAACAGCAACTTGACAGAAAGGTGCATTTGAAATCCACATCTTTGCTCCGTTAAGCAAATAATGGTCTCCCATGTCTTTAAAGTTGGTGGTCATTCCGCTAGGATTACTTCCGTGATCTGGTTCCGTTAAACCAAAAGATCCCATCCATTCACCACTTGCTAATTTTGGAAGAAATTTTTGACGTTGTTCTTCATTTCCGTACTTCCAAATAGGATACATCACTAGGGAAGATTGGACAGATGCTGTGCTACGCACGCCACTATCACCCCGTTCAATTTCTTGCATGATGAGACCATATGATATTTGATCTAATCCGGCACCTCCATATTCTTCAGGAATATACGGTCCAAACGCGCCAATTTCGGCAAGGCCACCAATAATTTGTTTTGGAAATTCTGCTCGTTGTGCATATTCCTCAATAATTGGAGAGACATCTCTTTTTACCCATTCGCGAGCAGCATCACGTACTAATTTGTGTTCTTCGGTAAGTAAATCGTCCAGTTGGTAGTAATCTGGAGCTTCAAATAAATCGGGCTTCATGGCACATGGTTTTAAGGTTTACAAATGTAAAAAGCAAAACTCGAAAGTCCTACATTTTCAAGTAAAAATCCCGAACCAAGTTTTTATATGCCTCGGTGTAGTCGTGTCTGGCATTTTCAATAGTGAGTGCTTCAATTATGGGGGGTTGTTGAACACGACCAAATTCAATCATGCTCCTTTTTTCTTCAGAAGCATGTGTGCCTTTAACGCGGCAAATACGCTGTGGAAACAATCCATCTGCTTCCGCTAGACTTACTACGGTTTGTTCTTCTTTTTTCGGAATAATTACTGCAAAAACACCCTCTTTGTCCAATAAGTGAGCAGCGCAAACAATAAGATGTTGAAAAGGAAGTGCTTCTGTAAAGCGTGCTCTATCTCGTGCTTCGTTGTCACTTTTGAAATCTTCCGAGTAAAAAGGTGGGTTGGAAACAATTAATTGATAGGTGTCTTCTATTTCCGAAGCAAACTCTTGAATAGACGCGTGATAGCAAAATAGTCTGTCTGCCCAAGGGGAAGTTTCAAAATTCGCTAAGCACTGTTCAAAGGCGTCATCGTCGATTTCAACGGCGTCTATAGTTTCGGCTGTGCTGCGCTGTGCTAGCTGTAATGCCATGACTCCTGTTCCTGCTCCAATATCTAAAATAGTCTCTGGATTAGCCTCAATGGACACCCAGGCGCCCAATAAAACACCATCAGTGCCAATTTTCATTGCGCATCTGTCTTGTTCTACTGTAAACTGTTTAAACTTGAAAGGTTTTGACATTAGAGGTAGAGTTCAATCAATCCTTCTGGAACGTCGAGATGTATTTCTTTAGAGGCTCTATTAATCTCCTTAACAAATTGATCATTTATTGGAATGAGAATTTCTGTGCCGTCCCTGTCAATTACAAATAGATGTTGAGCCGTGTGATCATTTACGCCTATAATTGTTCCAACCATTCCAAAAGTTGCATCGACAATCTGAAAACCAATAATTTCATGGTAGTAGAACTTCGTGCCACTAAGTTTAGGAAGTAAATCTAGGGGGAGGTATAATTCTTTACCTATGAGCGCATTTGCATCCTCTTCACAAGTAACTTCATCAAATTGCACTCGAAGTAAGGTTGACTTATGCAGGGAAGATTTTTCAATAAAAAATGGAATCAAATTTTTGTGAATTTCCACAAAAACCGATTCCATTTTTAAAAATTGGTGGGGGTCATCTGTATCGAGTTTGATAAGTAACTCCCCTTTAAAACTGTATTTTTTTACGATTTTGCCAACGAAGAAGCAATCCTTCTTTTGCATATCGTTACCGTTTTATTCTTCTTTTTTAGTAACAGCGTCAGCAGCAGGTGCTTCTTCAGCAACCTCTACAGGAGCTTCTTCAGCAACCTCTACAGCAGCTTCAGCAACAGGTGCTTCTTCAGTAGCAACTTCTTCAGCAGTTTCAGCAACCTCTTCGGCAACTTCTTCTACTTCTACAGCTGCAGCAATACGCGCTAGGTTAACTGCTTTTTCAGCAGCTAATGCTTCCGCCTCAGCTTGACCTTTAGCGTCTGCTAATGTTGCTTTCTTAGAATCAACAGTTTTTGCTTTGCTTTCTAACCAAGCATTGAATTTTTCTTCAGCTTGTTCCTCAGTTAACGCTCCTTTACGAACACCACCAGCTAAATGATTTTTCATCATCACACCTTTATAAGAAAGGATAGCTCTTGCTGTATCTGTAGGCTGCGCTCCGTTTTGAAGCCATTGTACTGCACCATCAATGTTTACTTCGATTTGTGCAGGGTTTGTGTTTGGATTGTAAATTCCTAGTTTATCTAAAAATTTACCATCTCTTTTCGCGCGACTGTCTGCCGCTACGATCCAGTAAAAAGGTTTTCCTTTTTTCCCGTGTCTTTGTAATCTAATTTTTACAGGCATATAATTAATTTTTGGAGTTCTCGACTCCTGTTATAATTTTGGAGTGCAAAGATACCGTATTTTTTAATTCAAATTCAATAGATTAAAGTTTTTATTATCTTTGTAAAAAATCTTGTAAACCCAAACCTACTATGAAAAAATATGCGCTTCTTATTTTTGCCGCGATAACCTTTATTGGTTGCGAAGTTATTGAAGATAATTCCCCTGGACTTCAAAGTGAAATCAATGATGTTTTTTTTCGCGCAAACGATGCTAGAGCAGCGGAAAAGGATGATGGAAGTTATGTAATTCAAGGGTACACACAAGATGAAATATTAACGCTGAGCATCAAGGATCCGTTTCCAGGTATTTATGAGCTAGGTGGTGGGTCTGAAAATTTCGCCTCTTTTGAAGATGCCTTGGGCAACTTGCGCGTTACCAGTCCTTTTGGCGGAGGCCAGGTTGAAATAGTGCCAGGTGGATGGGATGCGGTAGAAAAAACGCTTACAGGTAACTTTAACTTCACAACAATAACCCCAGGTGTAGATACCTTGACGGTAGCGTCTGGAATTTTCTACAAAGTGCCATATGCCTTCGGTCTTGAGGAGCCTATTCAAAATGGGCCGCCAAATGGAAATGCTGGAACTTTTGTGGCTTCTGTGGATAACAATGTTTTTACCCCTAGTGTAGTGACTGCAGTAAATACGGACAATGCTATCGTTATTACGGGTGCAACAGCAACCGTTTCTATTGCGATTACCTTCCCGCTTGATACCGCTATTGGGCTTTATAGTCTTCCGAGAACTGGCTTTCAAGCAACCTATACCGATATCAATGGGTTAGAGCAGGAGTTGCTTGGTAATGTTATTGTTATTGGTAATGATCAAATTACAAGAAGAGTAAAAGGAACCTTTTCTTTTCAGACACAAAATCATGAAATTAGCCAAGGTCAATTCAATGTGGTTTATAATTAATTAGGGCATATAGCATACGAAATGAAAGGCCGAATTTATTCGGTCTTTTTTTATATAAAAATGTGAACAACTTCACATAACTTTAAATAGATAAAAACCTGCTTTTTTTTATTTTTACTTCGGAATGATTTTATTCTTTATACGAATGTAATCCTGCATCCGTAGTTCGTAATTCAGAACCATGTATTTAATTTTTGACACCGAAACAACCGGTTTGCCGAAAAACTGGAACGCTCCTCTAACCGATAGCGACAACTGGCCTAGATGTATTCAGATTGCGTGGCAGTTGCATGATGCCATGGGAAATGTTGTGGAGCATCAGGATTATTTGGTGCAACCAGAAGGGTTTAATATACCCTATGACGCTGAAAAAATTCACGGAATTTCTACAGAATTAGCAATGCAACAAGGCTTGCCTCTCGCCGAAGTTGTTGCTAAATTTTCTGAAGCGCTTGAGAAAACGAAATACCTAGTAGGACAAAATGTTGGTTTTGATCTTAATATCATGGGCGCAGAATATCTCCGCCTTGGCATGGAGAATCCGCTTCCTGACTTTCCAATTTTAGATACCTGTACAGAAACCACCGCACAAATGTGTCAGATTCCTGGTGGTCGAGGAGGGAAATTTAAACTTCCTACGCTTACCGAATTACACAAATTTCTATTTGCTGTTCCTTTTGGAGATGCGCACAATGCCACAGCAGATGTAGAGGCAACTACACGCTGTTTTTTCGAATTGGTACGAAGACAGATTTTCAGTGCTGAAGAATTAGACGTTCAGCCAGATTATTTCGAGAACTTTTCAGAAGCAAATCCGAAGACAATCGAGCTCATTGGGTTAAAGCACATTAACCTCAAGAAGGCTTCAGAAAAAATAAAAGAAGTATTAGACGCGCAACTTGAGACGCAAGAAATTTCTTCCGAAGAAATAAAAGAAAATATTGAAGGCCTGCAAGCTGTGCCGTTTGCACATCTTCATAACCATTCGCAATTTTCCATACTACAGTCTACCATAAGCACTCAAAAATTAGTGCAAGCGGCGATCGATAACAATATGCCCGCAGTGGCTTTAACAGATAGTGGGAATATGATGGGCGCCTTTCACTTTACGCGCGCCGTAAACGATTATAACAAGGCTACGAAGGCAGACTACCAGACAAAATTAGCTGAATATGAGGCTGTGGATGATACAGCAACCAATTTTGAAGGTAAAGTTCCGGACAAGCCTGAACTCCCTGAACCTTTAAAAGCAATTGTGGGTTGTGAGTTTTTTGTTTGTGAAAATCACACCAACAAGTCGCATAAAGACAATGGGTATCAAATAGTGCTGCTCGCAAAAAATAAGAAGGGCTATCATAATTTAGCAAAAATGGCATCCTTGGCCTATACGGATGGGTTTTATTATGTGCCTCGTATTGATAGGGAAGTTGTTAAAAAGTACAAAGAAGATCTTATTGTGCTTTCAGGAAGCATGTATGGCGAAGTTTCCTCTAAGATTCTAAATATTGGCGAAAAACAGGCAGAAGAGGCTTTAGTTTGGTGGAAGCAGGAGTTTGGTGCGGATTTCTATTTGGAAATTATGCGTCACGACCAAGAAGATGAAAATAGAGTAAATACGGTGCTTGTAGATTTCGCAAAGAAACATGAAGTGAAACTAGTTGCTTGTAATAATACCTATTACGTCAATAAAGAAGATGCTAATGCACATGATATATTGCTGTGTGTGAAGGATGGTGAAAAACAAGCGACACCCATAGGCCGCGGACGTGGATATCGTTACGGTTTGCCAAATCAAGAGTATTACTTTAAGAGTCAGGACGCCATGAAGTCGCTCTTTAAAGATTTGCCAGAAGCCATTCATAATATTGCTGAGGTAGTAGAAAAAGTAGCGGCGTATTCTTTAGTGCGTGATGTATTACTTCCGAAGTTTGATATACCGGAGGAGTTTAAAAGATCAGAAGATGTAGCAGATGGTGGTAAGCGCGGTGAAAATGATTATTTAAAACACTTAACTTTTATTGGTGCCGAAAAGCGCTATGGAGAATTAACTGACGCGATTAAGGAGCGTATCGATTTTGAGCTTCAAGTAATTGAAAACACGGGCTATCCAGGGTATTTCTTAATTACCGAGGACTTTATTCGCGAAGCAAGAAACATGGACGTTTCTGTGGGGCCTGGAAGGGGTTCGGCTGCAGGATCTGTGGTTGCCTACTGCCTTTGGATTACGAATATCGATCCCATCAAATACGATTTGCTTTTTGAGCGTTTCTTGAATCCGGATCGTGTGAGCATGCCCGATATTGATATTGATTTTGATGATGAAGGACGTAGTAAGGTCATGGATTATGTAATCAATAAATACGGAAGTAATCAGGTTGCTCAGATTATTACCTACGGAACCATGGCGGCAAAATCTGCTATTCGAGATACGGCTCGTGTGTTGGATTTACCCCTAAATGATGCCGATAGAATCGCGAAGCTTATCCCGAACATGACCAAACTGAATAAAATATTCGGTTTGAGTGATCAGGAATTAAGGCGAAAGTTTAGAAGTGATGAATTACCGAAAGTAAACGAATTACTGAACCTCGCTGAGGGGAGTGATTTAGAGGCCGAGACCATCAACCAGGCGAAAATGCTTGAAGGTTCTGTTCGAAATACTGGAATCCATGCTTGCGGGGTGATTATTACACCTAGTGATATTACAGATTTTGTTCCTGTGGCTACAGCCAAGGATAGTGATCTGTATGTTACGCAGTTTGACAACTCCGTGGTAGAAAGTGCCGGGCTACTAAAAATGGACTTTTTAGGACTGAAGACACTTACTTTAATCAAGGACACCGTTAAATTGGTGAAGCATAAGCACGATGTTGATTTAGATCCAGATAACTTCCCATTGGATGATGTAAAGACCTACGAGCTTTTCCAACGCGGTGAAACGGTAGGAATTTTTCAATATGAATCTGCCGGAATGCAGAAGTATATGAAGGAGTTGAAGCCTACAGTTTTTGCAGATTTAATTGCAATGAACGCCCTGTATAGGCCCGGTCCGCTGGAATATATTCCGAGTTTTGTTCGACGTAAAAACGGAGAGGAAGTCATTGAATATGACCTTCCTGCAATGGAAGAATACCTGAAGGAAACCTACGGAATTACAGTCTATCAGGAGCAAGTAATGTTGCTGTCTCAGAAGCTGGCCGACTTTAGTAAGGGTGATGCCGATGTGCTGCGGAAGGCGATGGGGAAAAAGCAAAAGGCAGTACTAGATAAGATGAAGCCTCGCTTTGTAAAACAAGCGGCGGCAAAAGGTCATGATCCTGAAATTTTAGAGAAAATCTGGAAGGATTGGGAAGCCTTTGCTAGTTATGCCTTCAACAAATCCCACTCTACCTGTTACGCTTGGATTGCGTATCAGACGGCCTATTTAAAAGCACATTACCCTGCCGAATATATGGCTGCGGTATTGAGTAATAATATGAGAGACATCAAGCAGGTGACCTTCTTTATGGAAGAATGTAAGCGTATGGGCATGGAGGTTTTAGGCCCAGATGTAAACGAATCTTTCTACAAATTTACGGTAAACGACAGAGGTGCTGTTCGCTTTGGTATGGGTGCTATTAAAGGGGTTGGAGGAAATGCGGTGGCAACTATTGTGGAGCACCGAAAAGATGGCAAGTACAAATCTATTTTTGATTTATCAAAACGCGTTGATTTACGTGCAGCCAATAAAAAGGCTTTTGAAAACCTTGCATTAGCAGGCGGGTTTGACAGTTTTGAGGCACACCGCGCACAGTATTTACACGATGATGGTGATGGCGTGATGTTTTTAGAGAAGGTGTTGCGTTATGCGAATAAATATCAGGAAACACAGAATTCGTCCCAAGTAAGTTTGTTTGGTGATGCTAGCGAAGTGCAGATTCCAGAACCTGAAGTGCCTCCTTGTGAGGAGTGGGGAACCATGCAAAAGCTGAAACAAGAGAAAGATGTGGTTGGTGTTTATATTTCTGGACATCCGTTAGACGATTTTGCAACGGAGATGAAAGCCTTTACTACCTGTAAGGTGGCCAACTTCAACGATCTGGAAAAATACGTAAACAAGGAAATGACCTTTGGTGGGATTGTTGCTGATGTGCAACATCGCGAATCCAAAGCAGGAAAAGGCTGGGCTATTTTTGTAGTGGAAGACTACGAAGATAGTTTCGAGTTTAAAATCTTTGGCGAAGAGTATTTAAAGTGGCGCCATTTCTTAGTCCCAAATAGCTTTGTGTATGTTCGTTGCTTTGTAAAAGAAGGCTGGACAAACCGAGAGACTGGTAAAAAAGGCGACCCTAGAGTACAATACAATAGCATGCAATTATTGCATGATGTAATGGACAGTCAGGCGCGAAAATTAACCATCCAGATGCCATTAGATGCCTTACATGAAAAACGCATAGCCACTTTAAAAGAGCTGTTCAAAACCCACGCAGGTGATAAGCAATTGCATTTTACCATTTATGAAGAAGCGGATAAGGTAAAACTAAGCATGCCGAGCCGTACGCAGAAAGTCAATATCTCTAATGAATTATTAGAGGAATTGAAGAACGCGGAAGTGCAGTATAAGTTGAATTAGGTAATTTGTTTTAATGAAGAAAATAGAAGTTGTTGCGGCAATTATAATTCATGAGGATGAAATTCTATGTGTTGTTGCCTAAAGTGTTTTTATTTATATCCTTCTAACAGAATCGGTTCATCGTTCATAAACGCTTCAAAAGAGCCTACTGGCGCAAAATCAATATTGATTATTGAGTAATCGTCTTTTTTTCGCCATAACCTAACAGAGTCAGTCCCTTTCAATTCTAACCAATCTCTAGTTACTTTTTTTCGTTCTTTTAATCCTAAAACATCAACTAATAACCATTGGCCTAATGCATCTTGTCCAAACCTTTTCCCGTTTTCGTCTCTTTCAGTATTACTTCCTGATTGTAACGATTTCATATTCTCTTGAGTAACCAATGCTGGTATTCTTTTACCATTTGGAAGTTGTAAATGAAAGCGAACTTCTGGTTTATTTGCTTTAGGGTTTTGATGATTTTCACGAATTTTTTCAAATTCAAAAATATTATTTATAAAAAAATTCGGATGGTTTTTGTGAAAATCTCTTGGAATTGGAATGTAAACTTCATTCAAAGGTCTTGGAGTTTCACTTCCTTTGTTTTTTGGTGCAGCATTCCAAG
>Ga0208032_1001310_pt1 | contig 10842 bp, 4 predicted proteins | sample MalvirAntarct_66_FD_184254 | JGI IMG/M metagenome (GOLD analysis project Ga0208032, IMG submission 184254) | Marine viral communities from the Global Malaspina Expedition - Malaspina viral metaG Antarct_66 (SPAdes) (version 2) | ecosystem: Environmental > Aquatic > Marine > Oceanic | place: West... | reverse complement strand
TTTTAACCTTGATACAGCCTGTCATGCAGATGGCGGCGGTTGATCAGGGTATTGGCGGTTTAGCGCAAGATGAAATGATGGCACCTATTGAGGGCCCAATGGCCGAGGGCATCATGTCAACCGTTAATATGGGCGCTGCGGAGGGCCCTGCTCCTGTAAATTTTAACCAAGGCGGTGCTGTCCAGTACATGAACAATGGTGGCCCCGTCCAATACATGGCAAAAGGCGGTGTAGATCAAAATTCCGCCAATTTAGCTTTTGCTCAATCGTTGAGTGCAAAGAATGCTCCCATTGCGCCCCTTTCAACGTATCCGTCGTTAGACGATAATTTTGCTTCGGCTCGAGAAAGATACAGAACCGTAGCGGGCCCGTCTGCGTACACGGAAGAAGACCTTGCGCAAGAAAAAGACCTGACTAAAGCTCAGATGTATTTTGATTTAGCGGCGGCTGGATTGGCTTTTGCTGCTCCCGGCGACCGTCAAATGAGTGCCGCTGAAAAGCTAGCCAGTGCCGCAAGAGATACGCAACTGTTTGAGAAAATAGGCGCTAGGGCTAAAGAACAACAGACAGCCGAAATGGCACGTAAGACTGCTATGCGGGCTGAAAACATGCAGTTAGACCTTGCTGCAATGGGCAGTGCCGAAACACTTACTACGGCACAAGCTAAAGCTAGGTCTGATCTGGCTACTATGAAAAAACCAGAAATAAAAACCAAAAACTTTATGATTATGGGAAAACCCAAATCAATGGAATCGGTACCATTGGGTGGCTCCCGTTACAATACAATGATGGCGGACCCTGACAACAACTGGGTGGAAGCTGAAACATATAAGATTCCAGACAAAAAAGTTGAGTACGTTAATTTTATGGATCTTTCTAATCCTAAAAACATACTGTCTTTTAAAGTGGGTTCTCAACAAGCCCAAGATTATCTTGGAAAAACAGGGTGGGCTAAAACAGGCGATGCTTCTCAGACTATGTCTGAAAAAGGAAAATCTACGATACAACAATTTATTGTTCCAATAGAAGGTGGAGGAACTAGGATAGTACCCACCATTGTTGATTCACAAAAATTTAAAGATTTTGTGGCGGCAGAATACGAGATAACAGGCTCAAGCTCTATTGCAGACACTAAGAAAGCTACCAAAAACTTCTTTAACGCAAAAGAAAATAAAATAGTAACGGTTTATGCTGATTCTAAAGACGAACGCAAGTATATGAAATTAGAAGATTGGGCTGAAACAGGCATGGCTTCTCAAACGGTGTCCGCAGTTGGAACAACGAACTGGGTAAATAGAGAGTCAGGTGATGTACAGACCACTCGAAATAATTCAACAAGATTTGAAGAGTACTTGAATAGCGAAGATTGGGCTAAAACAGATAGCAAAAAACAAGTAGACGCCAGTTATTCGATACAAAACTTTATTGTTCCTAATGCGAATGGAAAAGGAAGTACTGTTGTCCCCTACTTCGTAGGATCGAAAAACTACATTGATGCTGTGGAAAAGGGGTACCAAACAACAGGTGATGCTACCCAAACGGAACGTGTAGCAAACATACTTACCTTTGAGAATGAGAAGGGAGAAATTACTACCGTTAGGGACGATGACACCGCAGCAATAGATAATCTTATAGAGAATAACGCGTGGCAAATTACAACTCAGGGTGTTTCTAAAGAACCTAAAGCGCCTAGCTCAATTAGGATTTTAAACAAGCAATCTACACTAGATGATTATGCTAACGGCACCTTAACAGGTGATGCACTTAACGAGTTTGAGGCGTTGGCGTTGGCTTCTCAAGATCCTACCAAACGAATCGAAAACGGAGTGACCATAATAACGCCGGGAACACCGTTTACTAGAGCTTTTGTAGAAGCTTACCAAGCCCGAGTAGCAGCAGGTCATGCAACTTCTAACATCCCAATGCCCAAAATACCCGCCACGGTATCTCAAGCTGTAATACAACTGACGGAAGCTGCAAAAGATTTTGGAGTAAACAGCAAAGAATCATATCAAATTTTGTCAAATTCTGTTGATCCAAAAACAGGCGCAGCTAGTCAAGGGTTGTTACTAACACCTGAATTTAATAAAATGCTATTAAATTCATCGGGTATAGTTGACCTAAATTCCCCTGCGTGGTCCGCAGTTCCTACTACCATATTCGACTTTGGTGTAGACTACGATCTGGCCCAAGGCTTGGGCACTGCAGTTCCTAGATTAGTAGCAGGTTTTAGAGAAATTAAAGGACAATTAGGTGGAGACCGTATAAACGCAAATGACCAAATGCTTTATCAAGCCGATAATGATTTTGGACTGTTAAAGATGAATACCGTTAGTAAATTGCAAAGAGGCTTGACAGAAGGTCGTATTTTAAGAAGAACTAACGACATGATATTTAACTATTTAAAACCGTTAGATCCCGGCATTATGAAGTTCGATGCTAATACTTTAGCAACTATGGAATCCATTAGAAAACAATTAGCCGTGGATCTAAACACGCATGTTGCAATATTGGCTGAGTACGGTGCTGATCCTACCGCAATAGCCCAAGCGTCTGATGAAAAGATCCGTAAATCGGTAACATCGGCGAAGGAACTTAGGTCTATGATTGCTGAGTTTACTAAATTTAGTACCTCACTGAGAGCGGCTTTAGATCCATCAGTTAAAATGATTGATGGTCAGGTAGTAAGGGATAAATCCCCAACTAGCCAGCAAAAGAAGAACTTCATTTACAACTTGGCAAATCCTGCGCCCAATCAATAGGAGCACTTCATGGAACCACTCGACTTAGATAGCTTAGTAGATGAGAGCTCAGAATCTTATGAGGGTCCTTATGTGCCCCGTTTACAGCGTGGTAGCCCATCAGCGGAGCGGTTGTCGTTTGTTAATGATAAGCCTACTGATCCCATGCCTCAAATTTATGCTGACGAAGCCGTAATTCCGCCAAAAAGTGCATCGCAAGAAGAAATTGACGCTTTAAGCGCACAGATGGATGCTTTTAATGAGGCCGATGTAACTACCAATCCTGCGTTAATGCCTTCGGCAGAGCAAGAAGGCGACGTAATGTCTGAAAACCTTCCTCCTTTGTTTTCATTTGGCGACCAAGCTTTGTTTAATGAGCAGTTGGAGTTAAGAGGCTTAGAAGGCGTAACGAGAGACATCGTTGAATTTGCTTCAAATAAATTACCCGACCAAGACATTACTTACGAAGGTTTAAGGGATGGGTCTGCCAATATCTTAGATTATTTAAACCCAGAGATGTTTGGACGCCCTACTGACGAACGTGCTATGAGTAACGAAGGCATTCTAGCAATGTTAACGGACTTAGAAGATTTTGGTAAGTACGATCCCGCTGTTGCGCAGTTAAACCCCGACGGCACTCCTATGTTGGACCCTGATACAGGCGAGCCCATGTATGAGGAAAAAAGATATAATCTTTCTGCTTTTGCTAGTGGTTTTGAGCGTAATGCTGTAAACGGTGGTGCTACGCTTTTAGGCGGATGGATTGGGGCTAGGTCTGCCACTCAGGCTTACTCTTATATGTCTAGAGTACCTAGAACAGGTATTCCACAACTTAGGCCTCTAGAAGTTGGCGCAAAGACCGCGGCAGCCGTAGTAGGGGCAATAGTAGGATCAGGCATTGCCAATGAAGGCGCTGAGTACGTTAATCAATGGATGTTTGAAGAACCCGATCCTGTCGTATTACCTAGTATGCAATCTGCTTACAATGCAGGTGAAACATCGGCTTACGGCATTTCTTTTTTAGCAACTCCTTGGATAGGCACTAGATTAGTGGGGGCCCCATTAGCGGCCAACTTTAACGCCAGTAAAATACTAGGTGACCTTAAAACTATTGCGTCAGGTAAATTTAGTCCAGAAGCCCTTCAAAGAATGTTTAGTAGAGAATTACTAGACAAGGCCGCGGATTTAGCCAAGCAGCAAGCAAGTAAAGGAAAGGTTAAAGGAATTTTAACGCCTAATCTAACCAAGGGTCCTACGGCAGCGCGTATTACGGATTCGCTTGTTCAAGGTAGCGCAAAAGCGTTAGAAAACGGATTGAAAAACCCCACAGGTTTTCTAGGATTTGAAGGATCGTTAGTGTTAGGAATGGCAGGTGGTGCTTATTTCGCGGAAGAGGTTTTTCCCGGTAATGCCGCTGTCAGACTTGTCGGCGAAATTGTTTCAGTACCCCCCAGTTTAGTAGCTGTAAAAGCAATCACCTACGGCTATGGCAAACTTAAAACCGCCACCACTCTTTTAAAAGAAGGCATGAAAGACGGCAGTTTATTGGTCAAAGATGCATTAAGCCGCGAAGGGTCAAATCGTCTTTTTGAGGATTTAATAGACAGTCCAGAGTACAGAGCTTTGGAAAATCCTCAACAAGAACTTAATCTTCTGATCGATACTTTAATTAACAGCCAAGGCAACCCTGATTTTAGGGGCCCTCGAGACCCTGCTAAAATAGGCCTTACGTCTTCAGAAATTCTAAGGGATGTTGACAGTCCTCTTGCACCCGCAATAGAACGTCAAGAAGCTCAAGTTGCTACTAGAGTAAGCGATTTAGCCGTTGCCACCGACAAAGGCGCAGAGCGATACATTGCTAACGCAAAGCAAGCAATTATGAAACTTAGGGAAACTAATAACCCCGAAGCAATTCAAATAGCGGCTGCTATAGAACAGAAGGTGGTAGAACAAGAAATAATTGACACGCTTGCAAGTGCAAACCAAAAATTAGTAGACGCTTCATCTACTGTTTTTGGAAACACTGAGGTAATTCCACAAGACGCAAATCTTAGCGTACCTTTTTATGAATTACAGCTTAAAATAGTATCGGCCTTAAAGCAAAAACGCAATAAAATGTGGGCTAAAGTACCTGATTTTGACATAACCACATTTGTAGATGACGCTGGAAACGAACTAGAACAACCTAATTTAGTCACCGTTTTTGAAACACCTGCCCTAAAGGGTGGTTTAAAGTTCACATCCGAGGGTGGCCAAGACACGTTTGATCGCATACTAGGGTCGTACAAAAAAGATATTGACTCTATAGTAGCGTACTTTAACCCCGAGGCCGCAGTAGAAGCAGCCATGCCTGATTTTAAATCGTTAAAAACTAAATTGGCGACGGCATTAAAAAAAATCGAAATGGGAGATGATCAAAAAATACCCGATCTTGTTAGTTCCTTGATAGAAACCGCCCTTGTTAGAGAAGGTGGGTCAGCTACAACATTTAATGAGCTTCCCGCCATAGAGCGAGTTAATATTATACAAAGACTTCGAGACGAAGCTGGAGAAGCGGTACAGAAAACAGAAGTATGGGGTGATGGACCGCGGCCTGCGTTTAAAATCCCATTGGGTGGTGCAAAACTAGCTAAAGCATTTAATGCCCAAGCCACTCTTTTTGACGCACAACATACCGCCGTTATTGAAATGGAGGGAGCCGCCGCCGCAGCGACTAAAACTGCCGAAGAAATAGAATACCCTGTAACTTACAGTCGTTTAAGAGAAATGTTGTCTAATTTTAAATCGGTTAGAGCTGACAGATTACGAGCTAACCCCATGGACAACATGGCATCTTCGTTAGGTGTTTTAATAAAGACTCTTAGCCAAGATATGACAGGCCTTAGTGCAAATCAAATATTTAAGGATGCGGGAGAAAATCTAGACAATCAACAGCTTCAAATAATTAAAGATTACATGGCCGCTAATGCGTTTACGGCAGGTATGCACAATGTTATTTCAAGAACTTTTGTATCCGAAGCCTCTAAAGTTACAGCAGCACGGGGCATGGCCCTAGACCCCTCACAATCCGTTCAAGCGGCAAAAGTGGGTGATGATATACCTTTAATGCGAATACAACAGATGCAACGAGCGGCGGACTTTTTAAATAAAAACACGTCTGATATAACAAGCATAAGTTATGTAAACCCTTCTACACGCGTAGGGGCTAAAGATGTTGATTATAATGCAGAACAAACAGGCCTTGAACTTAATCAAATGATCGAATCCATTGTCCGTGACGCTCGTAAAAACATCATGGTAACAAAAATAGATCCTTTAACGGGCAACAAAACACAAGTTGTAAACCCTAAGAAATTAGATGAGTACATGTCTCGTCGTGACAGCGAAGGGTTGTGGGCAATTTTCCCACAGTTTAAACGTGATTTAAAAGATTTAAACACGGCTCAAGCTACCTTAAATGCTTACGAGGCCAACGCAAAAGCGTTGAAAGCTTCTCCTGAACAAAAAGCGTTTAAATGGTTTTTGCAGCGGCCAGAAAGTTCTACTTCCGTTATTGCCGACATTGTTGCTACCAATAAAGACCTTCCTGCTAGAGAAACTTTACAAAACATTGTTGATAAAATAAAACTTAAAAAAACGTATACCAATACCGAAACAGGGGAAGAGTATTCCTCCGATGTTATCTTAGATGGACTAAGAGCCGCTATTTCAAACTACGCTGTTGTAAAAGCAGGTGGCTCGGGTAACGGGTTTAGCCCCACTATTTACTATGACACTTTGTTTAGTGACGTTAAAAAAGTGGACGCTTTTGGTGTGTCAGGTGGCTTTAAGTTAATGGACTTCATGAAGAAAAACGGCATGGTCGATGATCAATACGTCGAAAACTTACAAACTGCATTAGGTCAAATGAGAAACGTTGAGGAAGCGGTTGCTAACAACGAAGTCTCGGGTAAATTGTTTAAAAAATTCAGTATTGCAAAAATAGGAACCTATAAAATAGTGGGTGCATTGCTAGTAGGTAGTGCGTTACAGCGGTTCAAAAAAGTACTTGGAGCGGTAGGTCTGGGCGACGTAGGTATAGGAGGAGGCGTAGTTGCAGGTGGCGTAGGTGCAGAACTTGGACCACGTATGTTCTTAACGGGACCCGAAACGCTTGTGGTAAACCGAATGAGCCAGATTCTGCAAGATCCCAAATTACTAAGTTTGGCTATAAAAGAAGTTAGCACTGTCTCAGAGCTTAACAAAAACTTATCCATGATGGCTGAATTGATGGGTAACGTTGGAGCACGTCAAGTGCCCAAAATAAACCGCGATATTAATAGCGATAGAAGCGTACTTGCTCCTAATGAAGAGCCCGACTACAGTAACGTAAAGTCTTTTGGAAAGCCCTTGTCTGTGCCTACGGCAGATCCGCAGAGCGCGGTCCCTGTTCCTGTACGATTACCACCCGTAGAGCGGATGCAACTGCCTTCACAGCAGATACAGCAGGCTCCGCGGCCCGTGGCTCCACAACCTTTGCAGCCCGCACCACAAGTGGCCGCATCGGGCCCCGTGGACCGCGAACGATTCGCCGCGCTTTTCCCTGAAGATCGTGATTTAATGTCTGGAATAGGTAGTTTAGGAGGAGTGGCGTAATGGCTTTAGTAGACAGCAGTGGAAGAGCGGTTAGATCAGGTACTACTGGAAGAGCCATTAACTCAGGCAGTAGCCGTGGTAATAATAATAACAATAACAATGGTGGTAACGGTAGAGCAGCTAATAGGGCCAGATCCTCAGCTAACTTGGCAGCAGCTAAAGCAGCATCTAAAGCATCGGCTGTGGAGACTCAGAGAAGAAATCAGGATGGGCAGTCCCAAATAAAAGCAGCAGAAGCACAAGCGTTAGCACAACAACAAGCCGTACAACAAGCCGCCGCTAATCGAAAGATGCAAGAACAAATAGCCGCCGCTGAAAAACAAGCTCAAGCACAAGCGTTAGCACAACAGAAAGCCGCACAGCAGCAACAACAAAACCAACAAGGTATAGCGGCATATAAAGCGATGATGGAAGGGCCTGTTGTCGCAGGTAACCCTAACGTGGTTGGAAACACTTACGCTAATGCACCAACTCAGTTCACGGAAGGTCGTAGCGGTACTAGTTATTACCCTGCAAATGCACCTGACACCGTGTTTAGAGGTCTAATGGGTAACCTTACGGGCAGTGGTTTGTTAAGTGGTGCTGCAGATATGGTGGGTGAAGACAATCCCGTAGGTGGTTTTTTAAAGGCGTATAGTGAGTTCGATCCGCTAGGGGACTTTGCACAGCAAACTGTATATGGCATGAATGACGTTGCCAAACAAGAATACATGAGGCAAGAAGCGTCAAACCCTAATTGGCCGACAATGTCTGAAAAAGAAAAAGTGCAATTAGCGCGTAAACCTCAGATGGATAACCAACTTCCCCATGCTTTTATTAACGATGGAATAAGTAATACGGCCAACGAAGCGCAATTGAATGCTATGCGTCCATTTATAAAAGACTCAAACATGTCTGAGGCTCAATTTAACCGTTTGCCTATAGAAATGAGAAGGCAATTAACAAAAGACGTTAATCCAAATAATTTAATAATTGGTAGCGCCAACCAAGGGGATAACAATCCCTTTATACCGCCTGTTGAAGAAGTTGCACCTGAGTCGTATACTAGTTATATGGCTGATTATAGCCCCATGTTTAGCTTTGCGGGCAAGTCGGGTTTATCTTCGTTTGCCGAGGGTGGCGAAGTAGAGTCACAAGGTGTCGGTCGGCTATTTGAAGATATGAATCGAGCCGCCCCTATGGACCCCATACTTGAGCATCATTACAAAAACTTAGCGCAAGGCAAAGCCGTTCAGAACGAAAACGGAACTGTTTCAACAGTGTACACGTCACAAGTAGACGTAGACGGAATTCCGACTTTAATACCCACAGTTTGGGACGGTCAGATTCTATCTGACGAGGCCGCTACTCAAAGATCAATAGCGACAGGCATACAATGGCCTACCGCCTCAACGCACGAAGAGTTAAGGGAGTACGACAATAAATTGCACGAAAATATGCAAAATATGCCTGCTGAAGCCGCCCAAATGATGCTCATGCAACAATAAATAAGGAGCTACAATGCCCGCTAAAAAAGACCCTCGATTAGCTAGAGCAGGTGTTTCTGGTTTTAACAAGCCCAAGCGAACACCTAATCATAGAACTAAAAGTCATGTGGTTGTTGCCAAAGAAAACGGCGAAATTAAGACAATTCGGTTTGGGCAACAGGGCGTCACTGGAGATAAAGATAAAACAAAGCGGTCTGACTCCTTCAAAGCCCGCCATGCTGCAAACATTAAAAAAGGTAAAATGTCTGCGGCTTGGTGGTCAAATAAAGTAAAATGGACTTAACTAATCATCTTTTAACACGCCTTGTATAAGGGCCTGACGTTTACTGTTTATTTTTTCGTAAAGATTACGAAACTGAATGCAGTTAGAACAACTACCCTTCTTCCTTTTTAACATCTTATCACACTGCGAAAAAGACACTTTTAAAGCGCGTAATTCAATTAAGAATTGAATCTCTTTTTCTTCCCATGTGTACTGCTCTTGGTGAGAATTTCGGGATTTAGCCTTAGCTGCCAAAACCTTTGCACTTCCAAAATGGTATGCAATCCGAGGCTTAAATATCAAACTCATCATTACTTCCTTATAATTAACGTAACCAACTCTTGGTGTCTTCCTTGAGTACTTGTCCTGCAATGTCTATCTTACTGCGTAAAGCCTGCAAAATCTTCTCATCAATCGTATTAGGCGAGACCAGATCAATATAGGTCACCTTATTCGTCTGACCAATTCGATGCGCACGGTCCTCGGACTGTAAGCGGATCTCCAAGTCATAGCTGTTGCTGTAATAGATAACCGTGGTTGCCGCCGTCAACGTGATGCCATAGCCGCCTGTTCGAGGCTGTCCCACAAAGAACCGTAGTGGGTTTTCGGTATCTTGGAAATCGTTAACAATCTCCTGCCTTTCGTCTTGGGCGGTATCACCGTAGTACGTGGCCACCGAATCAGGACCAAAGCGTTCGCTGAGAGCTTCTGATATCCGCAAGATGTCATGAGTGTACGTGGCCCATATAATGGCCTTACCCGGAAGTTCTTCAACAATGTCCATAAGCTCGGGCAAGCGGTTATTCTTGATCAGCTCCATCGGGCCATCATCAGGCATCAAATGGCCGCAGCATATTTGCTGAAGACGCATAATCTGGGTCAATACACTGGCGGTCGTGGCAAGTTCACCACTCTCTAATTTAGCAAGGGCTAACTTCTTCATTTGGCGGTATAACTTTTCTTGCTCAGGCGTCAGCTCGACATCCCGACGGATATACACCTTAGGCGGCAAGTCTAGGCAGTCCACCTTTAACACCCTGTTACTAAAGACATCTAACTTATCAGACAGCTCGTCCAGACGTTGGTAACCCATCACCTGTTGGAAGCTTCGATGGCCCATGGTCCGTTGCTGGATGTTCGCATACCGTCCCTGAAAGGCGTAGTAGCTATTAAAGCCAAGCGACTTCTCTGCAAGAAAACCACACTGGCTAAAGAGGTCCATCGGGCTTTTTGTAATAGGTGAACCTGTTAATATTCGGCGATACTTAGACCGCTTCTGCAGCGACATGATGTTCTTGGTCCGCGCAGCCTTCCTGTTCTTTATTGTAGTGGACTCGTCAACCACGACCATATTGGCAGGGTTCTGATACAAAAACGCCGTGGCTGCTTCAGTGCCACGCGGGGTGGAAAAAGCTTCAACGTTCATCACAAATATCTTTAGAATAGGGTCTTTTTTGACAATAAAGTCCATTAGTTCTTCTTCAAACTTCTTGGTCTTTGAGGGTATCCAGCGACATACTTGACGCGTTATGCGCTTTGGCAAGTGGATCGGTATCTCACCTTTTACCCAGTTGTCGTACACCCCCTTCGGCGCTATAATCAGGACCGCTTTAAGCTTCTCTGCTTCCCATAAGATGGCCATCGTATCAATAGCTACCTTGGTTTTGCCTGTGCCCATCTCCATAAATAAAGCGTAGTATTCCGCGGACCACGAGTC
>Ga0208032_1001308_pt1 | contig 10847 bp, 11 predicted proteins | sample MalvirAntarct_66_FD_184254 | JGI IMG/M metagenome (GOLD analysis project Ga0208032, IMG submission 184254) | Marine viral communities from the Global Malaspina Expedition - Malaspina viral metaG Antarct_66 (SPAdes) (version 2) | ecosystem: Environmental > Aquatic > Marine > Oceanic | place: West... | reverse complement strand
GCTGACCCATTTCTGTCTTTACACACATAAGCTTCGATTTGGTACTTAGTGATTAAACTACGTACTTTCTGCAATCGGTTATCCATTGAATAAACAATAATAGGTATTTTAGGATATTCTTCTTTAATAATTGCGATTAATCCTTCTCCAGATTCAATTTTGCATTCTCGATAATCTTTCTTAAATGACAAATCTGTAATGATTAAATCAAAGTTTTCATTCTCTAAATCGGCTTTTTTTACTTTTAAAAAGGCATCGTCACAATATTGAGCCTTATATATGTTTCTTATTTCAAAATCATGTAAGGCATTTAAAACACCATTATTAATATCATCATGATCATCAACGATTAAAACTTTTTTGAACATCATTATACCACCATTTTTACTTTAAATCCTTTATTGGCTTCAGACTCAAAAATAATAGTTCCATTAATTGCTTTGATACGGTTTTCCACATTTTGTAAGCCTGTCCCTTTTTTGAATTCACAACCAACCCCATTATCACTATAATTAATTAAAATCTTATTTCTCTCTTTTTTAAGTATAAATAAAACAACAGATGACTTACTATGTTTTCTCATATTTATCAATAGTTCTTGTAACACTTTATAAATAGTTGTTCTTTTTATTTCTGAAACATTTTCCCATTTTATTTCGGCTATACCATTGACCATAATATTAGTTTCGTAATTGCTGTAACTCAAAATCAAATCATTTAAAACATCTTCAAAATCACCTTCCATATCCAATAAACTATGCTCTTTAGAAATATCTCTTGTTTTATTATAAATACGCTCTAGATCATCTATATAATTATCATTTAAATGCTCTTCACTTTGCAGTTTGGTCATAAATTGAAACATATCATTTGCAACTTCATCATGTACTTTCTTTGAAATACGGGTTTCGGTATCATAGACGTCTTGAAGTTTGGCTTTTCTGTATTTTGATTTTAGAAGTAAATAAACAACTACTGCTAACGCAATAATTAGGCATAAAATGACCTGAAAAAATTGTCGATTTGCCTTTTCTTTTTGAGAATTTAATTCGCTTATTTGAGCTTGTCTTTTATACTGTGCAAAGTCAAACTTTTTTAGAGCAAATTTATTTTCGCTCAATTGTTTTCTCAAATTAATACTATCAATTAGTTTTTTGTATTCAACTACTTTTGGGTCATCATTTAATCGCATTTGGTATGATAATGCATCTACTAAATAAGATGCACTATTAATAGATTTTGCTAAATCATATGCTTTAGAAGCGAAATATGAAGCTTCCTTTTTACTATTTCGCTCTAAATAGTATTCAGTCAAATGCTTATAGCTAGAATAAAGACCTTTAGTATCATTTTCTTCAATCCTAATCGTAAGTGCTTGATTCATTTTAATTAAGCCATCTGGGTCATTTATTTTGGATAGTGTAATACCTAAATTATCTAAAGCCCTAGCTAACTCTACCTTATTATTAAGCTTCTCTATGTTTTCATATGCCATAATTAGCTCATCAATAGCCAAATCAAATCGATTTAACTCCTTATAAACAATAGATTTGTTATTGTGAACTATACTTTTTTGCTGAGGTGTTTGTGCTAACATTAAGACCTTATTATAGTAATTTAATGCATCATCATAGTTCAAAAGGCCCTTGGATATAATCCCTAAATGATTATAAAGCCCAATTCTCGCTTCAATGGTAGCTTCATTTGAATTCACTTCATTTAAAAGATTGAGAGCCTCTAACACAGTTGTTTCACTTTCATATGGAAATCCTAATGTGCTTTCAATACTTGCAATATATCTTAAACCGTAAATCGCTTTTAAAGTGTCTCTTTCAATTAAACTTTGCTCTTTATATTTTTTAAAAAAATTGTATGCTGAAATTAAGTCTTGATCATCTTCAGGGCTATTTATAGCGTTATGATAATAATATAAACTATCAACAGCTTTTTGAGAATAGGCTTTTGAAACCCAAATAAACAAAATAGCCTTGACAATAAAACAAAAAAAGAGGAATGAAGTACTGTTGTTTTTCATTCCTCTAAAATAATAACTATTTATGAGTTATTGATTACATTATCCACCAATTGGCAATGGAGGTGGTGGAGGTGGTGGTGGAGGCAGGATTTCTCCTTCTTCACCACAACATGCTTGAGGAACATCAGAATTTTCTGTTATTGATGTTGGTGTACATGACACGAAATTGGCTCCAAGCAATAGAGCTACAAATACATATAAAAATTTTCTCATAATTTCTAAATTTTTCAAAAAGGGGTGACCGTCCGATTTTTCTATTCAGATAATCAACATCCCTTTTAAGGGTTAAAAAACTTTCATTTTTGGGAAGTGGAAAGTGTATTGCAATTGATCTATAATTACTTCCCAAGGCAACTACTTATCTATTACATTACGGTTTTCCGCAAGAATCAATTTCTTGTTTTTGTTATGTTTAGCTAATCACAACTTGACCTGATTCCATTGCGAATTTATGAGTGAATTTTGTTTATATTAGTTGTAAATTCCAGAGGTTCTTTAAATTCTACAACATTCCAAAAGATTCATGCTTTATAGAATGTCCCTATACGTTTATTAATGATTGACAAGAAAATAAAAAGATATAATAAGGAAATAAAAAGAAAGTACTTACAAGGTAATTCTCAATTTAGTGATCTATTATCAAACCCTACTGCTGCTTCGTTGAAGCGTGCATGTATTGAACTAATAAGTGATCAAAAAAAGTCAGATTTTGAAGTTGCCAAGCGATTTTTTGACTTTAAAGAAAATGGAAATTATATAAGAGAAATTGAGGGATTTGGTATAGGAAAATTTAAATCAATTACTAAATTCTTAAAAGGAGAATCTGAATATATTAAATCGCATGTAGCATTGGATTTGGTTGCTGCTTTAGTTAGTTATGAAAACAGACCTTACACTAAGTTCCTTAAGGAGTATGATTACACCACAAAAGAAGATAGAAAAGAAAAAATAGGAGATTTAAGTGTGTTGGAGATTTCAACAAATTTAGAAGGAGAAAAAAAAACCAATTCATACGGTAAAGAAAGTAACAAAGAGCAAAAAAAAAACTTCCCCCTAAAAAAAATCATCCCTTTTATTGGAATAATAGTCATTTCAACTTCGGGATACTTTTTTTATGATTTGGATTTTGCTAACAGATATTTTGGAAATTGTATGGTTTGGAAAAATAACCATTATGAAAGAGTTAGTTGTTCGGGAGAATCCCTTGAGGTTCCATTTGACAAAATAACGATGCTAAATTTTAAGAAAATTGAAGTCTGTGATACTACTACATTTTTTAGAAATGACAAACCAATCGTTTGGTATGATAAAACTAATAATGTTTTAAGTTATTTTACTTACCCTAGGATTAATCCAGTTAATGGCAAAACCCTAAATCCTATAACTCAAAGAATAATTAATTCACATGTCAAACCATGTGATTCAATAAAAAGGATTAACCAATAACACTACTCAACTTAAACATAGGTAAATACATAGCGATAAGTATCACACCAACCAATATACCAACAAAAAGAATAATGAATGGCTCCATAAGTGTAGAAAGCATTTTAGATTGTTGTTGCACTTGAGTGTTGTATTGTTTATTTAGCCTGTCAAAAATATATTCTGTTTGATTAGTTTCTTCAGACACTTTTACTAAAGCAATCATTTTATCATCAAAAAAGTGATGTTGTGATAAACTTTGACTTAATGATTTCCCTTTTAAAATGTCTTGTTCTACTTGCTCTAAAGCGTTTTGTAAAGGATAAAAATCTATCATTTGTTTTACCAATTGTATACTATTTACTACAGGAACTTTTGAAGCTGTAAGTAATGATACTGCTTGTGTAAATTGAGATAGATACACTGTTTTTACAAAATTGCCAATAAATGGAAGTCTTAAAATAAAATTATCTTTAATTCTTTTAAACCCTGACTTTTTACTAAAAAACTTTCTTGAAAGTAGTACTAAAATAATACCTGTTAAAACAATCCATAAATAGCTTTTCATCAACCCAGAGAGTTTTATAATAAACTTTGTAATTGCTGGTAATTCGACATTTTGTTGCTTGAAAATATCCTCAAACATAGGCACAACAAATTGCAACATAAAAGCAACCACAAGCACTGCGGTTGTTAAAATAATAATAGGATAAGTTAAGGCATTTATTAAGTTTCTACGTTGTTCATTCTTCCTTGCATAAAAATCACCAAGCTGCTCTGTTACTTGACCTAAAGTCCCAGTTTCTTCACCAATTCTTAATGAATAGTATTCATAATCGGTAAAAGGCTTTTGCAATTGTATAGCATTAGATAAACTTTGCCCAGATATTAAATCTTCGGAAATAAAATTTAAAGTGTCTTTATTCTGCTTTTTCTTTTGAGAGTTTTGTATAAGCTCTAACGCAACTTTTAAGTTAACACCAGCTTTCAATAACACACTCAGTTCTGTATAAAAATCTTCTTTTACTTTATTTGAAAAAGGGCTTCCAAATAAGGTAATTTCTTTTTGTAAAAAAGAAACTGAATTCTTATCGTTCTTATGAGCTATTTTTTGTTGTGGTATGTTATCTAGTTTAAAAGCCATTTAATTCATAAATTGAGTTGCATCATTCTTTTTGAACACAAATAAATTTTTGTTTTGAAACGCTTTTGAGGTTTCAATTTTTATAGCGTCTAATGTTCCACTCTGCTTAAGACTTCCTTCAAAATAGAGTGCTTTTTTGTTTATCGATATATAAAATGTGTCTATATCTTTTACAATAAAACTATCTTTAAACATATAAGCTTTTGTTTCAATTTCATTTGAAAACAATAACTTGTCTTCAAGCTCATTAAATTCAATTTTTGAAAAACGATTAAAATCTAAAGTTAATGACTGCTCCAACTTATTAAACTGTGTAGTATTATTAAAATTATTTTGAATACTATTAATATGGTTTTGAACTAATGTCAACACAGAAAATGCTAATCCAACAACAATTGTTGTTAGTATAAGTACAACAATCATTTCGCTTAATGTAAAAGCATTTATTTTCTTATTGTACTTCATTAGTGTAATTTGATATTTTTTTATTTGTTATACTATTAAAAGCTTCAAAACTGATAACTGTTTTATTGTATTCTTTATGGGTGCTCACTCTTATATCCCATTCATTAAAATCGTCTTGGTATGGGATAGCTAGTTTATTGTTAATGTATAAATACTGTAATTCATTAAGGTGTGCATCAATCTTTGTGGTATTATTTTTTATCGTATTAAAAAACAAATTATTCAAAATCATACTTGTTACCATAAAAACAATTATTATTAACACAGTAGCTACTAAAGTTTCCATCAGAGTAGATGCTTTTATCTTTTTTAATATAACCATTTCAGAACGCCTTTTTTTGAATTACTAAATGGTAGACCAACATATTTTTGCGATAATGAATCAATAACTATTGTGGCATTATAAAAATGGTTTTGATAAACTGATCCTGATTGCTTAGCAATAAAATTTGAGGCATATACAGTCCCATAAACGGTTCCTTTTAATTCAATATTTGTATTACAGTATACTTCTCCTTTTATAATTACTTTATCCTCTATTATAATTTGTGGCTCATAATTATTACTAGTTTTAAGACCTATAAACAATACAACACCGTCAATTGTTGTTGCATTATTTATTTTAATGTTGCGGCTTAATAATTGTTGTGAATCTACTCGTTGTGGTATTATTACACCTTTTTCATCTTCATAAACGACTAATGTTGATGGATATTCTAGTTTACAATTACTACCTACACTAATTGTTTCATTAGCAAAGGCTTGAAATGTGCCAACAACATTATTTTTAATTTCAATCTTTGGAGCAATTAAAATAACATCTTTTAAACTTGAAGAAGCTTCAACACTAATTGATGTTTTTGAAAATACTACAATATGCCCTGTTAATTCAATATTCTCTAAATAAATATTAGTGGCACTGTACAATATTTGGTATGGTTCCAGAAATGAGTTTTTAAAGCCCTTTTCTTTGCTTATATCTAAAAATCTATGATGTTCATCAGATAAATATTGATTAGTAATTGTTTTTAGTTCGTCTATTGTTTCAGAAAATAATTTTGGTAAATACTCACTCTCTCTTGTTTGGCCATAAATAAGCTCGGAACCATAATAAGATTGCCCAGCTATATTACCTGCTTTTACACCTCGCTTTGGTACATATGCAACTCCTTTAATATTAGTGTTTCCTACCACTACTAAAGGTTTGTTATTGTCTTCTAAATATAATGCTGTTCTATTGTCTTTTGCTTGTTTAGCTCCTATTAATGCTACTTTCTGAAATTGATATTTCTTGATTTTGGAAGTCGACTTTACTTTTTCAAAAAGCCCCCAAAAGTCACGTTGAACATATAATGCTTTGTAATCTTCATCTTCTAAATTCACTAACGTAGAGTCATGAAGTTCAACATTATTTGCTAATGCGTATTCAATGCCTCTATCGGCATTATTTACAGTTTCTAAAACAAAGTCTGTTTGTAAGTTAAATTGCTTTTGTGTATGTACTAAAACTAAAAATGCAGCTAATAATAAAGCAATCATTACAACTATAAATATGGTTAGTTGTAAAGCTCCTGCCTTTAGCTTTTTAATACTCATTTTTGAATCGGGATTATTTTTTGTGTATTATTAAATCTAACTGTAATAGATGTATTATCACCTTTAACTAAAGTAATATTATCTACTTTCTGACTCTTTTTTAATACATATTGTGTATTATTTATTGTAATCACAAATACCTGTTCGCTAGAGTTCTGCCTTTTTATAACCCCTTCATATGTAACTTGAGGCCAATTTGAATCTTCTTGCTTAATAGTACTGTTTTGCTTTAATGAGGCAGTAGTATTTGATTTTTTAGTAATCGTTCCTAAAAAAGGGTCCCTATCTAATGCATTAATAGAAAATGTGTCGACCTCTATAACTGTTTTGGGGTTAAATGTTGCCTCTACATCATTTAAAACAACTTCTGGAAGTTCTGGATTGAGTGACGAATATATTTTATATCCAATAATACTCCATATAACAAGTACAGCAACTAAAAGAAGATATGTTTTTGTTTTATTCTTCAATGGAAAAGCTTTTTGTAGTATATGCTGTTTGATACCCAGAATTTTTTGCTCTTATTCTCCATTCATAATTAGTATTCTCGAGTGTTGTGGTAAAATTTGTATTGGCTAATGTAGAATCTACAACTATTTGCAAAGCTTCATCAAAGGTTGGAGTCGCTATTTGTATTTGATATGTTTCAGCACTCTCAATAGGTTCCCATGAAAATGTGAGTGTCGTGTTATTTAAAACTGCATTATTTGTTGGCGCTAAAGCAATTACTGTTGTATTAGAAATATCTTCAACCTCAATAATATCATCACATCCAAAAGTAACAACGGCAAATAGTAATAGTAGTATATACTTACTCATGTTTTAAAATTTATAATAATTGACTTCTTTTTTTGCTCTCTTTGCAGATTTATACGACTGATTTGGGCAACTATTGTCACCTTCTACCAAATCAATAATTTCTAATTGGTACTTGCTGTTTTCTTTCCAGCAACAGCTAGATGCTCTATACCCAAACACAACGCCTTCGTTAAAATTAATAGTTCTTAAAACTTTAGTGTTGTTATAGATTTTTAATGCTAAAGATTTTACACCTTCATTTTCTAAATAAACCTCAGTTGCATTTGCCAATGCCTCTAAATCATTTTGATTGAACGCAATTGAAATATTAGTGACCACATGTGATTGATTTTGATTTAATAAGTAGTCTTTTACATCTTTATTAGAAGTGTCGTTTAACATGTTAATCAATCCTATCTCATCGGCAATCTCAATGTTTAAAAACTTAGGTTTGTTTTGCAGAGAGTCTATATAATTAATTTTAACCTCCTTTGGTTGCATTTCATTTGCTAAACTAAATATTTTATACAATGATTTATTAAAAGAAATTGGAGTGATTTTAACTTTAATAGGGCTTATGTAATTTGGTATTCCTGAATGATTATAGGTTTGCTCTAAAACAAAATTTTCATCAGTACCTATGCTCCCTAAATCAACACTTTGCTTCGTTGATTGGTATTGCTTATTTTGTACTGAGATTGTTTTACAACCAGTAAGTAAAACAAGAATACTACATAATAAAAAACTGCTTTTTCTCATGCTTTGAGCTTTTAAGTAAATATAATGGTTTCTAATAAATAAAAAATGAATTTTAGCTCCAAAAATAAATCTTTAGATGCGCTTCCAGATACTTTTCACTTTTTGAAAAACATATTGTTTTTCTACTTAATCGTTTAATATGAGTTCTCAATGTTAAGTTCATTCGTTCAATTTTATTAGTACAATATTGAAAGCGTCTATGAATTGATTTAGGAATTAAACTAGGGTAAACATTTAATCTATCTGTATAAATTTTATCAGGTTGGAGCAAAAGTACTTTATGAATTAATGGTCTTATGTTTTCTTTTGATTTACTACCAACAAAAAAATCAATGACTTGTTTTGTTTCTCTTTCAATAACATAAGTAATCCAAGTAAAGTTGTCTTTTTGTTTTATATAAGTCCATAGCTCATCAATTTCAAATTTACAGCCTAGTTTATTAAAATATGGAGCTTTGATTTGATCACTAATCTTTACCATTCTTGACAATACAGTATTTTTTGAAATACCAATAATTCTTGAAATACTTAAAACACCACAACCTTCTTTTAGCATACTTTTTATTAAAGTATTTGTTGTTTCTTGGTAAGCAATATATGAATAAGCTTGTTGAAAATAGGAATTACAGCTTTTACAAAAATAACGTTGTATGCCATTTCTTTTCCCACGCTTTATAAAATTACGCTTGTTACAGTTTTTACAATTCATAACCACAAATATAATCAAGCGCCAATTTGACCCACGTAGAAAAATAAAAGCCTTATTTAATAGGCTTTAATGAACTTTCATTGTTTCAAGGAACAAGAATGAGCCTCCTATTAGAAGCTCACTTTTTATTTAAACTATTGATAATCAATATTAAAATTTTACTTTTTTTTAAAAGCGCCATTCTGACCCATTACCCATTCTGACCCATTACCCCCATGACCCATATCAACTAATCTTTTATTAATTTCATTGTCTCTGTTTTTGGCATTTTCATTGTATCAAAAACACTCTTAATGCTATCTAGATTATACCTATAGTCAATCCCTAGCAACTTGTTTTTTCTATTTAGATGAGCAACTTCAAATTCAAGTTGTTCATCTTCAAAATTCTTAATCTTGTCAAAAGTAAATTCCATCGAATCAATTCTAAACAATTTCATTTTCTCTTTAGTAGCATCATTTTTTAAAATAAATTCAGTACTATCCAAATATTCAATTATGTAGTCACTGTTCTTTGTTTCATTTTCAGACATACGCATAGATAAGCTATCATTTTTTATCCTATAAGGTCTTAAAGGATAAAAAGAAGCATCATAATTATAAAATAATATAGAAGTTGTATCGACTTTTATTTCGTAATAAGTGGAGTCGTTAGTAATCATACTCCAATTACCTATTATTTTATACGTCTCGTGTTCTGCTTCTTTGTCCTTGCCACAACTTAAGTATAGCAATACAAACATTAAAATTATTATATTTCTCATCATTGTTGTCCCATTGCTTTATTAACTTCCTTAACAAAACTATCATACTGTTCAGCACTAGAAAATCTTAAATTCAACATTTTTGGTGTTGTGCCTGTTGAATCCCAACCTTTTACTTTATTTCTATTATCCCCCAAAAGCCACACTTCAAAGGAATAATATAAACCACTGCCTTCCGCTCGTCTTTGCGCTCCTTTAAATCTATACCCAACTATTGGATCGTTCTTAACAGGTAAAGCAATTATTTCAATAGAACCTCCATTATATTTTATAGTTTCATCAATTATATCGCCTGAATTTTGATGAATTTCTCCATAGATGTTATCCAATCTTATTAATTCCTCTATATATACTGAAATCATTGGATTTCCTGTCGCTATAGCTGCATGTCTTTCACTAACAAAGGTGGCAATATTATTAACTAATTTTTTATAAATTACTTCGTCTGAATCATTTTTAAAATCTATAGGGTCATAGCAATTACCTTGTTGACATCCTGAAGACTTCGCAAACTCAACATTTCTGTTATTTGGCAATGAAATAGAGTTAGAGCTATTTTCTTCTTCATCATTGTTTTCGCTTTCGCTTTTTGACTCACTCGAATTATTTCTTAAAATATTAAAAACATCTTTTGCATCTTGTCCTGTAAATTTCCAGCCCCCTTCAATAGTTTCTACGGCTGCCCCTGATGGATCTGCCCAAAAGACAGGATTATTATCATAACCTGTATATGTCGATTGAGAATAATGGTTAATTGGGTCTATAGATGTCCATCTTGCAATCGCTGGGTCATATTGACGCAATGGCATTTCATACAAGTCTAAACCAAGAGCTTCTTCCAATTCAATGCCATTATATTTAAACTTGCTTGCCACAGAGTTAGAATTGGCAGAAACATTGTTATTATACCCTTTATGTTTCAGTCCAAAAGGATAGTAGTTGTTTTCTTCAACAATTTCTATCGAAGCTGTACTTGTGGTACTTATATCTTTATAAGATAATCGAATATTCCCTAAGTGGTCTTTATATTGATACACATACTTAAACCCAAAACCATCTGGTTCTACATACCCTTCTGCATGGTTAAAGAACTTAAGAACGTTGTTCTCATACATATAGTTTCCAGCATACTCTGTTGTTGTCCCTGTACTCA
>Ga0208032_1001306_pt1 | contig 10859 bp, 6 predicted proteins | sample MalvirAntarct_66_FD_184254 | JGI IMG/M metagenome (GOLD analysis project Ga0208032, IMG submission 184254) | Marine viral communities from the Global Malaspina Expedition - Malaspina viral metaG Antarct_66 (SPAdes) (version 2) | ecosystem: Environmental > Aquatic > Marine > Oceanic | place: West... | reverse complement strand
GAATATCCTCCAACGTAAAGGCTATCGGCGCCACCTCGCGCTCGACCGCAAGCAGGCGGCGCGAACCGATGGTGAAGGGCAGGGGATAGGGCGTAGCGACCACCGTGGCTCTCACCCGCCGCCGTAGAGCCGGTTGGCCCACAGCTGTTCGGCCATCCGTGCGCCGGTGCGCAGCGGATTGTGCGGCATGGTCCCCGCGCCGGTCTGATCGCCGATAGCGGGAGGCCGGCTGGTGAAGGTGGCACTGCGCGCCCCTTGGGTCTCGGCAATCGTCTGGCAGAACCGCGCGAAACGGTCGCGCACGATCGCGTTTATCTGCAACCGGTCGCGGCTCATCAGTTCGAAACTGTGGCTGACGATGTTGAGCATCTCGACGCCTGCGCGCACGCAGAACTGCAGCGCCGCGGCCATTTCCCAATGCGACAGGGCAGTGATCTGCGCATGGCGCAGCCCGCCGAAGCTGCGAATTGCGCTTACCGGGACCTCTATCGTGCCTTCGTGCAGAATAACCGCACGGTCCGCGGCGCCGAGCGAGATCCGGCAGTCCGAGCCGGCGATACCCGGGACATGGCTGCTGTCATAGCGGATGTCGAGACGTCGCAGCGCGCGGAGCGTGGCGTCGTCGGCGCGGTAATTACCCGCGCGAAATGCGGTGGGTGCAGGCGCCCCCGCTTCGACGAGAAAGGCGCGCGCCAGTTCGATCAGTTCGACCTGCTCGCCTTCGCTGAAGGCGTTGAGGTTGCGCCCGGTCCGCCCCTTGAGCGGATTGGAGTCGCCTGCGAGTTCGAGCCATTCGGGATGCAGGTGCAACTGAACCTCGTGCCCGCGCGCGAGGATCGGTTCGACCACTGCGGCGACGGCTTCGACACCCCAGACCAGCGCGGGCATGGGATCCACGAAGAAGACGCCCGCAATTCCATGCGCGTCCATCACGTCCATCTGATAATCGATACCCACATCGCCCGCAGCAGTCCGGCCGGCGATCGAACGGGCATAGACCTCTGCGCGGGCATGGCGGCCCAGCTCGACGGCAAGACCCGCCGAATATTCGGTGTCGATCGTGATATAGACCGCGGTCATCGGGGGCACTGTATCACGCGGTGGTTAACAGTGCGATTACCCTGGCCGCCGGTCAGATTCCCCCGGGGGTGAAATCGAAGCCGGCGGTGGCCAGCCCGTCGCACAGGCTGTCGACACAGCTCCTGAGATCTTCGCTATTGGTCGAACGAACCACGAAATTCGCGCCGACCCGGCCTTCGCGGAAGAAGGGATAGCTGCCTATCTGGCAGGTTTCATGCGCTTGTTCGACCTGCCGCAGGATGTCGGCGATTTCGCTCTCGGGGGTCCAGCAGCCGACGGTTTCGGATTGCAGCGGAGCCCCGCCTTCGAGCGTGCCCGTCAGCGCATCGAGCATGCCCGCGGTGATGTGCGGCACCCCGGCCATAAGGTGGATATTGTCAAGCTTGATCCCCGGGGCGCCCGACATGCGGTTGGGGATCAGTTCGGCGCCTTCCGGCGCGCGGGCCATGCGAAGCCGCGCCTCGGTCAGCTCCTTGCCGATGCTGGCGTAATAGCGCTCAAGGATCGCTCTCGCCTCGGGATGGACGATCACAGGAACGCCCAGCGCTTCCGCCACGGCATCGACGGTGATGTCGTCGTGGGTCGGGCCGATCCCGCCGGTGGTGAACAGGTAATCGTACGCTTCGCGCAGCGCATTCACCGCTTCGACGATCCGTTCGACGACATCGGGCACCACGCGGACTTCGGACAGGCGAATGCCCTGGACCTGCAGCCAGCTGGCGATTTGCGCGATATTCTTGTCATGCGTGCGGCCCGAGAGAATTTCGTCGCCGATCACGACGAGGCCCGCGGTGTAGATGCGTTCGGTCATGGGTGCTGGCGTAACGCGGTCCGCGCGCGAAAGCTACTCCGCAGCTTCGAGCTGTTCGCCAGCGCCGCGCGCATTGGCTCCGTGCCGCCGGAAGTCGAGCAGACCGTCGTCGACCGGGTCTTCTTTCATCCGCTTGCGATCGGCGACATATTCCTGGTTCAATCGCCAGGGGTAGGCCACCGCGTTCTTGGGCATGATCGCCTTGCCGCGCTGGATATAACCCGACGAGAAATCGAAGATGTCGTCTTCGACGATAGCCGCTTCCGCTTCGGGGGTCAGCACCGGTTCGACGATGTCCGCGCCGCGCTGCCGGCTTTCCTGCAGCACGCGGCAGATGAAGTCCGAGTTTATATCGGCGCGCAGCGTCCAGCTGGCGTTGAGATAGCCAAACACTGCCGCCAGGTTGGGCACGTTCGAGAACATGCAGCCCTTGTAGTAATAGTGCTGCGCCAGGTCGATCTTCCGGCCTTCGCGCGACAACGCGATCTTGCCGGCGATCGCCAGTTTGAGCCCGGTTGCGGTGACGACGATATCGGCCGGGATGAACTGGTCGTCCGTCAAGCGCACACCGCCCTTTTCGAAAGCCTTGATATGACCGGTCACGATTTCCGCCTTGCCGCTCTTCATCGCTTCGAACAGGTCGTCGTCGGGGACCAGGCACAGCCGCTGGTCCCACGGATTGTATGGCGGCGTGAACGGCGCAAGATCGCAATCGTCGCCCAGCGACTTGCGGATACGCTTGTGCAGCGCTTCGCCCATCTTCTGCGGCTTGGCGCGGGCCCGCTTGAAACCCAGATCCTGCAGCGTGATGTTCTTCCAGCGGGTGATCCTGTAAGCGGTCTTCTCGGGCAGGATCTTGCGCAGGAAATTGGCCAGTGCATCCTTGGCCGGCCGGCTGAACATCCAGGTCGGCGTGCGCTGCAGCATGGTCACCTTGGCGGCCTTGTCGCTCATCGAGGGGACGATGGTGACCGCAGTCGCGCCCGATCCGATGACGACCACGTTCTTGCCCCTGTAATCAAGGTCTTTCGGCCAGAATTGCGGATGCACGACTTCGCCTGCGAATTCGCCCAGATCGAAGCCGGGATCATAGGCTTCGTCGTAATCGTAATAGCCCGCGCCGAGATAGAGCCAGTTGGCGGTCAGATGCTTGCGTTCGCCCTGCGCGGTTTCGAGCGTGACGTGCCACCGCGCTTCGCTCTCGCGCCAGTCCGCGGACAGCACCTTGTGGCCGAAGCGGATGTGCTTGCGGATATCGCGTTCGTCGACGATGCGGTCGAGATAGTCGAGGATGGCGGGGCCGTCGGCGATCGATTTCTCGTGCGTCCAGGGTTCGAAATCGAAGCCCAGCGTATGCATGTCGCTGTCCGACCGGATGCCGGGATAGCGGAAGAGGTCCCAGGTTCCCCCCAGATTGTCACGGCGTTCGACGATCGCGAAACTGTGACCGGGCGCCTTGTCCTTCATATGCGCCGCCATGCCGATGCCGGAGATGCCCGCACCCACAATCAGAACGTCGAAATCGGTCGCCGTATTCTTCATCTGTCTCTCCCAAGTGGCATGAGCCTACCCGATGCCGGGCCCGTGCGCCAGTCTCAGTTGCAGGGCGCAACTTAATCGCTGGTTTCAAACAGATCGTGCGCTTGCGCCGCTTGCCTCTCGCTTTCGCCAATTCGCTGGGTTAGGGCAGGCGGAAAGGGGAGAGCCTTTCGCGCATGTCCAGCAGTGACAAGACCAGGCCGCGCCCGGTCACCTCGATCGACGTGGCCGAACGCGCGGGCGTCAGCCAGTCGACCGTCAGCCGCGCCCTGTCGGGTTCCGAAACGATCACCGAAGCCACCCGCCGCCGCGTCGAACTGGCGGCGGAGGAACTGGGCTACCAGGTCAATGCGCGTGCGGCCGGGCTGCGGCGCGGCGAAACCGGGACCATCGCCATTGTCGTGATCGGCCGCGACGGGCAGGGGCCGGCGGCGATCAACCCGTTCTATTACAGCCTGCTCGGCAGCACCTGCGCAGCGGCGGCCGAGCGCGGCTACGAGGCGCTGGTATCCTTTCAGGCGCAGCCCGAGGAATTCTTCGGCCACTATGTCGCCCGGCGGCAGGCCGATGGCGTCGTGGTGATCGGTACGGCGACGAACCAGGCGGCGTGGGACTATTTCACCGCCTGCGCCAAGACCGCTGGCAGGATGGCGTTCTGGGGATCGCCTTTCGACGACAGTGTCTGGGTGCGCTCGGACAATCGCGATGGCGGCAGGCTGGCGGTGGAACGGCTGGTGCAGGGCGGCGCGCAGCATATCGTCTTCGTCGGGGATCCCGCATCGTCGCAGCGCCAGTTCCGCGAACGCTACGAAGGCTATCTTGCCGCGATGGAAGCGGTGGGCCTGAAAGCGGGTGATGCGGTGGTCAGCAGCGGCACGGACCGCGTGTCGCAAGGCCGCAATGCGATCGCCCAGCTGGCCGACGCCGATGCCAGGTTCGATGGCCTGTTTTTCGCCTGCGACGCCATGGCGCTGGGCGCGCTGGAAGAACTGACCGCGCGCGGCATCGCCGTGCCGGACGACGTCGGCGTGATCGGTTTCGACGGGCTCGGCTCGGGCGAATTCAGTGCGCCGCCGCTCACCACGGTCGAACCCGATTTCGCGCGCGCCGGGCAATTGCTCGTCGAGACCGCGCTCGCTTCCGAAGGCGAACGGCCTGCGCGGCGCGTCCCCGTCCATCTGATTGAACGCGCCAGCGTGCGCTGACCACATTTTCCCAACCGGAGAACATCATGAAAACCAGCATCGCTTCCGTCCTTGCCGTCCTGTTCGCCGGCCAGGCGGCTTACGCGCAGGATAACCCGCCCAGCCCCAATCCGGTGGAGGAACAGGAGGTCGATGCATCGGCGGAAACGGGTCCTGCCGAAGGCAGCGGGATTGCGGTCGATGCCGCTCCCGCCAGTGCCAACCCGGCTGCCGCCGACAGCGTGGAGAAATGGGACGTTACCGCTCCGCGCGGCGCGACCATCCGGCAGGTGCCGATACGGACGGACGAAGGCACGTGGATGGATGTGGATGTCTCGCCCGATGGGCGCATGCTGGCTTTCGCGCTGCTGGGCGACATCTACACCATGCCGATCGCCGGCGGCACGCCGACGCGGATCGCCGAAGGGCTGGCATGGGAAGTGCAGCCGCGCTTCTCGCCCGATGGCCGCCGGATCGCTTTCACCAGCGACCGCGGCGGCGGCGACAACATCTGGATCATGAACTCCGACGGATCGGACAAGCGCCAGCTCACCAAGGAGGAGTTCCGCCTGCTGAACCAGGCAAGCTGGTCGCCCGATGGCAATTACATCGTCGCCAAGAAGCATTTCACCACGCAGCGTTCGCTCGGTACCGGTGAGATCTGGCTTTATCACGTCTCGGGCGGCGGCGGCGTCAAGCTGGTCGCGCGCGCCAACGAAGCACTGCAGAAGGAGCTGGGTGAACCGGTTTACGCGCCTGACGGCAGCGCGGTCTATTATTCGCGCAATGTCACCCCGGGGCCGATCTTCGAATATGCTCAGGATTCGACGCAGGGTACCTTTGCCATCGAACGCTACGATCTGGCGACCGGCGAGGTGACTACCGCGGTCAGCGGCTATGGCGGTGCGGTTCGCCCACAGCCATCGCCCGATGGCAGGAGCCTGGCCTTCATCCGCCGCGACAAGGACCAGACCGAATTGTGGATCAAGGACCTCGCCAGCGGCGAGCAGCGGATGATCTATGGCGATCTCGATATGGACATGCAGGAAACCTGGGCGGTCCACGGGTTCTACCCGCTGATCGACTGGACGCCCGACGGCAATGCGCTGGTGCTGTGGGCTGGTGGCAAGCTGCGGCGCGTGGCTGCCGATGGCAGCGGCGACAGCGTGATACCCTTCAGCGTTAACGACACGCGCGGAGTCGCCGATGCGCCGCATCCGGTCATCCCGGTTTCGCCCGACAGCTTCACCGCGAAAATACCGCGTTTTGCCAGCGTTTCACCCGATGGCCGCACCGTGGTCTTCGAAAGTCTCGGCAAGCTTTACACCAAGCCGGTTGCGGGCGGCACGGCCCAGCGGCTCACTTCGGGCAATGACGAAGCGCTCGAGCTGTGGCCCTCGTGGTCGCGCGACGGGCGGCGGCTCACCTATATCCGCTGGACCGATGAAGGGCTTGGCCAGGTAATGAGCGCCAATGCAAACGGCTCCGGTGCCCGCGCGGTCACCCACATGCCCGGTCATTATGCGCAGCCCCGGTTCTCGCCCGACGGCAATACGATCGTTTTCGAAAAGCGTTCGGGCGGCTATCTGACCTCTCCCGATTATTCGGAGAACGAAGGCATCTACCGCGTAAGCGCGGCCGGCGGCACCGCCGAACTGGTGGCACGCGACACGTCGAACCCGCAGTTCGGCGCGGATAGCGACCGGGTGTTCATGCTCGGGCGCAAGGACGGCAAGCTGCAGCTGCTCTCGGCCGATCTCGACGGTGAAGCGCGGCAGGTCCATGCCGAGGGCGAGCTGGCCACCGAATACCACGTCAGCCCGCGCGGCGATTTCGTTGCCTTCCGCGAGAATTACGAGGTCTTCGCCACACCGCTGATGCCCGGCGGGCAGGCGGTGACCGTGGGCGAAAAGGCCAGTTCGCTACCGGTGGTGCGCGCGTCCAAGGGTGGGGCGGACTACATCGGCTGGACGCAGAATGGCGACATGCTGACCTGGACGATGGGGCCGGTGCTGTACCGCGCCAGCCTCGATACGATGTTCGCCGATGCACCGAAGGAAAAGGACGCCCCGGCCTTCGTACCGCCGACCAGCGGTACCTCGCTCGAACGCACCGTCGCGGCTGCCAAGCCGAGCGGTACGGTGGCGATTACCGGAGCGAAGATCCTGACGATGGCGGGTGATGGTGCCGGCGCAATCGCCAATGGCACGATCGTGATCACGGGCGATCGCATTGCGGCGATCGGCCCGGCCGATCAAATTGCCGTGCCGCAGGGCGCATCGGTGATCGACGCTGCGGGCAAGACGATCATGCCGGGGCTGGTCGACGCGCATGCCCACGGGCCGCAGGGCGTCGACGATCTCGTCCCGCAGCAGAACTGGTCGCTGGTGCAGAACCTCGCCATGGGGACCACCACGCTGCACGATCCTTCGTCGAGGGCGAGCATGATCTTCTCTGCTGCGGAGCGTCAGCGCGCCGGCACCCTGCTGGCGCCGCGGATCTTCTCCACCGCCGAGATCGTCTACGGGGCCAAGGCGCCCAGCGTCTATGCGCGGATCGACAGCTATGACGATGCGCTGGCGCACATTCGGCGGATCAAGGCGCAGGGCGGCATCTCGATCAAGAACTACAACCAGCCGCGGCGCGAACAGCGCCAGCAGGTCGTCGCGGCCGCCCGTGAAGAGGATATGCTGGTGGTGGCCGAGGGCGGTTCGCTGTTCGGGATGGACATGAACCTGATTGCCGATGGCAATTCGACCATCGAACACAATGTCCCGGGCGAAGTGTTCTACGAGGACGTGCTGCAGTTCTGGGAAGGGTCGCAATCGAATTATACGCCGACTCTCGTCGTGACCTATGGCGGCCTTGCTGCCGACCCCTACTGGCGACAGGCCACCGACGTGTTCGACAATCCGCTGATGGTCCACACGCCGCCGCGCCAGTTGATCGCGCAAACCGCACGCCGCGTTACCGCTCCCGACTGGGCTTTTGTCGATGACGAAGCCGCGCGCGAGGCGAAGAAACTCGCCGACCGCGGGGTGAAGGTCAGCATCGGGGCGCATGGCCAGCAGGCAGGCGTCGCCGCGCATTGGGAACTGTGGAGTTTCGCTCGCGGCGGGATGAGCCCGGTCGAGGCGCTGCGAGCCGGGACGATCGAACCGGCCCGCTCGCTGGGGATGGAGCGCGACATCGGCAGTCTCGAAGTGGGCAAGCTGGCCGATCTGCTCGTCCTTTCGGCCGATCCCAGCGAAAACATCCGCAATTCGGACAAGATCGACCGCGTCATGCTGGGCGGCCGGCTGTACGATGCGCGGACCATGAACGAGGTCGAGACCGGCTCTGCCCGGCGCCTGCCCTATTGGTGGGAATGATGGAGAGTGCGGCGGCGGGGATTTGCCCCGCTGCCGCCGTCTCCCGATTGTCCTCGGTGCGGGCCTCTCAGGTCCCGCGGATGTGGTTGAGGAATTCTTCCACGCTGCTTTTCAGCGCACCAGCCTGACCTTCGAGCTCGCTGGCTGAATTGAGAACCTGGCTGGCCGCCGAACCGGTGGCGATGCTGGTTTCGCGGAACTGGTCGATATGCGCGGAAACCTCGTCAGTCGACCGCGCTGCCAGATCGATGCTGCGCGCGAGATCCTGTCCGGCGACCGATTGCTGGTCGACCGCGCTGGCGATCGAGGTCGCAGTGGATTCGAGTTCCTTGATCTGGCCGGCGATCGACCGCAGCGCGCCGACGCTGGCCCCGGTCGAATTCTGCATGGCCTTGATCTGGTCCGCGACTTCCTCGGTCGCCCGGCTCGTCTGTGCGGCCAGTTCCTTCACCTCGCTCGCCACGACCGCGAAGCCGCGGCCTGCCTCGCCGCCGCGGGCGGCTTCGATCGAGGCGTTGAGCGCCAGCAGATTGGTGCGCTGGGCGATCGACTGGATCAGTTCGACGATCTGCCCGACCTGATCGGCCGAATTGGCCAGCGCGGAAATGGTTTCGTCCGCGCCATTCGCCGCATCGGTGGCCTTGCGCGCCAGTTCGGCGGAGTGGGCGGCCTGTCGGCTGATCTCGCCGATCGACATGGCGAATTCGTCGGATGCCGCGGCTGCGGCAGTCACGCCGCCCGCGGCCTGTTCCATCGTTTCGGTAACGCTTTGTGACTGGCGCGCAGCCTGTTCGGCAGTGGCAGCCATGCCCGAAGCGGTCGAATTGAGCTGGCTGGCCGCAGTGGCGACACCGCTGACGACATCACCCACGCCGGTTTCGAAATCGCGCGCCATGCGGATGATTTCGGCCTTGCGTTCCTCGGCCGCTTTCTTGCGCCCGGCAAACAGTTCGTCGAGCTTGTGCCCCGAGCGCAGGAAAACGGAAAATGAGCGCGCCAGATCGCCGATTTCGTCGACGCGGTGCGTATCGGTCACCTGGATGTCGCGCTCGCCCTGGGCAAGCCGGGCCATGTCGTCCTTGAGCTTGATATAGGGATCGATGACGTGTCGAAGGACGAAACGCAGGCTGGCGAGGCCGCCGAGCAGGGCGACTGCCAGGACGATCAATGTGAGTGCCTGTGCGGTGCCGGCAAAGGACGGGAACAGAAAGCCCGCCTGCGCGATCGCAGTCACGAGCGTCAGCCCGCCCAGCGAGAAAATCGATGCGATCCTGGCTTTCGCAGCCAGCGGCCGCGCCATGAACCAGGCGCCTACCGCGCCGCGATGATGATCTTCCGCGGCATCGATGATTTCGATTTCCGCGATTTCGCGGGCCAAATCGTCCGCGATGATCGTGCTATGTGCGTTCATCCCCAAGCATCCCCCTCTTAAGGCCGTATCAACCCTGAGCGAGAATGCTTGAAATCACGTTAAGCCGCGCGAACGTGCTCCACGAACTGCGCGACATGCGATTTTAGCGTGGTGGCCTGAGCCTCCAGTTCGGTCGAGGAATTGAGCACCTGGCTGGCGGCCGCGCCGGTCGCGAGACTGGTTTCGCGGACCTGGCCGACATTGCTCGACACGTCGTCGGTCGACCGCGCCGCCAGATCGATGCTGCGGGCGAGATCCTGTCCGGCCACCGACTGCTGATCCACCGCGCTGGCAATCGAAATGGCCGCGCCCTCCAGTTCCTTGATCTGTTCCGCGATCGAGCGCAGCGCGCCGACGCTGGCGCCGGTGGAATTCTGCATGGTACGGATCTGTTCGGCGACTTCCTCGGTCGCACGGCTGGTCTGCGCGGCGAGTTCCTTCACTTCGCTTGCCACGACCGCGAAGCCGCGGCCGGCCTCGCCCCCGCGGGCCGCCTCGATCGAGGCGTTGAGCGCAAGCAGATTTGTCCGCTTCGCGATCGACTGGATAAGCTCGACGATCTGTCCGACCTGTTCGGCCGAAACGGCAAGCGTGGAAATCGTATCGTCCGCATTGCCGGCCATGGCGGTGGCCTTGCGGGCGAGTTCGGCCGAATGCGAGGCCTGACGGCTGATCTCGCCGATCGACATGGCGAATTCGTCCGACGCGGCCGCAGCCGCGGTAACCCCGCTGGCGGCCTGTTCCATCGATGCCGTGACATGCGTGGTCTGCGTGGTGGCCTGTTCGGCGGCGGCCGCCATCGAACCAGCGGTCAGCTTGAGCTGCGCGGAAGCGGTGGCGACGCCGTTGACCACTTCGCCCACGGTGGTTTCGAACCGCTCGGCGAAGCGGACCATTTCCGCGCCGCGCTCGTTGCGCAGCGCTTCGCGTTCCTGCGCCATCCGCTCGACTTCCCAAGCAGCCTGCAGGAAGACTTCGAGGGCGCGGGCAAGGTCGCCGATCTCGTCGCGGCGCTCGGTTGCGGGAATGTGAATGTCCTTCTCGCCATCGGCTAGCCGCGATGCGACATGCGTCATCCGGCGCAGTGTGCCCGATACGTCGCGCCCGATGTAACGCGCGCTCAGCCAGGCAATCCCCAGACCGATGACCGCCACGCCGAAGAACGACGCGAACAGCCACCCGATCAGCGTCTGCGACGCTGCATCCGACGTCTCGCCTGCGGCTTCGATGCTTTCGCGCGCCGTTATGGCGAGGTCGACGACCTCCTGGCTTTCGCCATAGACGCTGTCCGAAAATTCCTGCCACTGGCCCTGCGTCCCGCGCGAATTCTGTGCGGCAACCACGCGCGTACGCAGCGCCGCCAGTCTGGTGTCGAGCTGTTCGATCTGCGGGAGGACCTGCGGCGCGACTTCGGCTGCACGGGCTTCGACGCGGCCAAGATTGCGATCGGTCTGGTCGAAGGC
>Ga0208032_1001301_pt1 | contig 10878 bp, 11 predicted proteins | sample MalvirAntarct_66_FD_184254 | JGI IMG/M metagenome (GOLD analysis project Ga0208032, IMG submission 184254) | Marine viral communities from the Global Malaspina Expedition - Malaspina viral metaG Antarct_66 (SPAdes) (version 2) | ecosystem: Environmental > Aquatic > Marine > Oceanic | place: West... | reverse complement strand
CATAGAATTCCGCAGCGGTTCAAATATGAGTTTTAGATGCAAAAAGGCACAACCTTAAGTTATAAGGTTGTGCCCGTTAACACTTTTGTCAGCATCCTGCTGAATATTTGCTCCCTGCACACCATCCATGTAAACATGCTTCCTGCAGTCCTTTTCCCTGTTCTCATTTCCTTGTCTATTTGTGTAATACAAACAAACCCATGAGTGTCACTCCTTTGAACAGCCTATCCATTGACTGAGCGGTAAATCTATTCAATCCGTTGAATCTATCCATGCTGCATCCTGCAGCCCTATCCTTGTTATCCTTGTGTCAACAGCATGACTGTTTTCACTCATCCTTGATTCGGCTATCCATTTGCCGAGCTTATGCTCAATCCGTGAGCGTGTCCTAATAACATCCATGATATTCTTAAGCATTAATTGTCTTATTTCTCATCCTAAGAAAACCAACAAATAACTCGCTTTCGATAACTACATTCTAATCAAAACCAGCTCGATGAAAAGTCACTCAACATCATTGAAATAGATGCTTAACATACCGACACTCAAGAAAAAACATGTAATACTATGATTTTTATATATTAAATATAATTAATAACGTTAAACGCTGACAACTTTAGATAAGATCCCTTACATGCTTGTAGGATATGGCTTACAAAAGCATGAGCAGGTTATTACTATCGGATTGATTTTCGCCACAGGCGCATTATCATCTGCCCAAACATGACCCAATCAGCCCACAAACTATAAAGCGGATAAGTGAATGTAGCAGGCCTATTTTTTTCAAATAGAAAATGCCCTAACCATGCAAAGCCATAACCCACAACGGGCAGCCACAATAATTGCCACCAATGCTGATTAATCAAGGTATTCATAATGATAACCAAAATAATGCTACTGCCAATATAATGCAGCCTTCGACAAATAGGGTTTTGATGTTGCGACAGATAAAATGGGTAAAATTCTGTAAATGAAGAATAACGTTTAGGTTCCACTATTCACTCCTTAATTGATAATCCGCAAATGATATGGCCCGATGAGTATTCAATTATTTTTCGCTGGCGTTACACTTTACTGTAAAACAGAATTTCACCTTCTATATTACCGATGCTAACGTTAGCAATACTGCTAAACCCTTGTGTTACCAAAGCCCGATGATGTGATGGATTACTAACAAACACGCCTACTCCATCGAGATCAGGTTGTTCATCACACCAACTCAATACCGCTTGAATTAACTTAGCCCCATAACCTTTTTGCTGCTCATTTGGTGATATAGCAATAAATTGTAAAACACCACTCTTTTGAGAAGGCAGATGTTCAAGAATGCAGGTTTCTTTTTGCATTAATCCTTGGGTAGATTTCCATCCGGTACCCAGCATCATTTTGAAACGCCAGTGCCAATATCGTCCCTCACCCAGAGGAATGAGATGAGAAATGACACACGCAATTCCGATTAAACGCTCACCATCAAATAAACCGATTAAAGCTTGTTCTTGTTGCCATAACTCATTTAACTCTTCACGGATGGCTGCCCGAAGCTTTTGCTCATATTGTTGTTCATCATCTTGAGCAAGCACGTCAATAAAATAGGGGTCATCATGATATGCGTTGTAGAGAATGGAAGCTGCGACTCTCAGGTCTTCTGCGGTCAAATACACTGCACGAATAGTTTCCAAGGTGTGATTGTCCATTTTTATTCCTTGTTATTGACTCTCTAAACTCAATCTAACTTAACAAGTTTGAAACATTCTACAAGTTTTGTTTACGCATTTAGCCTGTTCGCGGTTGTCATTGTCAGTTGTTTGCTATTTACCTCATCAACACTGATACTGAATTTGTTTACCACACCATTACAAGGAATCCTTTAAATGGACACTACATCAAATGATCTTAGCCATTTATTTATGCAACTAGGTTTACCGCATGATCAAGTGGGTATCGATGACTTTGTTATGCAAAATAAGCTTGCTAAGCATACGTTAATAACCGATGCAGATTGCTGGAATCCAGGCCAAAAAGCATTTTTAAAAGAGGCATTACGAGAAGACGCCCAATGGTCAGAAGTGATTGACCAATTGGACGTAATGATGCGCGCTGAAATGTAATTAATTTTTGACCTTATAACAGCGCCATTATCTCATCAGATTTGTTTGTAGGCGGTGTTACCCCAACCGACTAAAACATCATCGCGAAACACAATGGGCGTGCATTCATCTTTGGTTGTTTTACCATCGCCTTGCGCCCATTGCGTTCGGTAAAACATGACCTTGATAGACTGTTCCCCTTGGTTTTCAGTCGGCTTAATATAAGCTTCGCTGAAATCGGCGGTGCCCATTAGAGTTATCACTTGATCACTCGTCATCCCCATAGACAGTTTGCTCAACAGTTCACGATTCTTATCTTGTTGAACTTGCCAATAGTCAGCACTTTTAGCCGATTCATGATCACCGACACTGATAACACAACCACTTAGCCCTACTGATGTGGCGATAATTAATCCTGCTGTGATAAGTTTTAATTTCATGTTGCATCCTTTTTGTTAAAATAAAATCCGCATTGTATTTACAGTTCCTTTAAGCCAGAATCGTGCCAAAAATTAAAACGCTGATTTATATATCTTTATTTTTATATTTAATAAGAATTAGTTAATCTCACACCACCGAATTAAGGAATTTAACCAACAATGAGTCCAATTGAGCAAGTACTTGCCGCGGCTAAATCGATTGCTAACAATGGAAATACTCCCTGTTTGGCACTGATTAAAAGCCGTTTGGGAAATAGCATTCCAATGCCTACCCTAATCCAAGGTTTACAACAGTTTAAGGCGTTGCCAAAATCCGAGTGGCAACACATACCAGAATTAGCCGATATTGCCGCTGTGGCTGACCAACCTGCAGATAATAACGTGGATCTTACCAATGTTATTCAGCAGGTCATGAGTCTGCAACAACACGTCACACTGCTCACTAAGCGAGTCGAACAGCTAGAAAATCAATTACAAGACAATGCCATTCAAAGCAATATCATTATTAATAAGGCAGACCAATAGATGTTTGTTACTGAACTGCGCTTTGAATGTTTTGCCGACACAACAATTGATACCGTAGAAAAAGCCATCAACGCTTTTCTTGAAGCCCTAAGGGCGAATGGACAAATTTTAGGCAGGGAGTTTGCCGTCGCTTTTAATGACGGTGAATTTAGAGTTCGCCTGTTGTTACCCGAAAAAACCAGCCTGGCAAATCGTTATCATAGCCCGTGGGTAAAGGTCACTTTAGCCGGATTAACCGCGGCCAAACTATTGGCTCCTAGAGAAAAGTTCATCGGCCAAGACATTAACTCTGAAGTTAGCAGCACAGAGACACCATCATGGCAGGTGTTGTATACCAGTTATGTTCATATGTGCTCACCGCTACGTAATGGCGATAATCTCTTGCCTATCCCCCTGTATCAATTACCTGCGACCTTCAATGGCGATCATAAACGCATTATAAAATGGCAAACAGAATGGCAAGCATGTGATGAGCTACAAATGGCGGCTGCCACTAAAGCTGAATTTGCCGCATTAGATGAAATCACTCGAGTAGACAGCGACCTGTTTAGACGAGGTTGGGATTTACGTGGCAGAATAGAGTTTTTAACGCAAATACCAACTTACTATTATCTGTATCGTGTCGGTGGTGAGTCGTTAGAAAGCGAATTGAACCGAGCTTGCCCACGTTGTGGTTCACATCATTGGAAACTTGAACAGCCTTTGTTAGACATGTTTCACTTTCGCTGCGAGCCATGCCGCATAGTGTCTAATATATCTTGGGACCATCAGTAAATGGAATTACTTCATTGAGTTACAAACAAATTATTTCTTATTACCGAGATTGCTACAAGGAAGATAGTGCCTCCATTAATCTTTGGAACGTCAATAAACTTAAACAAGAAGACCGTTTAATTCTTCAAGGTAAAGATGAACTAGGCACAGGTTTTTTACCTCGGCTACCTATCCCCGAAGAATTTGCCGCCCCAATGTTAAAACGGGTAGCAATGTATCAAAGAGAAAGAGTATTACTGTATGCACGGTTCTTGTTTGTCGGCAAAGTCACCATAAAAGGCGAGCTTAAAACGGTGGTATCGCCTTTGCTCTTTAGCGAAGCCACCATTGAGCAAGATAATGGTAATTGCTATTTTTCTACCCAAGCCGATGAAACTGAAATCAATGAAGCCTTACTGCAACAATTACTCCCAGAAGATAATGCGCTAGCAGAATCGCTTTTTACTGAAGAGACTCGCTCCGCATCATTTTGGACCTCATATTTTAGTAATAATCATATTGAAATAAGCTCGCTTGAATTACTCCAATATCCAAAGCTTGCTCAATACAGTGACATCAAAAAAGCACTGACAAAAAAGATCCCCAGCTTATTACCCATTTCCATGTTAATTTTTGTTGAAAGATCAAAAAGTAGCCGCGGCGTACTTCACGAATTAGACACTATCATCAATGCTAATCAGCTATCAGCCCCTATCGGTAAGCTCTTTAACCATACAATGGCAAAGTCGAACAAGGTTTCCAAACCTGCGAAGCTCAAGTACGACTTTTTGCCTGGACTATTATCAGGCCCACAAAAGAAAGTCATCGCTATCGCCGCTAACAACAGTCTAGGTTGTGTGTCTGGCCCACCCGGCACAGGTAAAAGCTATACTATCGCTGCCGTTGCAGCGGAACATATGGCTCGCGGAGAGTCGGTGTTAATTGTGGCCAATAATGAAGTAGCCCTTGATGTTATTGCAGACAAATTGGCGAGTAACTTTACCTTAGGCGATGTTTCAATTAAGGCCGGACAAAAAGCCTTTTTAAAGCAGCTAAAAGACTATACCGCTGATTTGTTAGCCGGTTACTTTGCAGATGACTTGGACAACAGCCCCAAAGCAAATGAACAAGAAATTAACCAGCTAAATCGATTGCTAGGTAAATTAGAACATCGTTTTATGGCTTTCAGCCAAAAAGCCATCAGCCGAGGCTTGCGGTTGCACCAACTTGAGTTACAACAATCAAAGTGGTTAAAGCGCGCTTATCTGTTTTTTATTCAAGGATCAATAAACCAATGGCACCATCAATGGCATGCATTAGATACCATTAACAAACGCACCATTGAACGTGAAACACTTGCTTCTGACTATCTCAATGCACTTAAAAAAAACAACTTAAAAACATTAGTCAGCCAACACCGAAAGTCTCTTCAAGCATTTAACCAAGCAATACGCAGTCGAACCTCCAGTAAACAACTCGCCCAGTTTGCGAAGATTGAATATGCCAAGTTATTTGCTGCATTTCCCATCTGGTTGGTGAGCTTAAATAGCCTGCACAAAGTATTACCGCTTAACAGTGAAATGTTTGACTTAGTGATTATTGATGAAGCCACGCAATGCAATATTAGCAGCTGTTTACCGGCCTTATATCGTGCAAAACGGGCACTGATTGTTGGCGATACCAAACAATTAAAACACTATTCATTTTTAGCCAGAGCTAAGCAGAATCAATTATTAAGCAAAAACAACGTGCCTGAAAACAACCAGAGCGCCATCAGTTATCGAGATAATTCTATCTTAGATTTAGCCCTAAAAACCTTAAACACCGATAAAGAGCTGGCCTTTCTAGATGAACATTTTAGAAGTAAACCTGAACTCATCCATTTTAGTAATCAGTCTTTTTATCATTCAAGATTAAAAGTCATGCAACACCGACCTTGTACTAGCTCAGGCCATTTGCACCTTCATCGACTAGAGGGGATCCGCGACACATCCGGCGTAAATCATCAAGAAGCACAATGCATCCTAGCTGATATTCAAACTCAAATAACAACCGACAATAACACTGGCATAGCCCACAGTATCGGAGTCATCTCACCTTTCAGCGCTCAAGCAGAACAGATTGCCGCACTGATTGAACAGCATATTCCTCAAGCCGATATCATTAAACACAGTATTCGCGCTGCTACGCCGTTTGGTTTTCAAGGTGAAGAACGAGATATTATGTTGATTTCGTTTGCAATTGATAATAACAGTAAACATGCAGCAGCCTACCTAAACAAGGCCGATGTATTTAATGTCACCATTACCAGAGCACGCCAAAAACAGTCGTTATACCTGTCAATTGATGACTCACAATTGCCAGAAAATAATCTACTGCGGCGCTATATAGCATCAATGACCACTTTTCATGCCGAGCATAGCGTCACCTCAGAAATAGACGCATTTCAACAACAAATCATTGCAGCATTACAAGAGCAACAAATAGAAACATGGCCGGGTTATGCCATTGTTGGCACAGAAATAGATATTTTATGTCGTTATGCTAACAAGTACCTTGCCATCGATCTTATTGGCTTTCCTGGACCATGGGCTAATTTTTTCGAACTGACAACCTACAGGTTATTTGAAAGAGCAGGAGTTGAAATATTGCCATTAAGCTATGGTCTGTGGGTTGTCGATAAGCAAGCATGTATTGATAAAATAAAGTCTACGCTGTTATTACCATGATAAGAAAAGCTAAGCGGGGATCATTTATAGGATTAACCACTGTGGATGCATTAAGTATTGAAACACTCAAAAGAGCATTTCAATACTGCTGATGGTTATTTTTTACGTAAAAAATGTCGTCCCATGGTTTTGATCCGCAGCCAGATCCCAGGATGCTCAGCAACAATCTCAGCTTCTTCTATGGGTTTAACTGGTGGGGTTATTAACGGAGAGAGTTGCTGCAGAAATTCAGTTAATGATGGTGCAATCTGAGTAGTTTGTTTTTCGCCTGGTATTTCTATCCATACGCTGCCATCATCATTGTTTACGGTTAGCATTTCGTCACCATCACCTAACACGCCGATAAACCAAGTTGCTGGTTGTTTAAGCTTTTGCTTCATGATCAAATGACCAATTACATTTTGTTGCAAATTTTCAAAGTCAGCTTGATTCCACGCTTGGATTAATTCACCTTCGCCAAACGATGCAGTAAACGCCAATGGCGCTGAAAAATATTGCCCATAAAATGCATGAATATCTTGGTGTAACTGAATATTTAATGCATGCTCTACATTACTAAAGTCGCCTGTATCATCCCGTTTAACAGGTTGCCAGAATACGATTTTATCGTTATTCGCATCAAATGCACCTTGAATACATACCGAATCCTCGCCCAAAGGATAATAGCGCGGAAATTCAGATAGGGTATCTTGATAAGAATTAAGATATTTTTTAATGAAGCAATCTAATGCAGATGAACAAGACACTTAAGCCACTCGTAGTTTATAATAAAACCATATTTTGACACGGAAACCGATTAGATGACACACAATCACGACCCTTATAGTGACGCTGCAGCATTAAAAGGCCTAACATTAGGCCGTGCAACTGCTTATCAAGCTGAGTATGACGCGTCACTGCTGCAAGGGGTTCCTCGTAAACTTAACCGAGATGCTATTGAATTAAGCGGTGAACTGCCTTTTCATGGTACCGATATTTGGACAGGGTATGAATTGTCTTGGCTTAATGCCAAAGGCAAGCCTATTGTTGCTATTTTGGAAGTTCAGTTAGATATCAACAGTGTCAATTTGATTGAATCTAAGTCTTTTAAACTGTACTTGAATAGTTTTAACCAAACTAAATTTGACAGTGTAGAAGCCGTACAAGAAACCTTAAGCCGTGACCTAAGCACTTGCGCCCAAGGTGAGCTAAGCGTAAAAGTCATTGAGCCTAAGTTTTTTAATCTTGAACGTATCATTGATTTACCGGGTAGCTGTATTGATGAGCTAGACATTGAAGTTAATGAGTACGCCTTTAACCCAGATCATTTATTAGACAGCACAGATGCAGATAAGAATGTCGCTGAGACACTAAATTCTAATCTATTAAAATCTAATTGTTTAATCACCTCACAGCCTGATTGGGGCAGCGTGATGATCCGTTATCAAGGCCCTAAAATTGACCGTGAAAAACTGCTGCGCTACTTAATTTCTTTCCGTCAGCATAATGAATTTCATGAACAATGCGTTGAACGTATCTTTGTCGACTTAAAGAAATATTGCCAATGCACTAAGCTAACCGTATATGCACGCTATACCCGCCGTGGCGGCTTAGACATCAACCCTTATCGCAGTGATTTTGAAAATCCACCAGAGTCGAACCGTCTAGCAAGACAGTAATTGCTTTTGAACTGACTGCAAAAAAGCCTTTATCTTTGATAAAGGCTTTTTTAATTAATCTACCGATCTTTTTAAGCCATACGATCATTCTTCGCCATTCTCAGTGAGGTATTAATACTTGCACTAGGTCCTTTTTAATAACACTTTTCGAGCAGTACTCAATGTCATTAAGCCTAGGTTTAAATGAATATAAGGCCTAAATCGATCGGTATATCATGAGCATAATACCTTCTACACACATTGATAATACACATCACAAACATCACTTAATATGGCACAAACTTTTACAATATAGCCTTGTTGTTCGCAACACATTTGAACAATCGCTATGCTAATCTGCAGTCTACTCGACCACAAATGACTAACATAACCAGAGAGTTCTTATGCTCAAATCACTTTTACATACAGGTTTAATCGTGCTTTTTTTACAAAGCGCCTGCATCTCGTCAAACGCTTTTGCTAACGATATCAGACAAATACCCATTGATGAAAAAGTAGTGACCGAGCATAAAGCGAAGATCAATGGTAAAACCATCCCCTATAAAGCCACGACAGGAACTCAACCCGTATGGGATGAAGAAGGTCATCCGACCGCGACCTTGTTTTACACTTATTACCAACGTACTGACGTTAAAGACGACGCTAAAAGACCGTTAATTATTTCATTTAATGGTGGCCCTGGATCTGCTTCGGTATGGATGCACATTGCCTATACTGGACCTAGAGTATTAAATGTGGACGACGAAGGTTACCCACTACAACCTTATGGCGTCAAAAATAACGACAGCTCAATACTGGATATTGCCGATATCGTTTACGTTAATCCTGTTAACACCGGTTACTCAAGAGTATTGCCAAATGATGAAGGCAAAATGCCTTCAAAAGATGAGCAACAAAAAATGTTTTTTGGAGTTAAAGCCGATATAAAATACTTAGCAGAATGGGTCACCACATTTGTGTCTAGAAATGAACGCTGGCGCTCACCTAAGTATTTAATTGGTGAAAGTTATGGTACTGCAAGGGTTTCCGGTTTAGCCCTTGAACTGCAGAACAATCAATGGATGTATCCTAATGGGGTTATCTTAGTCTCACCCACAGATCTTGGTATTGAGCGAAATGGTCCTGTAAAGGCAGCTAATCGCTTACCCTATTTTGCCGCTGCAGCTTGGTACCACAAAGCACTTGATACTGATTTACAGCAACAAGATTTAACACCGATTTTAGCTGAGGTAGAGCAATTTACCTTAAATCAATATCTACCAGCACTCGCCAAAGGCAGTTTTATTGATCCAGATGAAAAGCTGCGCATTGCCCAACAAGTTGCTCATTATTCAGGGCTTAGCCTAACGGATGTACTGCAAAGTAATTTAGATATCGACACTGATTACTTTTGGAAATCCTTATTGCGTGACCGCAAGCAAACCATAGGCCGTTTAGATTCACGTTATATCGGTATCGATGAAAAAGTCGTTGGCGCAAGTCCTGACTATAATGCAGAGCTTACCTCTTGGCTTCACAGTTTTACTCCAGCAATTAATGATTACCTGCGTACCGAACTGAACTATAAAACTGATATAAAATACAATATGTTCGGACCAGTTCATCCGTGGGATAGAAGCGGTAATAAAACCGGTGAAAATTTACGCTTGGCAATGGCGCAAAACCCATACCTCAATGTGATGATCCAATCCGGTTATTATGATGGTGCAACTAATTATTTTGATGCTAAATACACCATGTGGCAGCTTGACCGCAGTGGGTTAATGAAAGACAGGTTATCATTTAAAGGCTATCGCAGTGGCCACATGATGTATCTTCGTCACGATGACTTAAAGCAATCAAATCAAGATTTGCGCCAATTTATTAACTCCACATTACCAACAGAACAACAAGCGGCAAAATACTAGTCGTGTGAAGAAGGTATTAATTGCGCCAACGAAATTATCGACATCGTTGGCGCTTTTATGTGCAGCAAAGACTGAGATTGCATATCACCAATACACACGCTGAAGCGGTAATATGGGCTTAATCGGCCAAAGTAAAACTGCCATTGCGGCTCGTGATAATCGAGCGCTGAAAAATGGATATAATCACTGGCTGCGATAGTAGGATATTGATCATTAACAGCTTCAAACACGCTATTAGCAGCAAATGTAAACCCAAAAGAGGTTAACGACTGCGCCAGCCCTTTGCCTGTTGCTTTAATAAAGGCCTCTTTCAACGCCCATAAATCAAAAAAACGTTGGCGTTGTAACTCAAGCGGCAATGCCATCAAATCTTCTATTTCAACAGCAGAAAAGTAGTGATTCAAAATAGCTTCTATTTTGGTACTACTGCGTTCACGCTCAATATCAACACCAAATGACAAGGCTGTTTCAGCGGCATATGCTTGCTTATTACTGACAATGCCGATCATTAGCCAATCGCCGCTATGGCTCAAATTAAAATGCAGCCCAGTTTGAACCAATAAGTCTTCGCTAAGCGCCGGTTTACCTTTAGCACCATAGCTAAAACGCCACTCAAAAGGTTTTAAATCACTATGAAGTGACATAATAGCCCGAAGCGCTAAACGCACTTGTAAACCAGTATTGCGCGCCGATTCACTTCTGTAACGACTAACCTTAGCAACCTCGTCATCGGTTAACCAATTTAAGGCTAAACCAGCCTCATAATCTGCAGCACAAAG
>Ga0208032_1001297_pt1 | contig 10898 bp, 10 predicted proteins | sample MalvirAntarct_66_FD_184254 | JGI IMG/M metagenome (GOLD analysis project Ga0208032, IMG submission 184254) | Marine viral communities from the Global Malaspina Expedition - Malaspina viral metaG Antarct_66 (SPAdes) (version 2) | ecosystem: Environmental > Aquatic > Marine > Oceanic | place: West... | reverse complement strand
GTATTTACTTTAATGAAGTAGCTTCCTTTAGCTGCAGAACTAACATCTATTCTAGTTGTGTTTGCATTTAAAGTAGAAGTACTCAGTTCAATAACTCTTCCTTCAGCTGATAGGATCTGGATAGAATTAATGGTATTTGAACCTTCAACAACTATATCAATATAATCAGTAGCTGGATTTGGCATAATTGTTAATCCTTCATGAATATCATTTTCGTCGATTGAAGCACAACCATCAACAGTGATAATTAATTCGTCTGAAGCTTCACAACCGTTTCCATCAGTATAAGTGTAAGTAATCGTATAAGTACCCACACCCACACTAGGATCAAAACTGTCTCCAGTCATTGTTATACCTGTACCAGTAAATGTTCCTCCTGCTGGGCTACCTGATAATGTTATTGGATCATGATTAACACAAAGTGTCTCGTCTGCACCCGCAACTACTGATGGCAAAGTGTTAACTGTTACCACTACTTCATCAGTGTTTTCACAACCTGTAGTCGCATCTTCGCCTGTAACTGTATATGTTACTGTACCAGGGTTTGGAGTAAATGGTACGCCTTGAGTAACTCCGTTATCCCAAGTATAATTATCTGCTCCAGTTGCCGTTAGAGTAACTGATTCACCTTCACAAATCGCTTGATCATTCCCTGCATTCACTGCAGGTAAGTCATTAATTGTTACTGACTGAGTAGCACTTGCTTGAGGACAAGAACCTGAAGCGGGAATTGTATTTGTTATGGTATAAGTGCCAGCTGAACTTGTACCTAGTGTGATAGCACCATTAGATGCGCTTAAACTTAATCCAGTAGGTGTAGAGGTAAATGTTCCTGCACTTGAGCCTGTTGGGAAGGTAGGTGTTTCTATCCCTGCATCTACACAAAATTGATTAGCACTGTAGCTGAAAGAGGCATCTGGTGCACTTGTTAAAGTAATAGTTTCAGTATATGTTTCACCACACGTACCCGTAGTTGTAAATGTTATAACATACGTTCCAGCAGTACTTGACGCAATATCAATTTCTCCTGTCGATGTATTAGCAAAAACAAGTCCTGTAGCTGGGCTAACAGTAAATGTTCCAGTACCATTGATTGTAGGCGTTTCATTTCCTCCACTTAAACATAAAGTGTTAGACGCATAACTGAACGTTGCATCGTTAGCAGGGTTAACAGTAACAGTGACTTGATCTGTATCAGTACAACCATTTCCATCAGTTAAAACAACATCGTATGTTGTAGTAGTAGTTGGCGATACCGAAATTGAGGTTCCATTTCCAATTGAGTTTCCACCAGCATCAAACCATTCTATAGTTCCGTTTCCTGATGCAGTTATAGTCGCAGCATCGCCTTCACAAATTGTTTGACCAGCTCCTGCAGTTATAGTTTCTCCAGGTACATTAGAAAGTGTAACGGTTTCAGTATACTGACAGCCACCACCTGCTGTAGAGACAACAATGTTATAGGTGCCAGGAGCTAAACCTGTGAAAGATCCAGAAGCTTGAGGATTTGTTCCTCCAGTTATTGAGTAAGCATAAAAGTTGTCCCCACCAGTTGCACCGGTTATATCTATTTGACCATTATTAATACCACAAGTTGGATTAGTTGTTGTTACTGTGGCAGTTACCTGAGGATAAACATCAACAAGATACCCAACTACATCAAACGTACAAGCTCCATCAACAATTAAATATATTGCTTGAGTTGAAGGTGTTGAACTAATCGGAGTTATTGTTGCATTTTGACCAGTTGCATCATCGTATGTGGTTGTATAAGGATTATCCCCTAAAATCCAAGAATAAACATCAGCAGCTCCTGTCGTAGTAGAACCGTCAACAGTAAAACTACTTCCTAAACACACAGCGCCTGATGCTGGTAAGATGTTAAAGTCAGCTACTGGAGGCGTTGCTGTAGATGTAAGCACGTCTAAAACAAATGCTGTATTTAAGGGAACTGAGTTGTTCGTATAAACATCAGAAACGTTAAACCAAGTTCCATTCAAAGGAGCTCCAGGATTCTGAGCCTGAAAACGCGTGAAGTTTGTCGCTGGCTGAGTTCCAAGTAGGGCAAAAGTATCTTGAGTAGCATCGTATTTTAGTTGATATCCCACATGGAAGGTTCCATTTACGTTTGCAGGAGTTGTAAACTCAAGAGTAGTAAATTGATTTGCAGTCATTTCATCATAACGGATCCATTCTTTACCCAACTCATTTGTTAGGTCAGGATTACCTGCATTATCTCCCCATACAAAAAATGCGATTGAATCAACTGTACCCAAATCATCTACTTTCCATGGAGCAAATCGAAGTGCTCGAACTTCTGTAGCAGTACCAACTGTATATGATTCAGACCAATTGTTTGCTTCATAAGTGTTTGTACCATCAGAAATCTCGTTTTCGTGACCTAGAATAAAACTTGAGGTACCAGATGTAAGTTGCCAGAACTGATCGGCAGGGTTATAATTTCGGAGTGTATCACAAGACTGTGCTTGAGTAGTATTCGTTGTAAAAATTGTGGCAACGAAAGACAAAAATATTGTTTTTCTTAATAAGTTCATAATGATTTATTTTAATCTAAAATAGTGGTTACTTTTCTTCTTTACGGATAGCTGTTTCGGAGTTTGAAACCTTCTTGCGTTGAACCGCATCAGTTTTATAGATAGTAACCTTTTTGGCTCTAACATTCTTACTTTTCAAAGTAGCCTTTTCACTTTCTGTGACTTTGATTTTTTTAGGCTCTTTAATTTCTTTTTGTTGTTCTTGTCCGATAACGGTAAAAGTAGAAAGGATAAACCCAACACTTAGTAGTAGAAATAATTTCTTCATAGTTATTGTTTTTCGAGCAAATATATAACTACTTCGACGAAACACCAAAAATTTAACACTAATAGAAAATAATTAACTAAAAGTCATCCTCTCCAAGTGTGTAGTCTTCTACGTTATTGTCGTATCTAGAATCATCGTCATCACTATAATTTTCACTTTCTGATGCATCTGATTTACTGGGTCTTAAAATATTGGTTTTTGAAATATTTAAGCGAATTTCAGTTTTTATAGTGCCATCTTCTTGAGGGTAAGCTTTTGCGAAAGGGGTTCCGGTTAGTTCTACCAAAGCACCACTTTTGAGAAAATCTAAAATTCTCATATTTGCTCCTTCTTTTTTCCAGATCGTGCAATTCACCCAAGTAGTTTTTGTGCGAGATTCCCCAGTTTTTTTATCTCTCCAGTTTTTGTTGTGCGCAACAGGAAAATTGATTGCAACAACACCTCTATCCATAGTTTTGACACTTGCGTCTCGACCAATATTACCAATTAATCGTGTTTCGAATACCGTAGCCATTGTAAGTAATTTTATTGAATCTTGTTTGAAATTATTCTCTAATATAGTTATTACAGAGTGGGTCAGCAAATAGAATGTTGAAATATTCTTAATTTTTCACTTGACGGTTTGGTCTATGATCGTTCAAACTAGTCAATAACCCTATAAATAGAGCAATGAAAGTTACACCTTGTTGTGTTTCTATTGTGTCTTCTGATAAAAATGATGCAACAGCTATAAATGTAAAACAAATGCCCAAAAAATTCCTTTTTTTATAAAATAGAATGAACAAATATTTCCAGAGAAATAAGAAAATCAAAAATCCAATCACACCAAAACTAACCCAAAAAGTAAGGAATTGATTGTGAGCTCTGTTCCAGTGTTTATGGTCGAGTTTAGAGTTGTTTCGAACATAACTTTCGTCAAATGCCGCTTGGACATCTCCTGTACCAACTCCGAAAAGCCAATTTCTTTGAATTATATCAATAGCAGCTTTCCAATGTTCAAATCTCTGCAGAAGCGAGTTTCCATCTGGATCTCCACCAATAGTATAATTTTGTATCTGATTTTTAAGCGTTTCAAATCGTTTAAACGGTGATTTAGAGTGTTGATTGATATTTGTCATTCCACTCTCTATGTTTTCAATATCTTTTGATGTCAATTTCTTCATGCCTTCAGCATCTTTTGTCAGCCCTTTTGACGTCATATACCTAAAGATCCCATATTTCAGTTTGTAACCATTTGAACCAATAGATTCATATGGCTTGTCTGATCGTCTATTCCATTCTTTTTTCAACTCTACTTCAGAAATAAAAGTCATTAGATGATTTCCATTTTCGAACCATAAAAAAGTCGTGTCATGATAGTATTTGTTGCCTTCTTCTGTTAATTCTGGCAACTCTCCAAACACAATGGTGTTTTGATTAGGAGAAAAATATCTGGTTATTGATAAAACACCAATTACTATGAGAAAAGCTAATATGCTAAAGCTAAATACTTTATAGATTGGCTTATTAAGCTGGCTGATGAAATATACAATTACCGCAACAATCGCCAAAACAAAGGCAATATAACCTCCCAAAACCTGCCCAATTGTTGTGTAATAAGTAAACCAAAGTATTAAAGGTATCCAGATGTAAAACTGTTTGGGCTTTTTAATGAGGAAGTAGATAGAAGCGACTAACCCCATTACAATCAAAAGACCATATCGGATATGTGAACCAAAAAGTGAAGCGTCTCGAAAACTTACAATTTCTCCACTGCTTGAAAAGAAGGACATATTCAGCCAATTGATAATGGATGTAATAAGTAACGATACCAAAAACCCTTTTAAAATGAGATGAGCGTGTTTTTTTACTAAAGGAAAACCGATCAGCGCCAAAGGAATAACAAAAAGGGGTAACTTGGTTTTAATATCCCTAAAAGCATAATTCAGATCTGTAGAGTAGAACAATCCAACAATATGAATTAAGAAAATTGCTGCGATAAACCACGCTGCAGGATGCTTTTTCCAGTTCTGCCAGTAAGATTTAAAGTCGCCTTTCAACACCAAATTCGCAGCCAACCATATTGTACCGATTGACATCACCACTTTATTCAACGGTAATCCAACAGCCAGAATAAATGTACCCAATACTTGTAAGTATTTATGGGCAGGTAGACCTGTGAGTTTGTCAAACATGTATTACAGAAGTGTAGTTTACGGATTTAAAATAGCATTGTAACGCTTCGTGTCTTTTAAAACTTCAATAGCAGATTTTAATGCCTGATCATCCAGAAAAGCATTTTTTATACGACCTTCTTGAAAGTAGTATCTTGAAACAATTTCATTTTGAACTAAGTCTTTTATTTGATCTTTAAAAAGTTCCAAATCCTTTTCTTTTGAAGCCTTCACTTTATCATATAAGTCCTCATACTCATCTACTATTTCGTCTGCATAACCTTCTTGTTTTGCTGTTTTGAGAAGTTTTTTCATTTGTTCTTCAGAAGCAGTTGTGTAATCAAATGTTTTTGTAAGCACAAATTCTTTAAAATCCTGATATTCCTTATCGCTTAAAACAAATTCGTCAGGCGGTGCTATACTTGAGTTTTCATGTACATACTTTGTTGCATAATCAAAAACAATGTTTTCCCCCATTAGAACGGCAGTAATTCTCCCAAGTTTTTCCCCATCTATTTTAATGTCAGGTTCAATTCCTCGGCCATCAATCACTTCTCTTCCATTTTTTGTTTTAAAAATGTTTATTAGAGAATCTGGAACCTCATCTACTTCTTCATCCTCGTTTCTATGATAGTAATCCAATTTCTGAACACATCTTCCTGATGGCGTATAGTATTTTGCAATAGTGAGCTTCATTTTAGATCCATACTTCAAATCAAATGTTCTTTGTACCAGTCCTTTTCCAAAAGTGGTGTGACCAATAATTACACCTCTATCTAAGTCCTGAATTGATCCAGAAACAATTTCAGAAGCGGAAGCCGATGTTTCATTCACCAAAACCACAACAGGGATTTCTAAATCTATTGGATTGTTTCTGGTTTTATAAGTTCTATTCTCGTCTAAGATTCTTCCCTTGGTTTTAACAATCACTTCGTCTTTTGGCACAAAAAAATTGACAATATCAACAGCCTCGATTAGTAATCCTCCGCCATTACCCCTCAAGTCTAAAATCACTTTTTCCATACCTTGACTTGCAAGCTTTTCATAAGCTTCTTTAACATTTTTAGATGCTGTTTGAGTGAATGAATTTAGTTTAATATATCCAACACCATCATCTACCATTCCCGAATAAGGAACATCAGGTAGTTTTATTTCATCTCGTGTAACCTCAGTAGTTCCTTCACCAACCATAGGGCGATCATATTTCACTTTTATGACAGATCCTTTTGTTCCTTTCAAGGCTGTTGAAACTTCTTCATTGGACTTCCCTTTCATCGATCGACCATCTATTTCTAGAATTTTATCTCCAGCTTTAAGTCCAGCTTTATGCGCTGGTTTGTCTTCGTACGGTTCGGCAATGATAACATAATCATCCACTTTTCGAATTAAAGCACCAATTCCACCGTATTGCCCCGTCGTCATCATGCGATAGTCTTCGATGTTTGCCTCGTGATAAAAAACAGTATAAGGATCAAGTTCTCGAAGCATAGCGTCGATTGCAGCCTTTGAGATTTCACCTGTTTTCGGATCATCAACGTAGTATTTCTCCAGATTCATGTAAATCAAATCAATGAGCTCCAAGTTTTTGATGACCTCAAATCCATTGCTCTGAGCGGTGGCATTTAGTTGTAAACTAACAAGTAAAATGAGTAATATCTGCTTCATATCTAATCTTGATTTCTTTTATTTTCGTCTTTTAGTTCTTTGTCTAGCTTCATTAAACGTTCGAATAATACTTCTATTTTATCTAACAGCAAAGAATAGTTTTCTTCTTTTTTACCTGTATAAATCAAAAAAAGCGCCAGTTGTTTACTTTCTTGAGGAAAATTTTCCTCAATGATGTACTTTTTTTTCCTCACAACTTCACGCATTAATCTTTTTATGCGATTTCTTGCGACCGCTTTTTTATGCAAGCGCTTCGGTACAGATGTAACAATTTGAAATTGCTTTTCTGAAGGTAAACTGGTGTATTTGTATTGGAGAACAAAGGGATACTGCTTGATTTTTTCTCCAGTAGAGAAAACCTCTTCGATCACTTTCTTACTGCATAATTTGTAAGCTTTTCCCAAGCGTTCATCCATATAGCAAAGCTACATAAATTTTTAATCTGAAGAACCTTAATAGAAATGAGGTTTTATAGTGGCTATATATATTATTAATTACTCTTCAACGAAATGTAAAATTTAGTTTGGCACGAAATATGAAAAGTAGAAATAAAAACTTTGAATTATGAAAAAGCAAGAACGTAAACAAGCAATCAAAATGATGTTAACTTCAAACCTAGAAGAATACATTCGTTACATGAACAATTTAGTAAGCAGCAAACAAATGCAAGGAAAACTCTCTAATTAGAATCTCTGTGAATCTTTAGGCTTCTCTGTGCTACAACTATTCCATAGTAAGCATTGGTTCCAGAACTCAATTCATCAAATTACTTGATCAATCTGCTTCTTAAAATCTGCTTTTGAGTGGACTCCAGATGATCTCCAGATAATTTCTCCATTTTTGAAGAGCAAAAAGGTTGGTACTCCTCGAACTTTATACTTCGCTGAAGCGGCGTTGTTTTTATCTACGTCAATTTTAAGTACGCGAAGCTTTTTGCCGTATTCATTTTTAATGCTGTCTATAATCGGAGCTACTGTTTGACAAGGTCCACACCATGTTGCGTAAAAATCAACTAAAACGGGTGTGTCTCCATTAATGATTTCTTTAAAACTACTCATTTTTTCAATTTTGATTTTTGGTGTTTCTCGGCAGCATCTGGTTTATACTTGCTGAAAAAATTCATCCAAATTAACCTCCCTGCTCTAAAGTTAACAGGAGCGAGAATTACCAGAACTGCTAAAATATTTATAATATAAACCCAATAGGGAGTGTCGTTGTAAATTAAATAAGTCAGTACAAAAGTTGCCACAGAAATTGCCACTGTCAAAGCATAAGCAACGTACATTGCACCATAAAAAAATCCAGTTTCAATTTCATACTTGTGCCCACAGACGTCACATTTTTCCTCCATTTTATCAAACTTATTAGGGTGAAATATATTTTTATATTTAAACACCTTCCCTTCGTGACAAACTGGACATTTTGCATTAAAAATACTATATAGTTTTGTACCTTTTTTAAACATACTGCAAAGGTAATAGCTTTTAGAGGTTTTGATAGTGACTTTTGTCACAAAATAGGGATTAATCTATGATTTTGGTCATGTGGTTTGAAAAGAGAGATGTTCTTTAACTTTAGGACTAAAGTTAATGATTTGATGCGCCTTCAAAAGAATCAAATGGTAATCATTAAGAAAATAGTTACGCAGAGATAGTGATTGGAAAAGATGTTAAGGCTTGTTTTAGAAGTGTCTTAATCTCTTAACATCTCAAGGTCTTAAAATCTCCTCAGCTTATCTTCCCCTTAATTTGTCCATTCTAAAAATATCAACGACCTTTGCAGACGGTTTTATGGAAAAGAAAATAGATATACGGAGTTTGTCAAACGCTGAATTGAAGGATCAGCTTAAAGAAATGGAAGAAAAAGCTTTTAGAGCTTCTCAGATCTATGAGTGGTTATGGCAAAAAAATGCTGTGACATTTGAGGAAATGACAAATTTAAGTGTTGGCTTACGTGAAAAGTTAGAACAACACTATTTCATTGACCATATTTCTCTGGATGAACAGCAAATCAGTTCTGACCGTACTATAAAATGTGCGTTTAACGTTGGAGTTGGTAAGGTTGTGGAGGGAGTTTTAATTCCGTCCAAATCCAGAATGACTGCATGTATTTCTTCTCAAGTGGGTTGTAGTTTAGCTTGTAAATTTTGCGCAACGGGTAAATTGAAACTTCTAAAAAACCTTTCTGCTGGCGAAATAGTGGATCAAGTAGTTTATCTAAGAGATCAAGCGCAGGAGAAATATCAAACGAATCTTTCCAATATTGTTTATATGGGAATGGGTGAACCATTACTGAATTATAACAATGTAATGAAAAGTGTTGAGCTCATTACTTCAGAAAAAGGACTTGGAATGTCTCCCAAAAGAATAACGATCTCAACTGCCGGAATAGCAAAGATGATTAAACGAATGGGGGACGATGAAACCAAAATAAACCTTGCGCTTTCCCTGCATGCAGCAAATGACGCAAAACGCGATAAGATTATGGCAATCAACGAAACCAATAACCTTGAAGCGCTTGCTGATGCCTTACGTTATTTTTATGAAAAAACGGGAACCAGAGTTACTTACGAATACATAGTTTTTAGAGATTTCAATGACGAATTATCTGACGCAAGAGAATTAGCTGAATTTTGTAAAAATATCCCCTGTAAAGTAAACATCATTGAATACAACCCAATCGACGACGGAGAGTTCCAGCAAGCTGATCCAAAAAAGGTGGACGCTTTCGCGGCATTTTTAGAACAACGCAATATCATTGTTAACATCAGAAGAAGCCGAGGAAAAGACATCGACGCCGCCTGTGGACAACTGGCAAATAAGAATAAAGCCGTTGATGAACGGGTGTTTAAATAGATAATACTTTTAGGTAAGGGTAATTATGTAGGGACGCACGGCCGTGCGTCCCTACATATTACCACAACCCCCACACGTCCATTTTTGAAAAATTCTCTACCTTTGCCACAAACAAAAAAACAATGAAAAAAATCTTGCTTTTAGGTTCAGGTGAATTAGGGAAAGAGTTTACCATCGCAATGAAAAGATACGGTCATACTGTGATCGCAGCAGATAGCTACAAAAACGCTCCAGCAATGCAAGTGGCTGATGATTTTGAAGTGTTTAGTATGCTCGACGGGGAGGCTTTACAAAAAGCGGTAGACAAACATTCCCCAGATATTATTGTTCCTGAAATCGAAGCAATTCGGACAGAAAAACTCTACGAATTCGAAGAGCAGGGGATTCAAGTTGTTCCTTCGGCGAAAGCCACTAACTATACAATGAATCGTAAGAAAATTCGTGACCTTGCAGCGAAAGAATTAAATATTCGCACGGCAGATTATCGTTATGCGAATAGTTTAGAAGAATTAAAAACGGCTGTTAAAGAGGTTGGAATGCCATGTGTCGTTAAACCTTTGATGTCTTCTTCTGGAAAAGGTCAATCCGTTATAAAAACCGAAGCAGATATAGAAAATTCATGGGAGATTTCTCAAACGAAAGGTCGGGGAGACGGAGATGAGGTAATTGTCGAAGCATTTATTGATTTTGAATTTGAAATCACTTTGTTGACAGTAACTCAAAAAAACGGCAAAACATTATTCTGTCCACCAATTGGTCACAGACAGGAAAGGGGCGATTACCAAGAAAGTTGGCAGCCACAACCAATGTCAGAGGCACACTTACAAACGGCTCAAGAAATGGCAGACAAAATAACAAAAGCTTTGGGTGGTGCCGGAATTTGGGGTGTTGAGTTTTTCATTGGAAAAGAAGCAGTTTATTTTTCTGAACTTTCACCACGACCACATGATACAGGTATGGTGACTTTAGCTGGAACACAAAATTTTACGGAATTTGAACTACACACAAGAGCAGTTTTAGGTTTGCCGATTCAAAAAATCGCACATCAAAGAAATGGAGCAAATGCCGTAATTCTTTCAGAAATAGAAGAAGCAAAAATACCGGAATATATTGGGTTTGAAGAAGCCGGAGCCTTTGATAAATCTGACGTGCGAATTTTCGGAAAGCCAGTAACTCGTATGTATCGTCGAATGGGTATTGCCTTTGCTTATGACGAAATAGGTTCAAATATCGATGAGTTAAGAAGAAAAGCGAAGGAAATTGCTGATTGTATCAAGGTGAAATAAAAAATGACACTCTCAATCTTTAAGATTTCAAGTGCCATTATTTCTACTTGTTACTACTACATACAAGTCTTTTTTATTGACGAATTAGTGTTTTTATATTATTGCCTTTTCTTTAC
>Ga0208032_1001294_pt1 | contig 10912 bp, 9 predicted proteins | sample MalvirAntarct_66_FD_184254 | JGI IMG/M metagenome (GOLD analysis project Ga0208032, IMG submission 184254) | Marine viral communities from the Global Malaspina Expedition - Malaspina viral metaG Antarct_66 (SPAdes) (version 2) | ecosystem: Environmental > Aquatic > Marine > Oceanic | place: West... | reverse complement strand
CCATCGAAACCAAAGGCCGCCACAAGCGCAAACGCGACAGTAAAACGACTAGCGCGACCCAAGGTAAAGACTACCAACTATTTTATAAAGACGGCCGCTTATGCTTCCCCTCTTGGACGGAAACCAAACCCATAGAACAAGCTGAACGCCAAGCAAAGTGGGTCAGCCAATGGCTCACCAAAGCTACCGGCCAGCAAGTGTTCTCCAGCCCAGTATTAGTATTTCCCGGCTGGTACGTCACCAGCCAAACAAAGCCACCGTTCCCCATCTTAAATCACAAACAGCTGGTCAAAACCATACCAGCCGTCCGAACTCAAGCACTCACACAACAACAAGTCGACGCCATTGTGTATCAAGTCGCGCAGAGGTGTTTGAGTAAGAGTGAGGTTGGGAAATGATGCGGGAAAGGCTTACTCTACCCTGCCCCAAATTATTAATATGAAATATGAAAAGCTAAATCCCCTATTTATTATTGTTACTTATAAGGACATATATTTTGAACAAAACAGAAACTAATTATCAGGAAGTTATTATTGGATTAGTTGCACCAATTGGTGTTGATTTAGACAAAGTTATAGCAAAACTAACGGAATCAATTAATAGATTCAATTTCACACCAGAAGTGGTACAAGTAAGTAATTTACCGAATATATTCAACGGAAATAAAGAAAACCTAAAACGTAACGAATTAGATAGTACAAGTATTTCAATGGGTAATGTTCGAGAGCAGAACGCTAACAATAATTTTAGCCTAGAGGTATTCTCATCGCTGATAATTAAACATTTAAAAAATAGCAGAGAAAAAAATAAAAACTGTAAAGTTTATATACTTGATAGTCTAAAAAGACCAGAAGAAATCGAAAGGCTAAAACAGGTCTATGGAAAATGTTTCTATACAATAGGAGTAACATCACCATATGAAGATAGATTAACACAGAAAAGAATTGAAACTGGCGATTCAAAATTAGCGCAAAAAATGGTGGATGAAGATTATGATAAACAAGCAAAAAAATATAATAAATATGGTAATCAAACAAATAAAGCATTTCAGCTTTCTGATTTATTTTTAAACCTTAGTGAAGATAATAGAGAAATTGTATTTTCGTATTTAGAAAGATTTATTGATTTGATTTTTGGGGCGCCTATTGTTACACCAACACCTGATGAGCATAGTATGTTTCTTGCTTATATGTCTTCACTTAGATCTGCAGACTTATCAAGACAAGTGGGCTCTGCAATAGCAAATGAACATCATGACATTATTGCTATGGGCTCGAACGATGTTCCTAGGTTTGGCGGAGGACATTATTGGCCAGATATACCATATATAGCTTATGATGGAAAAACAGAACCGAAGCAGTTTAAAGATAAGCGTGACTATACACTTGGCGGTGATAAAAACGCTGAAGAAAAAGATAAGATTATTAATGAAATTATTAAAAATTTAAAAAACAAAATACCAGACCTTGAAGAACAGGAATTATTCGAACTAATTGATTCAACAAGATTAGGTGATATTACTGAATTTGGTAGAGCTGTACATGCTGAAATGTCAGCATTAATGTCAGCAGCAAGAAATGGAATCCCAGTAAATAAGGCAACAATGTATTGCACTACCTATCCTTGTCACAATTGTGCAAAACATATAGTTGCTTCAGGTATAGATAAAGTTTTTTATATTGAGCCATATCCAAAAAGTAAAGCCATTGAATTACATAATGATAGCATTACCGATACAGACTCTAAAAGTGATAATAAAGTGAAGTTTGTAGCATTCACAGGTATAGGACCAAAAAGATATCAAGACCTATTCTCAATGAAACTAGGTGATGGCAATCCAATAATACGTAAAGAAAATTCACAATCACTAATATTCAACAGGAACGAAACCACAAAGTTAAGAGTTCAAGTAAATATATTAATAACTGAACTTAATGAAGAAGAATATACTAAAACTCTTACTGAGTTAATTATTCCAAAAACACTAGACCCTCATGAAAAACCTATTGAATCAATAATAAAGTTTTTCCATAAAAAAGATAAATATGGTTGTATAAAAGCATTATCTGAACATGAGAATGATTATTTTTTTCGGGTTAAAAATTTACATAACCAACATGATGAACAACTTATATCAAATGATACTAAAGTTAGTTTTAAAGTTGTTAAAGGTAACAAAGAAGGGGTTTTATTCGCAGATGAAATTAAATTCGTCCAATAGCTTACTTAGATAATTAGTACACAAACAAAAAACATAGATATTTAAATTAAGATAGGAACATTCATGGCATTTGGTGATCAAATCTATCGCCAAACAAAAATAACCACGGATAAATGCCATGAATGCGAGACAAGTTTTATCAAAATGCCTTTCACTTGTCCCCCCCCCCCGTTAATGCACAAAACCCGCCGCTTTAGTTTGTTTGCTGACATTGAAAGCGCAATGTACGGTGGCTCGCTTTCTATCACAGGACTTGGCCGGAATATAACGAATAAAGCAAAGGAAAAACATAAGATTAAATAAATGGGGTCAGAGTCTGAGGGAGCCCCATTTTTCTATGCTTCACTAATACGATAATGGCGTTACTGTGATGATAAGGTAATGAAGTTTAAAGGTTACGTAATTAAAATGGCTACGTCTTAGGCATCCACAGTTCTTTTGATTGATTCAAAGCTGACAACAAAGAGTAGTATTTCACTTTATAAGGCCATTGGTTTGATGGATGCCAAAAATCTACAAAAAAATAACCTTTTGCATAATACAGCCATTCTGCACTAGGATTAGATTTAACTAGTTTGGATTCGATCAAAGGATATGTTGCACCGCAGATGATTAAATCAGGATTAATACTTTGAATTTGCTCCATAAGTAAATCCCAATCGCTGTCTACGTAAGTTGATAAGTCGTCACTGGATGAAGAGCTGTTACCACTACTCTTTTTAATATTTATTATCGCGCAGCTATGGAATGCCTCTTCCATCTTAGGATTCGATTTGTAATCCTTATCGAACGAATTTACCTCACCCGTTTCAACAAGCTTATTGATCCCATCAACCCACTGCGCCATAGACCACCACATGGTCTTACCTAGTTCATTTAGCTTTTTCCCAGCTAAATAATCATTTAGAGCCCACTCTTCAATTACATTCGAAGAACTTTCATAAGCCTCTTTCATCAGAAACAGTACTTTCACAGGAGCCTTATCCCAAAGACTTCTATTAATTATTCCATCAGTAATGAAAAACTTATCTCTGTGTATCTCACGTTCTTTCCATGATACAAAATCCATTTTTATTTCCTTTATTATTACTTAAATCATGATAATTGTTTGTTCATGCCTGGTTAGGAATTGATAATATTTTTATTTTATCAATCATTGAATAAATAAATATTGATATTACAACTAGAGCCCGAGTAAATATTCTCTCGAACAAAAAAGCGACCTTTCGGTCGCTTTTTAATGCGAGCGATTCCCGCTCAAAAACCTTGCGGGAATGACGATTAGTGCATTACCACCATAATTGCGTCGCTGGCGATGATAAGACAATGAAGTTTGAGGTTTTCGCCGCGGAGTTGACTGGTGTCAATGAGCAGCGAAAACCTTAAACTGAAGCAGTATTATCAAGACTAATGTAAAACTACAATTGAAATTGTGAAAACCAACGTCTTAAAACAAAGACTTATAAGCAGATAAAAACAATTAAGTTTGTGAATCAGGTGAAAAATTGCAAGGTATCAATTAATAGATACCAATTAAAATTGTGAATAGCGGTATAACAAGTTATGTAGATGTTTGAGGCTCACACAAGCGGTGATGTTATAGGTAGGAAAACTTCAACGACTATGCCTATGCATATCCGCCAAATTTAGATGAATGGAGGTATTCAATTAAAATCTTTGCATCGTATTGAAGGCATACTTCGGCAGCCGTTAACGAAAATGCTGGAATAATGCAGTTCTGAAACCAGTAAATTGCACTTGCTTCATCAGCTGACCACTCGGTAATAAATGGAAGAATATGAGTTATATCTTCTTTTGTCATATACGCTGACAGGACTAACTCTAATGAATTAGATACCATAAATCCTCCTAAAAGTTACCTTTATATCGTTCTGCTCGAGGTATTGGCGCCGGTAAAATTTTATAAAGCCACGTCTTATCATTTTTAAATAACCAAGTATAGCTAGCCCTAACATGTTTCTGTACTTGTCCACGAGTATTAAATTCGTGCTTATTGATTGCGTCCAATAAACTTCTCCGATGTTTATCTTTCAAAATCTCAAATCGTTCCAATTTTCTGCTTTCTACAACATGAGGATTTTGCGATAGCAGTTGCTCCACAGATCCTTTACTGCAATGACATTTTTCGGCTATCCATTCGGTTTTTTTACCTAATATGAGGAAATTTATAATTGTATTTTGTTCAGGCGCGAAAATACGCTGGGCTCTCGAGTTGATATGTATATTATTATGTATCGCAATTTTTTTGATCGTTGCCACACTAGTAGTAAATCTTTCGGCTATAAATCTTAGACTTTTTCCCTCAATTAACATGCTAATGATTGCTGTTATTTTATTTTGATACCCATATTGTAGATCCCTTGTCCTTGGCTTCTCAATATTGAGTCCTTTATCAACGCTGGCTTGTAAAAAATCTTCCCATGACCCCCACAAAAAACCAATAAATAGCAGATGCTTCAATGGGTGAAAATTAGCATGTTTATAACGAAATAGTGATGATGGATAGCAAGCATCGTCCAGTATTTTTTGTACTGTCACGTTCGAACATGGACGCCAAAAGGATTGCATACACGTTCGTAACTCAATTTGCCTAATAGAGCGTAAATTAGCTGCGTAGCCTAGTTCTAATAGCCTAGGACGATAGTAATCTTCAAAATCTTGAGTCATTACTGATGCCCCATTCTCTGACCAAACCTGATAAATAATTTGGCTCAAATATTCATCAATATTATTCGAATTTACAATAGGATTACCATTCACATGGTTCGGCAACAACATCGCATTGCGATTAACGCTAACTGTGTTTAGGTAAACGTTATGGCGAAGACAAATATTTGTACCAGGTAATTGGTGCTGCATATGCCACCAGGCCCTTCCTCTGAATTTTAGATCGTCTTCAATACACACTTTACAAAAGGATAATGATGGGGTGTTGCCAACCCGATTAGCTATCAGCGATAATCTTGTATGGAGATTGCCAGCATTACCATGTAACAAACTATCGACAGCCATACGATAAGTGCTTGTATCAGAGAATATTTTGAATAGAGGAAGCGCGGTATGATGACTCAAAAGTTGGCAAGTTTCTACCCCCGTGATAGCGCTAATTATTGGTAGATAGCTCGGAAAAAGAGATGCTAACTGTCTATGCGGTACGCCAAAATCAGTTAACACACTCCTTAATGATGGCTTCCCCATAAGTAAAACCTGACTAACTAACCAGCTATAAAGTGTTTCATCAAACTCAAGAGATAAGTGATGAGTCATCACAATTTGCCCATTGTTCTGGATAAAACAACTCAAAAAAACGCAACCAAAGAATATGTGACATTGGTGATACTTTACGGGGTGTAATAAATAGCTTCTCTAGTGAAAGTATTTTTTCTAATGCCGTTATCGTCATCTGTTTGAAAAATAATGTTAGCTCATTTTCAATTAGCCAAGTCATAAACTGCTGTTGTAATGTTTCAGCTAGCATCCAACTCGATTGTACTCGGTCCCCGATCAGAGCAGCAAAAATGCTACATACACCTCTTGTCATTAAATACTCATACAAAGGTTCTTTTAGCGAATCGCTTTGACTGTGTAAAAGTAGACCTCGGTTTTGTATGCAAATAATTTCTTCGTTAAGTAAGGCTTTCTGAGATACTTGCATTGAACCGCATTGAGTACAGTTTAACGTCGGAACCGGTGAGTTTTTTAAGTCTAAAACTTGATATCCACATACGTTGCAAGCATCAATTAAAGTCTCCTGAGTATGCTTATCACAAGTTTTAGACGTCGGTAGTTGATGGCTAACATGCCAATAACTTGTACCGTAATTTGCTGTATCACTTTCACAACATGACAAACAATACCGCCACGTTCGAGCATGTCGATGCATTGTCAAATAAGGTACAAAAGGCAATTTTTGATTTTTATACTGTTTACTTTTTATAAGCGTTTCTCGTTCCTGATAACGAATAAAGTGACTATAAAAACCGGCCAATGTATGTTCACGAAACAAATGCTCAACATCAATTTCATTAAATTTATCAAACAATACATAATACTGAGGCTGATAAAGGTCAAAGAAATTAATAGATGAGTTATCACCTGAAGACTTTCGCTGTTGCAAGGGTAAATCATATGTTGACGTCAACAAAAGAAAACGGGCAAATCGAGATAAATAATGCTCATCCTGGTAAATGGATGGTGCGAAAGTAAAAGATGACATCTGTTTATTCCTTAATTCCAGAAGGGAATGGGGTTTCTGCACTAAGCATTTTTCGATCGTCAAGATGAACACTATTGAATATTGGAGCTTTAACATTGCTAGTATTGACTGTATTAGCCTCATACATTTGGAGATGGGAAACATCTTCCTTTTCTTCGTTTATCAACACACCGTCAATAGGCTCTGCATTCTCGAGTTGCTTCTCATAAGCTCGAATGTCACCAGAAATTAAGTATGCGATAGCTTTTTCAAATAAATGAAACTGGCTTTTATGTATCGAACACAAAATCTTTATATCATTCGTTGATATTGCTTTAACATCTCGTGATTTATGGAACTTGTATACGAGTGCCTCATGATGTAACTGTGCCAATCTACTCATAAAAGCTGGTAAACCCGCGGTCAAATTATAGAACTCAGATTTGAATGACTCTGATAATGAAGCGCAATTTAACAACAGAGTGGTCGGGTATAAAGCATCCAATAAATCATTAAAACTTGATGAATCTAATGAGTAATTCTTTAATTTAAATTCTCGGTCTTTTAATACTCGTCTTAACGTTGTTAACTCATGATTTGTTCGCTTACCGTCGAATTTCGCAGTGTCAAATAGCTGTAACCCCAAATCAGTACAGCTTAAAATGATCGGAATACCTATTTTATTAAACATTGAATCAAGAACGGTGAGAGAAGGAGAATTTGCTGACTTTGCATAAGAAAGCATAAATTGAAGCTCGTCGATGTGTACTAGTCCGATTTCATGATTAGCTGCGACAGACTGCATACCAACAATATGGCGTTCAACCGAATCGCGATTTCGTTTTTCCCAATCAGAAAAATACGTTGTGCTACCTGTAGCTTCATCGACAGCTTTGAAAAAATTTAAAGCCAATGCTTTTAGTGAAGAAGTAGATGGCATATCGATAGATAACCAGACAATTTGTATTTGATTGAATTTCTTTCCCTCATATTCAGTATGTTGAATTGTTTGCGGAATACAAGCTAAAGCATTACGTATCATTGTCGTCTTTCCTGCTCCACTTAATCCAGCAACTAACACGCTTGGAGCTGATGTATTAAGATTCGCATGACTCAATGTAGTGACTTGCAGCTTTTTGTGAAGGTCAGCCGCAAGTGCCATTTTTGTTGACATTGATTCTGGTGAAAATGGGTTTCGAGATGAGTACGAATGAAGCAAAAGTGACAAACACTTCTGATAAAAAGAATAAAATCTCGCGCTGGGTATATGCGTAACAGCAATATCTTGTAATACAACGTGTTGATAAAACTCTTCCAGCTCCCAAAAACCGTCGCATGTAATCTGTTTTCTCACACGCTGAATAAGCTCCTCTTGAGTCACTGGTGAGGGTAAAGCCTCTGAAAGTGGGTTGCCGTTTAAAGATGGAATTGGATGCTTTATGTAGTTAGCTTTAGTAATAATTGACATTAGAATCCTTCCCAATCGTTGTCTTCTAGAATTACATTGCTAACATCAGAATCAGGTACAGCAACACCAAGCGTCACCATCACATCACTGGCATGAGTTAATGTATTTAAATGCTTCTGCACAGCTTTATTATTCTTAATATTCGGCATTAAAGATTTGCGAGTATTTTCAGGTAGCTTATTAATTTCAGCTATCAACAGCTGATATTCTGGCTCTTTCATATTGCGCAATTCTTGTCGTAGCTGTACAACAAATTCAGCATGTTTTACATATTTAATTTTATTCCATTCGTTCAAATGAAGCACTGACTCCCAATGCATATTAGCGAAAGGCGATTCATTATTTACATTAACCAGAGTCAATTTGATGTACTCTGAAGAATCTGTTAGATAAAATATGTCATTTACCCAATCTTTAACTCGTTTTACATCAATTTCAAAACGTCCATGATGTTTTGCTCGCGCATACATACCACTTTGCTTAAAATAGTCGCTGTGATAACGAAGTTTATCAATCACAACACCATTTGATTGTACCTTGGCCTTTTCTTCTTTTAAGAATGCCCAATGTAAACTCGCTTTATCTTTTAATTGAGTCCTGTTACCACCATCCATGTCTTTTTCGAGACTATGCAAAAATAATGACTGTGGAGAAATACCGATATCATCAATCGTGGCTTGAAAATTTAGACGATGTAAACGATCTCCTGATTTATTAATTTGAATAATCATTAAAATTAGCTCGCGCATAAGATCGTCATAGCTATACATAGAACGATTAGATGGATGTTGCTCAGTTCTATCTGTTTGTTTAAAAATCGCACCCGGAATGATGAATAGCCAAGTTATTAAGGGCATTAAATTTACTCTCAACAGTTCCTTTTGCATCACCTCTAAACACTGCTGCGAAATTATAAGCAATGATACCCAGCATACTTTTTAGCGCCGATGAAATCGCTGAATTTGGATATTCGCTGCCATTATCGATCGTAATCTCACGGGGGATATGCTGAGCTGGCCAACAGTCTTCATCAATATCTAGATTGTATCTTTTAGCAAACTCAACTTTACACATACAAGCATTTACCATTGCTTGTGCGACACCATCAGAATTCGGACCATCAAACCCTAGATAAAATCCCACGATCATTGTGCTGTATACATCTATGACTAAGTACAAAACGGGCCTTCCCATCGTGAATCGACCTGTTTTGTCGTACGGATATCGCACATAGACATCAAGCACTGTAGCATCTACTTCATAGCGATGAGTCGCACCCAATACACCATCAATCGCAGATCCCTGACGATCAGCATGATCTTTTTCAAACGAAATATGACCAAACTTCATTTTTAATAGATCAGCTTTGGTATTGAATTGATTAAAATGATAAGAAAATGAGCGGAATGAAATTCGTTCTTTTTGATCAAAAGGACTGTAATAATTAAGCTCTTTTCCATTAATCTCACGCACAACAGTCGTGACAAAAAAATTATCTTCAAAACATTCATACAATCGCTTGAGGCTTAACTTCTTACCATCACTTACCCATTTCGCAGTTACTTGCTTAATGCGAGTCTTATCTTGCTCTGTAATACCGCGAAAAACCGTACGACTGTTTTGATTATTTTTACCACCACGTCCCCGCTTGATAATTACGTCATCACATGTTTCGGCCACAGGAAACATAGTTCCTATATTGTGCGATTTAAATGAAATTAGGGCATTAGGTACAGCACCCCAAATAATAAAGCGATTTAATGCATTGTTAAATGCACCATGACTACTCCACCGGCTATGTACAAGACGTAATCGAATCTCATCACCTAGCCCTTTACCAAAGAGGTACTGTTCTAACAAATCTTGAGAAGTGAGACTTTTTATTTCAGCAAATTTTTCATCACGTTTCTTGAGCCATTTTCCATAGCCAGTAGCTTTTAGCCTTTCATCACTAAAAAGATGTTGTGATGGTAAATCGTACATATCTTTTTCAAGTTTATTCTTGTTGATAAACTTATTTAAATCTGTTTTTGTAAAAATTTCAGGTTTAGGAGGATTGGTGACTAGGTTCGCTTTAAGCATATCTGCTACAGCAAAAAGTGAATAATCACGATTAACTAAGCACACTCGATATGAATGAATAAGCTCTGATTTTTCACTGTTACCTAGCTTTTGCTTATATAAATGCGTTCCAATAGTAATCATATGACTACTCCGCATTCAAATTGAGTGACTACTATGGGTCTAAACCATCGTATACATTCTTTTTGACTAATGCTCAAAAAGCCATACAGCACTACATATTTGAATACTTCTTTAGCCCGTCTCAATTCAATTTCAAGCTTATTACAAACAGCAACAAGCAATTCCTGCACTTGCAACCAAGGTGACTCGTACCAAATTTTTAAAAAGACATCAATAAATACACATAGATCGTCATGATCAGCGAGAAGGTCTCTCGATGATTCACAAAACATAATATTCCATTGCTGTTCTTTAGTTGCATCTCGCTCTGTTACGACACGATATTCAACGCCTCTTCGACGCCAATATTCGCGTTCAATCGAAAACTTCTGCCACGTTCTCTTGTTGATTTGCTCTATTTCGCCAGCTATTCCGGTACGATATATTTGATCCCAATATTTGAAAGTGTATGCAGTCAGTTCAGTTTTACCTTTGTTTTTCGTACTGACACTTTCTAGTAAAAAGTCTGTTGTCATGACGCAAGCTTCATTGTTCTGCCATTTTCTTGGGTGAATGAGATTCATTGCGACAGCGATGTCGAGCGTCTCATCTAAATCAAGAGCATACTGCTCAAAAATAGCGACACAATTCGCTTTATATAACATAACTGTGTACATTCGCCTTTCGCCATCAGAATATTAGGCGACAATTAACTTGGCCGGTTCGCGACAACTAGCTTGTCCGGTTTTGGTAAGCTCTAGGCATACATAATTCTTGAGAGATTTATATGCCTGGAAAACCCATAAACCAACCACAGGTTAAC
>Ga0208032_1001293_pt1 | contig 10920 bp, 14 predicted proteins | sample MalvirAntarct_66_FD_184254 | JGI IMG/M metagenome (GOLD analysis project Ga0208032, IMG submission 184254) | Marine viral communities from the Global Malaspina Expedition - Malaspina viral metaG Antarct_66 (SPAdes) (version 2) | ecosystem: Environmental > Aquatic > Marine > Oceanic | place: West... | reverse complement strand
GCTCTGTTCATGTAATAGTAAAGACCTTTTTTAACAGTTCTACCATCTTTAGTAACATGTGTGTCTCCGCCTTTACCAAATTGTTTTCTCATCATTCCGCCACCCATAGCTTTTTTTCTACCTGCAACAACATCTCCAAATGTAATTTTATTAGGTGGTGGTGATAAAGCTGCTAATTTTTTTTCTTTTGGTGTAGTAGGAGTTTTCCCCGTACTTGGTCCACCTTTACTGTAATATTTTCTCATTATTTTTCTCCCATAACTGACATTAAACAAGCAGAACAAGATTTTATAAATCTTATGTGCGTGTCGCAGTGATTAACTTTTATTGTTGGTTCTGGTACATCTTCATAAAATTCAAGATGTTCGTCTTTGCATTTGCATGCTTTGATATTAAATAAATTACAAATAAATTTTTTAATAGATTTAAACATTAGTCTTTTAAGTCTTTACCTTTTGAAATACCCGATTTAGTTTTTTTCTCACCTTTTATTTTTTGAGTAAGTTGTCTTACTTTTGCACCTATTCTATCTGCATCGTCAAAACTTTTTTTCCATCTGTTAGCAGTTTGTCCTGGAATTTTAGCTAGGTCAACTTTATGCTTTGACATCTTGTCAAGTTTATTTGCTTTAACAGAAGTTATAGTTGGTGAAGTTTTAGATTTACTTTTTTTTAACATTCCAAAACCTTTTTTAGCTATTCCAAATATAGACATTATTTTTCTCCATCTTTTTTATATGCTTTATTAGATGTCATAATTCTTTTAACATTTTTAGTCTGTTGTTTTTTTCTTGCGGGAGCTGTTGCTTTTTTAAAAGCTTTAGCCATTCTTCTTAGACTAGACATTATTTTTTCTTCTTTCCCATGCCCATGTCTTTATTATAAAAACCGTGCATCATTGCTTCTCTGCTAGAAGACGAACCGCCTCCCATTAATTTTTTTCTTCCTTTAGGTTTAGGTCCACCTGTTTTTGTTTTCTTAAAAAACTCTTTAAGTCTTTCTGATCTTTTAACAGATAGGTTTTTTTTCTTAAATAACTCTTTAAGTCTTTGTATTTGTTCTGGAGTAAGTCCTTTCATCGGGGGTCTAGGTCTACCAGGAAGTTTAGGCATAGGTCTACTAGGACCAGGTCTTCCAGGTTTTCCAGGAAGTTTAGGCATAGGTCTTCTAGGTTCCATTTTATCTCTAGGGTCTCTAGGTTGTATAGGTAGAGGTCTAGGCGAACCCGGTCTTCTAGGCATACGTTTAGGTTTAGTAGAAAAGGAAGGTCCGCCTTCCGCTAATTTTTTTCTTGCTGGTGCAACTTGTTTATTAAAATTTCTATTTGACATAATTATTTTCCTTTTATCAGATTTGTTGCTTTAAGTCCATAAACGCTCGCAATGACACCAACAAAAATTGTTTGGTACCATAAAGGCAAATTTCCAAAGTGAAGAAAGAATAACTCCATTTTCTCCATATGTACAGGATTATCTGACCAGACACTCCATCCCAACATGACGATTGGCACCGAAAGTAGAATTAAAATAAATTCGTCTTTCCAGTCCGATTGTCTAGACTCTAAAAGTTTTCCTTGGTAAGCTTCCTCACCAGCAGCCATTTTTGATGCATGCATAAGCTGTGCATCTGACATAGCCATTTTTGTTCTCTGCTTATTAGCGTAAATTTTGCTTCCAGCAGAAACGGCTAGTTTAATTGCCGATAACCACATGTTAGATCCAAGTAGCTGTTTGTTTTCTAGCTTTGCCAGTTCCTTTTACAGTCACTTTGTCTCCAGTAGCGATCATGTTTCTAGCTCTTGTAACGTTAGCTTTACTTCTTGAATCGTACTCAAGGTTTTGACTAGGTACTTCACTTTTTTTTGTTTTTTTATAGTTCATCATAATGTCTCCTATTATATATTAAGATCTTTGACCTTTCAAGGTCTTTACATCTCTACGTTTCATTTTATCGTTATAGAGTTTAACATCTGCACTTAAATAAGCTTTTTCTAGACTTGTTTCGTCTCTCATTTCAGCTAATTCTTCGTCTTGCTCCATTTTATCTTCTGTTAAATCTCTATCTTGAAGAAGTTTTGATTTATCTAGATTGATTTTTTCATCATCGTATTCTTTTTTACGTTGATTTTCCATTGCTCTAAGATCTACTTCTCTTGATTTTAATTTTAACAACGGATCATGGTCAAATTGAGAAGTAATTTCTTTTTCTTCCTTCATAAACTCTTCCATCATCTCTGCAATCAAGACCGCTTTTCTTGCTTCAACAGCATTTGTAATAACTTGTAAGTCATTTGCTGCTTGAGGATTATTCGGTGCTTGTTGTTGTAATATTTGCATCTGTTTTAGTTGCTCTCTGAACTCTAATTGAACTTGTTCTTGAGCCATCAAACTGATGTGTTCTAAAATGTTTTTTTGTAGTGAAGCCATGATAGGTGGATTGTTTCTAACCATATTCGTTGCCATAAAATTTAAATGCGCAGTAATATGGGCTCTGTGATCTTGTCCTGGAAATGCTTGAAACTTTTTACCTGACATTGCTTCAATATTTTCAATTGACGGATCTTTAGGTTGATTAGGTGGTGGAGGAGGTAAAATTGAATCTATATTTTTTACTCCAATTGCTTCATACATATTATGATAAACATTATACATGTTATGCATTTGCGGATTTGTTGTAGCTAATTGCATTTCAGTTTGAGCTAAAGTAATTCTTTGACTCATTGAAAAGATATTAGGATCAGCAACAGGTATAATATCTATCCTGTCATCAAAATCTGTTTGTTTAACAGTTCTTGCTCCACCGACAACATCATAAGGATATTCTGGTGGTAAGTATTTAGAAATAATATTTGCAAGAAGTTTAAATTCTTTTTTCATTGCCGCATACAATCGTTTATGTATCGCTGACATTACCCGTGATCCACGTTCTAGTAATGCAATAGTTGTTCCAACTGCTGCACCTTGGTTTCCATCACCTACTTGCATATCTGCAATAGCCGCGAATCTTTGACCGGCTTGTACAACAATACCCATTAACTGAAGTAAAGTCTGAGAAGGTTCTTTGTAAGGTAAAGGAAAAAATGCATCTCTTAAACTTCCTCCTGGTGCATCTACATCTTTAAATTCACCGGGTTGAATAGGAGAAGCATCGTCTTGTATTCTAACACCTCTTTGTTTGAAACCAGCTGGCAGGTTAGACAACGTTCCCGCATCCAAGAGCTGCCTTAGAGCCGCGGTCGCCGTACGAGACAGTCCACCTATCATGTGGATTAGACCGAAACCATAAAACCCTAAACCTGGTAAAAACTTAAAGTGTACAAAGTATGAAATTTTCTTTTTCTTTGTATCTTCAGGTGCGTAATTTCTTTTGATAGAAAGAACATTTCTTGTTCCTTCTTCAATTGTTACAATGTAAGGTAATTTGATTCCTGTAGGTTCTCCATCTTCTCCTACTTCTTCAAACCCTTCTAGATCTAAATTAACATGACATTCTAATAAAGTATAAAGCGGTTGTGCTCTACCACTTGCTGTTGTCCCTTCTAGTTCTCTTTCCTTTTTATCAAGTTCGTTATTAACTGCATAACCTGGAGGCCCTAAATCTATATCTCTATAAAATCCTCCAACTTGTTGTTTTCTTAATTCGTTTTCTGGTATTTTAATTACGTGAATAATTGCTTCAGCATCATCTAGTGATGTTGCTGTGTAAGGTACTACTAATTCATCCGCTGGAACAAATTTTGATACGGCTCTTGCCATTGTAGTATCATAGTAAACTTTTTTAAATGTAGATCCGGCTAGTGGTAAATGAAATAACATTGAATCAAACTCTGGTTCATACTCTTCCATTTTATCCATGACTAAGTAGTTCATATAATCTCTTACTCTTTGAGATTGTAAATCATTTTGTGGAGTTTTAATTCCCATAACTTCAGTTCTGACTGGACCACCTGCGGGTAATAATTCTTTGTAAGCTTGTGCTTGGAATTGAGTTACAGCTTCTGCTAGTACTGGGTGAGTTGCACCACTTGCTCCTTGGAACGGTTCTGATCTATCTTCGTATTTAAATCCTAAAAGATCTAATCCAGTTCTGTAAGTATTTTCCCAATCTTTTCTTGAAGATCTATAATCTAAATAGTTACCGGCCATTTCACTACCGATAGGTTCTAAAATATCGTCTGGTAGAATGTCTGCTAAGTTATCAAAGTGACCTTCTGTTCCTGGTATATTAATTGCACCAGGTTCAAAATTAATTGTTGCACCACCATCTTCTTCGGGTGTTACTTCTACAGGTCCTTGTTCTGTAACTTCTTCTTGTACACTAACTTCAGACATTTCCTCTTCTGAAGGCATCTTAATTTCAGTACGTGTATTTCCTGGAAGTCCCTTATCTATATCTGCCATATTTTTTCTCTTTCGATGGTTTATCTTGTTTATTCTGTTTAATCAACCCCTGAGGATTTGGTCCTTGCAAAGGGGGGATTGCATTGAACTTAACATGTTTCATGTTTTTTACAAGTGTTGGATTATCTTTAGTCATAATACTTTTTCATTAAATTTGCAAGACCCCCAGTGGCCATTTTAGAAACACCTCCAGCTTCGGCAATTGCTTGCATTTGATCTTGTCGTTTAATGTAATCTTGTATTTCTGGATAAGTCATACCTGTTTCTTGTTGAGTCATATCCGCATTTTGTAACTTTAAATTTATATCTGATTCAGAACTAGTTGGATAAACTTCTTCCATTTTTTTCATAGCTTGTTTTCTTCTTAACTCATCAGCTTGTGCACTCTGTGCCATAAAAGGAGCTTTTCTTCTACCACGTTCTGCCATAGCATATTCTTCGCCTTTAGCCATTTCTTTTGCACGTTCAGCTTCAATATCTATTTGTAATTTAGGTCCTAGTAAATATTTGTTAATATCAGATTCACCCAATGCTTGTTTAAGAGGCATACCCTTCATAAATTTATTTGCAGCAATTCCCCCTGCAAGTAAAACTTCACCTAAAATTGCTCCAGGTCCTATTATTCCTTTTAAAAAATTTAAAGCTTTACCTGATTTTGTAAGAGCACGTAAATTTGCTTGATCACCTGGGGATAGTTTACTCGGATCTCCTCTTAATTTTTCTACACCTTTGGTAGCACACGCTGTTAGATTTTGACCTTCACTAAATCCAATACGCCCTCCCATTGCTTTACCTGGACAACCTATTGCTGCTAATTTTGTCATTTCAAATTTTGGAGCTTTGTTTACTAAATCTTGAATATCTGATTTTTTAGTATCTTTTACTTTGTCTCCTCTTACTCCTGCAATAGATTTTTTGTAATCTATTCCTTGAGGTTCGGCAGAAAAAACTTGTTTACCTTGATCATCAAAAGTATCTAATACAGGAGTTAATTTATTAAATCCGAGTAAACCTTTATATTCTTTAGGTAAATCTTTTTTTACTGTTTTAAGAATATCAAACAACTCATTATTTATTTCATCTACCCTTTTTAAACTAGGTGTTTTACTATAATCTAAATCATACGCTTCATTAACTAATTTATTTATTTGTCTATCATACTTAGACATTTTTGCATTCATCTCTTCTGAAACAACCGCATAGTCTCCTGTATTTAATTTTTCATTTCCTGCTAAAGGCATAATATGATGCACTTGATAACCTTTAGGTGATTTTAGTTGAAGAATTCTTCCTTCTAAATTTTTTTTAGCTGCAGTTCTTTTAGTGTTTGTAGCTGTTTGTTTAGCAGGATCTGGATCAGGTGGACCTATTCTTTGAAACACAACATCAGAGTTTTGTGTATCAGTAAATGTTAATAATTTTTTCATACCTTTTTGTTTCATTATGTTCGTTGGTTCATAGAAATTTTTAGGAGTTACATATTCTGGATTAGCATCTATGATAGCTTGAATTTGTTTTGCTGTTTTTTGAGTTAAGGTATGTTGATTTTTACCTGCAACATTTAAACTCGGCTTACCTTTAAGATCTTTGCCAAAACCTTTATGTCCTTTTTGAAAACCTTCTCCTGTTTCAGCATTTGTTCCAGCATACCCGGGCCGTGATCCATCGATACTGGGCTGTACTAACTGGCCAGCTTGTCCACCTTGAGCCATGTTCTCTCTTGCCCACATTTCAAAGAACTTATCTTTACTATACTTTCTTCGTCCGACATCTTTAATTGATATTTTATAATTCTTCCATGCTTGTTCGAACTCTTTATTTTTACTAATAGAATTAATTTGATTTAGATCTAAGGCAACCGCTTCTCTTCTAAGAATGCTTGGTTTAACAGTCTTGGTAAGTAATTTCTTAGCGGCTTTTATGACTCCACCGGCAACGTACATGTTCCGTGGTTCTTGGTCCATGGAGCCTGGTCCTTGGTTCACGGGCTGTGTATAGTCCTCGAATTTTTCTAGTATATCTTCAACGAAGAAATCTTTCATTACTCTCCTAATAGATGAGCGATGCCACCTGTGGCTTGTTTAGTTCTAGTTGTGTTTTTAAAAGTTTGTATAATATCATCACCACTCATTCCTGTTTCACTCATCTTTATTGTTTGCTCTACCATAGCAATTATGTCAGCTTTTTTTCGTGGATTTATCTCAGTTGCAATTTGTTCTGCAAGTCTTCTATCCATTCCTTCATATTTTAACATAAGATTATCAATCTCTATACTTGTTTTTAAAGCTGCAGGAGAGGTATCACTCATAATAGATGCCACGCCTTCTTTAATTTGTTTGTTAACATCAATTTCTTTCATTTGATCCATTTGCGTTCCAAGATCAAAAGTAGATAGTTCTTCTATTTCATCTTGTGTAATTAATCTTGAGTCACCACTCATCTCTGCGTCTTCTAATTTTTTCTCTAAGAATCTTTTTCTAGCTTGAGATTTGTCACCTGCTACAGGATCTAATTTACCCATTTTATATTGCGCAAACATGTCCGCTTTATAATCTGTTTCTTCTTTTAAAATTCTTGCTCCATCACCAACAGTCCCATCAAAACTATAAGCTTCTAAATTATCACCCCCTATTTCCATTTCAAAATCTTCAAGTTCATCAGCAGTCATTTGTCTGTTTGAATCAGGGTTTCTGTCGTCAAATTTTTTAAACATATCTCTATCTAATGTTTTTTGAGGTGTTTTAATTTTGTCTGCAGTTGTAATTGATTTTTTACCAAATTTCTTTTTGACTAAGTTAAGTAAACTAGTAACACCTTTACCTGCTGCGTAACCGATACGTCCGCCGTCTGCTTTATCTTTTCTAATAGCTTCTGGTACTGCTTCACCTATTTCTTCAAATATTTCATCGGAAATACCTGCTGACTCTTCAACAACCTCTCCTGCATTCATTCCATCATTTCTAAGTAAGGCAGTTCCTTCTTCATATTCATCTGGTATATTTCTGCCTTTAGTCATTTCATCACCTTGACCTTTTCCAGGTTTATAACTCATGTAAGTTTCTTCAGTTAGAGGTTGACCATAATAACTAGCTGACTCAGGATCAGTTACTTTCATTCTTTGAATTGTTTGTTCTCCAGTTGTAACATCTTCAGTTAATTGATATTCTTTAAATGTTGTAACTTTTTCTCTATCTTTTACTGCAAGTCTTGGTGAGTCGTCACCAAGTTTTCTAATTTTATCTACTAACTTAAAGAAATATGCTGGAGGGGCTCCTGATCCTGCAGTTTGTTGTACAACTTCTTTAACGGCTGCCTTTTTACCTAATCCAAATAATCCTGTTTTAACTCCAGCAATTCCTGCACCGGCTCCAGCTAACATTTTTAAGAATCCACGTCTACCTAAACCACCGGCCATGAATCCTGTTCTCTCGCCCAGTAATCCTGCAACACCGCCATAAGCTAATTCTTCTGGTGGATCTTTTATAGGTACAACGTTTTTATTTCGTAAAGCTTCCTCTGCTTCTAGTCTTCTTTGTTGAAGACTCTTAGGTCCTTTTTCAGTTGTCTTAACTAAATCTGAAAATGGATTATCTGTTTTCATCAATTTTTTTCTTAAAACGTTTCCAAGTCCTTTATTCTCTGGAAGTTGTTCGCCACCCATAATAGGTTTAGCTGGGTCAATAGGATTGCCCTTCATATCAAGAACCTTATTCATATCTTTTGATCTTTGAATAGCTTCTTGTTGGATTTTAATTTTTTCTAGACCACTAGGTAATCTACCTGTCTGCTTAGTGAAACCTCTAGTCAACTGACCTATCATTTCTGCAACTGTCATACCAAATTTAATCATTAATAATAATTCCTTTTTCTAGGCTTACGTTCTTCTGTTACATAATCTTCAGGATGTTTTAATAAACCTCCTTGTCTAAAACGCATGATTGCTTGAGTCGTTGAATCGACTAAATCGTCATGATCCCCAAAAGGGAAAGCAGCACACTCCTCAATTACTTCTTGAGCAAATTTCTCATCAGGAGCCCAGATCATACCAGACTCGAAAAGAGGTGCACATGTATTAACTCTAACGTGTTTATCATTTCCTTTACTAGGAGTAAAGTTAATTACGGGGATATCCATTTGACGTAATTCATGGGTTAAAGGTAATCCTGAAGCTTTGGCTTCTACAATAACTGTTTCTGGATTCCAGTATCTATATTGATCTAATGCAAGTCTTCTTAATTCTGGAAACTCATATCTACCTTTAATAGCATCTAATAATATTAAATTAGCACCTGAGTCCTCATCGGGGTAGAATATACCCCAAGTGGTGATTGCCGAATAATCGGCTGTTTCTTTTTTTAAGAACGCTGTATCATAGCTTTGTATGACGTGATGTAAAGCAGGAATATCTTCTTTATCATATTTCCGCCACCACTCTCTTTTTAAAATTGCTCCTTCTTCACTAGTTGGATTTTGCATCCACTGTGCATTCCATTTACCTACAGGTAGTGTTGCCTTAACACTTTCTAATTCTTCTAGCTTCCAATACTCTGGCCAAACTGGAACTGGTTTTTCTTCATCTTCCAAGATTGCTGGAAATTCGACCACGTGCCATTTATCTGACTTGGCTTCTTTTTGATGAGCAAGTAATTTACCAGTTAGATCTTTAGTAGACCAACGTGTCATTACACAAACAATTTTTCCACCAGGTTGAAGTCTTTGACGTGGGCCAGAAGTATACCAATCATAAGCAGACTCCATAGCGGTTGCAGATAACGCATCTTGTTCCGAATGCGGATCATCAATTATCAATAGGTCAGCACCCCGTCCGGTAATTGCTCCACCGACTCCAGCTGCAAAATACTCGCCACCTTGTGCTGTTTCCCACCTACCAGCGGCCTGACTGTCTTCTCTTAATCTTGTATCAAATATTTTTCTATAGTCATCACTATCTATCAGGGTTTTAGCTTTACGTCCAAAACGAATTGCTAGCTCTCCTGTGTGAGTGGCTTGGATTATCTTTAACTTAGGATTACGGCCCACCATCCATGCGGGTAATAGGAATGATGCAAACTCAGACTTAGTATGTCTGGGAGGCATGTTTACAATTAATCTGTTTATCTTACCATTTGCAAGATCATTAAATTTTTTTGCTATATGTCGGTGGTGAGAACCTTCTATAAATTCTGGCCATACACATTTAACAAATGACATAAAGTCATTTTTAGCTTTATTCTGTATCTTTTTTTCAGCATGCATTACCTGTAATGTTTTGTACTGTTTTCTTACGTCCGCAGGCAGCTTACTTATATCTATCTTATTTACATCCATAAAAATTTTTATAAAATTTTTGCACCTTTTTAGTGTGAAGAAGTATTTTAACACCCTTGTCTCTCTAAATCAAGCAATACAGTGTAATGTAGTGGGACCCCCTTTTTAATTAAGGTATATCGATTACTGAGCGCGCGCGATTTTGTGGATTGGAGTGGACCCCTATGGAATCCTGGCGCACAACCTGTGGTTGTGTGAGTGTGTGTCCTACAGGACACACACAGTTTGTGTTCGTTAGTCTAGTACTACCATGTATTGTTTTGCAAAGTGTTGCTTGAACCAGTCCAGTCCCTTACGTACTGTATCATAGTCGCCAAACATCTCACTACCTATGATCGCATCATAGACAGCTGCTGCAAACTCTGGCATTGTTGTACTCTGTCCACTGAATCTATTCTTAACTGTTACCTCAACCGTTGGGTCTTCTGGTAACTCTACATCAAATGGTAGTTTGTATTCTTTGTTATTGTATTTAATTGTTTTCATGTGTTCTCCTGTATTTGTTAATATAGTTATCCTACACTATCCACCATTGTTGTCAACTGTTCTTATTGTAGTGTCAATACATGGTCTGCCACCCCAATCTGTTGATGGAGTTCTAGTCACTTCAATCGGTGTTTCAAGTGCCTCGGTCCTTGGTGCGATGGCTGTGATCTCATTGATATATGTATTAGCAAAAGCATTATAACAACCTTGACTACAAAACTTAGAATAGAAACTATTCTGATTGTAATGAGTGAGTTGAACTTTCTTAGTTCTTAGGACCTTGCTACCCTTGACACCACGTATTCTATCTTGCGTGTGTTGTCCATGGCACGTTGGTCCATGGCACCAAACAAAGCTACTCATGATTTGTCCTCGGTCATTTGAAACCTTGCCAAGATTTTAGCATGGCTTTCAATTGCAGTTTCTAGAGTCTTGATTCTATCTTCTAGGAACTTGATCTTCTGTCGTTCAAATTGCTCAGCTTTGTTTCTAGTGTGCAATTCAAAATGCTCATCTGTTAATTGTGTCATTTTTTATCCTTACTCATTACAGCATTAATGAAAGCCTCAGTTTCGGCTTGTTTCCTATCTTCATCTCTTAATATCATTTCATAATATATGAAACCATAAAAGCAAGTACAGAGGGATATTATCCCCCAGTACATTATTAAATTGTAATCCATTAAAACCTCACAGTCCAACTGCCTT
>Ga0208032_1001292_pt1 | contig 10935 bp, 9 predicted proteins | sample MalvirAntarct_66_FD_184254 | JGI IMG/M metagenome (GOLD analysis project Ga0208032, IMG submission 184254) | Marine viral communities from the Global Malaspina Expedition - Malaspina viral metaG Antarct_66 (SPAdes) (version 2) | ecosystem: Environmental > Aquatic > Marine > Oceanic | place: West... | reverse complement strand
GCCCAAGCCCCCAGAAGTAATGGATAAGACTGGAGCCTATGGCAGGCAGAAATCGCCCGGACCGCCATTCATCCATCGCCGCGGCTGGAACCAGCAGAGGATCTGGCATCGTGCCGCGACGAACCCATTCAAAGCTTTCCGTCGCTTTCCACAACAGCAGAAAGGTCAGCAAACCGGCAACGCCCAGCGCAACCCGGCGCAAATGTGCAGTGCCCGTTATCATGCCCAATGTCCTACCGCGCAGTCCCCATTGGCTTGGGGAGAATTTACTTCAATCCATCGTAAAAGGATGTATCGAACAAGCTGTCGATATCAACCTCACCCTTCAACGTCCCGATTTCAAGTTGGAAATCGTGCATTTCGCGCGTTCCGTCAACGATTTGCGATGGATCAGCAACAAAACTATTCGCCGATGCAGTCAACGCCGCCAGGACTGTTTCAGACTCCATGCGCCCACCGCCGACATATTTCTGAACCGCCGCAACGGCCTGATCCGGATTATCGTTCAATACTGCAGTTGCGCGCTTATGGGCATCTACAAGGCGGGTCACGAGGTCTGGATGTTGGGCAATCAGGCCTTCCCGAACCGCCATGACGGCGCCGGGTTGTCCCTTGAACATCTGAGCACCAGCAGCAACGACTTTCGATCCTTCCACTTTCTTCAGAACGCTGGTCACGACAGGTTCCAGGATCGCCGCGCCATCCACCGCACCGGTCAACAGCGCCTGTTGAACCTGGGCCGCCCCTTGAAAGATAATCTCCACCTGGTCCGGATCGACCTTGATCCCCTTGCGCAACCAGTATTGCAGCACGGTTTCTGGAACCGACCCGACCGGGAAGGTCGTGATGACCGCCTTGCGACCGGTATCAGCCTGGAAACGCGCAAAGGCAGTTGCGGGGTCAGTTTCAAAATATCCTGCTAAATCTTTCAACGCGATCAGGCTGATCTGTTCCTGAATGCTGGCGGCAACGACCTTGATATCCGCGCCCTTGGCCCTGGCGACCATGGCCGGACCAATCCCAAAATGGGCTACATCCAACTGACCCGCCAACAGCGCCTGCACCATGGCAGGACCATTCTGAAACTGTACCAGTTTGACCGTGACATCATCGCCTTCCAGCCAGCCGTTTTCCAGCGCAACAAACAACTGTGATACCGGCAGGATTGGCATGTATCCAACCTCAATCACTGTATCGGCCTGGGCGCGCATCGGCAGCACAGAAGCAAACAATACCGTAACCGCCATCAAAATGCGTTTCGTAAAGGACATGATCAAACCTCCGCAGCTAAGAATTCCGACCCAGCAAATCGGGCTTCCCAGCTATTTTGTCAACCAAAACCGTAAAATATTATAAACAACATTTTTTATGTGTTTTATCGTTTCGCGTCTTCCAGGATCATGGCTGAGGCTTTCTCAGCGATCATGACGACGGGTGAATTGGTGTTTCCGGACGTGATGGTTGGCATGATGGAGGCATCGACCACCCTTAGGCCCGCAATACCCCGTACCTTTAATCTGGGATCGACGACTGCGCTGTCATCTCCCTCGGGGCCCATTTTAGCAGTGCCGACCGGATGAAAAATGGTGGTTGCGATATCCCCCGCTGCTTTCGCCAAAGCCTCATCCCCATCAATTTTAATCCCGGGCTTGAATTCTGTTGCATTGAATTTTTGCAGGGCGGGCGCCTTGGCGATTCGCCGGGTCAGTTGAATGGCCTGGGCGGCGACACGACGATCCGCCGGATCATTCAGATAATTCGGGCGTATGACCGGCTTGTCCATCGGGTCAGCGGACCGCAGGCGCACTGTGCCGCGACTTTCAGGGCGCAGATTACAGACAGAGGCGGTGAAGCCTGGGAAGGGGTGCAGGGCTTCCCCCAGCTTTTCCGTCGACAGGGGCTGGATATGATATTGCAGATTGGGCGTTTCCCGATCCCGGTCTGATTTCGCAAAACATCCCAACTGACTGGGGGCCATACTCAAGGGGCCAGATTGGAACATCGCATATTCTAAACCCATCATGGCCTTGCGGATAGGGTTATGACTTAACTCATTCAAGGTCCGAACGCCCTGAACCTTAAAAGCCAGCCGAACCTGCAGATGATCCTGCAGGTTTTCACCAACCCCCTTTAAATCCTGCCGCACGGGAATACCCTGCTGAGACAGGACTGCGCCCGGACCTATGCCAGAGCGTTGCAAGATCACAGGAGAGGCGACAGCCCCGGCGGCCAAAATCACCTCGCATCGCGCGGCAACAGTCGCATCCACCCCGGCGACCGACAGGGTCAGGCCCGTCGCGCGCCCCTCTTCCAACACGATGGTCTTGCACAGGGCATCTGTAATCACCCGCAGGTTCTTGCGGTTCTTTGCGGGTTTCAGAAAGCCCTTCGCAGAGGACCATCGAAAACCGCGCCGCTGATTGACCTGGAAATATCCGACCCCTTCATTATTGCCTGTGTTGAAATCATCTGTCGCGGGAATGCCGGATTCCATCGCGGCCTGACGAAAGGCATCCAGGATATCCCAGCGCAGCCGTTGATGTTCAACACGCCAGGGCCCGCCACTGCCATGCATGTCAGTAGGCCCATCAACATGGTCTTCAGACCGCATGAAATAAGGCAGGACGTCCTCCCATCCCCAGCCGGGATTGCCCTGTTGGCGCCATTGATCATAGTCGCGTGCCTGGCCGCGCATATAGATCATACCATTAATGGAAGAACATCCCCCCAGAACCCGGCCCCGGGGATAATCCAGCGCGCGCCCGTTCAGTCCTGGTTCCGACTCTGTCTTGAACAGCCAGTCTGTGCGCGGATTGCCCATGGTAAAAAGATATCCAACAGGAATGTGAATCCAGGGATACGTGTCACGCCCACCCGCTTCTAACAGTAGAACCCGGTTCCCCGGATCGGCACTCAACCGATTGGCCAGAACGCATCCGGCTGTTCCTGCACCAACGATGACAAAATCATAGCTGCCTAAATCCATAAAATACCCCTGACGTTCCCCGCACGCACCTGAATGCTTTCTGATTTCTTGCAATGCGCTGTGACCATGATAGCGTTACGAATCTTTGGCGGAAAGAGTGATCGGCTGAGTGGTGAATTCAACTAAACCAAAGGCGAATTTAGTTTTGCTTACAATTTGCCGCGCATATCTTTACCGTCATCGCCTTAATGCATGCACTGGGGCACGCAACACACACGAAACAGGGAGTGTGGATATATGACCACCAAGATGGACGGTGAACTCCGTCATAAATTTAACCGCATCAAATCCGCGTTTGAGAAAGGTCAATTAGACCGGCGTGGATTTATCGTCGCCGCGCTTGGCGTCGGCGTCGCATCCAGCACGGTTTTCGGCCATGTGAAAAAGGTCGAAGCCGCCACACCTAAGGCAGGCGGGCGATATCGCCAGGCACTGACCGGCGGGGGATCGGGTGATACACTGAACCCTGCACAGATCCTTGATTCCTACATGATCAATGTCAGCTTCGGGATGCTGCGCAATAACCTGACTGAAATCGGGTCGGATAATCAGTTGACCAGTGAACTGGCGGAAAGCTGGGAAGCAACACCTGATGCAAAACAATGGACCTTCAAGATTCGCAAGGGTGTTGAATTCCATAATGGCAAGACACTGGATGCGACGGATGTTGTCGATTCAATCAACCATCACCGCGGTGAAAGCGATTCAGCAGCGAAGGGTATTGTTTCAGCAATCACTGACGTAAAGGCCGATGGGGACACCGTTGTTGTCACTCTGTCAGGCGGCAGCGCGGATTTCCCGTTCCTGATGTCAGATTATCACCTGGGCATCTGCCCCTCAAAAGGGGATGGCACGATCGATTGGGAATCCGGCGTTGGAACAGGCGGTTACAGCCTGGAAAGCTTCGAACCCGGCGTTCGCACCGTTGTGAAGAAGAATCCGAACTATTGGAAAGAAGGCCGCGCCTGGTTTGATGAAGTTGAATCCTTGTTCGTTGCCGATGCAAACGCCCGTAACACCGGATTGCAAACCGGCGAACTGGACAGCATCACGAACCTGGATTTGAACACGGTCAGCCTGATGCGCATGGTTCCGACGATCAATGTCTTCGAAACCTATGGTAACAAGCACGCAACCCTGCCCATGAACTGCCAGGCAGCTCCTTTCAGCAACAATGACGTACGTCTGGCGCTGAAATACTCCCTGAACCGTCAGGAATGGGTGGACAAGCTGTTGCAAGGCCTGGGCGAGGTCGGGAACGATCACCCGGTCGGACCGGCAAACGTCTATCGCGCCACCAAGGAAGAACTGCCGCAACGTCAGTTCGATCCGGAAAAGGCCAAATTCCACCTGAAGAAGGCTGGCATGGAAAACCTGAAGGTTGACCTGAACATTGCCGACACAGCTTTTGAAGGGGCCGTGAACGGCGCTCAGTTGTTTGCGGAAACTGCCAAACAGTCCGGTATTGAGTTGAATGTGGTTCGTGAGCCGGATGATGGTTACTGGTCGAATGTGTGGCTGAAGAAAGACTTCTGCGGCAGCTATTGGGGTGGACGCCCGACCGAAGACTGGGTTTTCAGTCAGATTTACTCGGCCGGTGCCGACTGGAACGAGTCCCGCTGGGAGAATGATCGTTTCAACAAGCTGTTGATCGAAGCCCGCGCAGAGCTGGATTCGGCCAAACGCCGCGAAATGTATGTTGAAATGCAGCAGATCTGTAACGAAGACTGCGGCAGCATTATTCCGATCTTCATGGCCTATACCCAAGCGGCCAGCACGAAAATTGGTTTGCCCGAACAATTGGCCAGTAACTGGGAATTGGACGGACATAAGAATGCGGAGCGTTGGTGGTTCAAGTAATCACCTTCGTCGTACCATTCGTATGAATGGAGACCTGATTGGAACGGCCCGGCTCTGTCCGGGCCGTTTCTTTAGGATACAGAGACCCTTAAATTTTTCTTCCCCCCGATATCCTTGTTATACACAGGGTGCGTTCGCGCATGTTCCCCCTGCAACCTGGGGCGACTCGGGTTACAGTGTCCGACCCTACAGAAAGCAATTGCACCATGGATCGCGCTGAACCGACGAATTCTGACACCACTGCAAACAATGTGCGCCCCCTGCACGGCGATCGCTCCCATACCGGGGAGGAAGCACAAAAAGCCTTTCGCCAGCCCCCGTTCAATGCGGAGGTTGAACAGGCTCTGCTGGGGGCAATTTTGCGCAACAACCGCGCTTATGAGGCCGCTGCCGATCTGTTGCGCCCGATGCATTTTTATGTGCCGGAACACCAGCGCCTGTATGAACATATCAAAAAGCTGATCGATAAAGGACAGGTCGCCAGCCCCGCAACCCTGAGCCATATTGCGCAAGGGGACGAAATTCTGCGGGAAGCGGGCGGTACGGCCTATCTGTATGAATTGGCGACCAATGTTGTCACAGTCCTGAACGCATCCGATTACGCCAAAACAATCCATGACCTGCATCTGAAGCGGGAACTGATCGGGCTTGGCGAAGACATCGTCAACGATGCCTATGACAATCAGGACATGGACTTCACCGCCGATAAGCAGATCGAAAAGACGGAACAACGCCTATACGACCTTGCCACGACAGGCGAAGTGGACCGTACCGTCAAATCAATCGATTTCGCCGCAAAGGCTGCCCTGATGATGGCGGAACAGGCGTTCAGCCGGGATTCCCATATCGTGGGGGTCACGACGGGGCTGCGGGATATTGATGACCGGTTGGGCGGTCTGCACAAATCGGATTTGCTGATCCTGGCCGGTCGTCCCGCCATGGGGAAGACAGCCCTAGCAACAAATATCGCCTATAACGCGGCATCGGCCTATAAAAAAATCGTAACCGACGATGGCCGTGAAATTGAAGAAGGCGGCGTTGTCCTGTTCTTCAGCTTGGAAATGAGCGCGGAACAGCTTGCCGGGCGATTAATTTCCACCTGTGCCGGGGTGCCTTCTGACAAGATCCGGCGCGGCGATATTCAACAGGAAGAGTTCGAGCGGGTTGTGGTTGCCAGCCAGGAACTGGGTCGCCTTCCACTGTATATTGATGACACGCCCGCTCTGTCGATTACCGGGTTGCGACAGCGCGCCCGCCGCGTGAAACGCCAATACGGGCTGCATCTGGTCGTGGTTGATTACCTGCAACTTCTGCAAGGCCCCCCGGAAAAGCGTATGGACAACCGCGTGCAGGAAGTGTCGGAAATCACGCGGGGCCTGAAAACCCTGGCAAAAGATCTGGAAATTCCGGTTCTGGCCCTGTCACAGTTATCGCGTCAGGTCGAAAACCGCGAAGACAAACGCCCACAACTGTCTGACTTGCGGGAATCAGGCTCCATTGAGCAGGATGCCGACGTCGTATCCTTCGTCTATCGCCCGGAATATTATCTGGAGAAGGAAACGCCGGAACAACGCCCGAATGAGGCCCCCGATAAATTCGAAGAACGCCGCCTGCGTCACGAGCAATTGCTGGTGGAAAAACGCAATGTCGCTGAATTCATCATCGCCAAACAGCGCCACGGGCCGGTCGGCACGGTGGAACTGTTCTTTAATGGCGAACTGACCCTGTTCGATGACCTGGACCGCCAGCATGACGGCTATTGATCATCCCTATTGCAGACTGCAAATATTCCCATTCTGGCGATAGGGACGGTTACAGTCCCATCCGTTTCCAGAATAATCCAGATGGGCATTCTCTGGCAGGATAACGGGAACGCAATCGTCCCGGGTTGCCCTAAAACCGCGATTACACAGCCAGCCCGTGCCATCTGATCGTTCCGCCAGATAGCCATTCTTTGGCACGATGATCTCAACGCAGAAATCACCGGATTCACGATACCCGTATTTGCATTCCCATCCGCTGCCATAGGCCTTGTCGACCAGATAACCGTGTTCGGGGATGTTGATCTTTTCGCAGGTGTCGCGGGCCGTTCGATAACCCCGCTCGCATTCCCAACGCTCTCCTGACGAGTCTAAAAAGCCATTGGCGGGTACCCGGATCTTCGCACACTGACCTTTGCTTTCGCGATACCCGTAATTGCATTCCCAGCCCGGCCCATAACTGGACTGAATGGCATATGCATGGTCCGGTATCTGAATTTTCAGGCACGCCCCATTATCCAGGCGATACCCATCATTGCATTCCCACCCGCCGCCATAGCTTTTTTCATGGGCGTTCGCGGGTACCGGGCCAGTCTGCGCCAATGACAGGGACGACATACCGCCCATGAATACACCGGACATAAATATGGCAGGCATCAAACAGGCAATACTACGCCTCAGCCCGCACAACAATGCAGACATCGCAAAATGTGAAATCATTCAATACCGCCTAAATCTTTGAAAACCCGGTTATCCCGGTAAATCCCGTTAGGATTTTGCAGGAGCAGCCGGCGCTTTCGGCGCTGCTGTCTTAGCATCCGCTGCGGCCGGTTTCGCGGCATCTGCGGTTTTTTTGTTTTCAGACGTTTGCGTAGAAAAGCTTTTAAAAGACATAAAAATCTCCTTTAAATATTGTGATAATTATTTATCACATACTAATAATTGGGATTTTTTTATTATTTTTCAACACAATATTTTGTGAAAAAAGACAAGATTATAAAATTTTTATTTATAGTTTTAATAGGAAAGCTTGACCTGCTACCGCATCGCAAGGGAAGCTCCGCTAATTTCCCGGATCAGCTTTCGCTTCATCGCCTCAGCATAATCCTGATAGCCATAAGCGACTTCCACAAAAGAACCTGCCCCCTTGGCAACCTCTTCGCGATAGAATGCCTCCGGGTCAGGGTCAGACCCTTTAATGACCAATCCATTCACTGTGATATCGGTGAAATCAAAGGCACGATAGGCGGCTTCCGGCGGGAAACCCTCATTATTGATGCCATCGCCGGCAACATCGACAACCTGCCTGGCACAGCGTTGCGGCACTTTGCGCATGTGAACCGCAGCAAAGCCCAGCGCATAGCCCAGCGAGGTTGGGTAATCCGCATGCCCGCGCGGTGCAGCAGCAATGGTTTTCGCCACCCGTCCAATCACGGCCGGACTGTCCAGATAGGTCCAGTCGACATGCACAATCTGATTGGTCCGACCGCTCCATTCAAAGGCGGATATCCAAATGCCACCCCCCATCAGGATCGCAGCGACTACATCGGGATCCGTCAGGGCAGAGGCCAGACCGCGCGATTGAAAACTATGTTCCCCGGCATCAACGCTGGAGGAAACATCCTGCGCCAAAAGAAGCGCCAGGCTGCAGGCGTGTGCTGGCAGACCGATCATTAGCCAACCGACCAGGGCCCAAATCCCCACGCACAAACGTCCTTTGATCGCAGCCTTGGTCATCCGTCGCATCCTATTCTCTCTTTTGAGGTCCCTCAAAGTCCTAATAATGTTGCAATGCAGCATTCCGAATGTCTATACACCTACCTTAACACAGTCGCGATTTCGCGCCACAGCCCCCCAAATACTCAGGAACGCCATGATTTCTTTCAGCGCCTACCGTGATCAATGGGTTGGAAACATCCGCGGCGACTTGCTCGCCGGTCTTGTTGTCTCCTTAGCCTTGATCCCCGAAGCCATCGCGTTTTCGATCATCGCGGGCGTTGATCCCAAGGTTGGGCTCTATGCCTCCTTTGCGATTGCTGTTGTCGTTGCCATTGCGGGCGGCAGACCGGGCATGATCTCCGCCGCGACGGCGGCAACGGCGGTGTTGATGGTAACCCTGGTGCGCGATCATGGGCTGCAATATCTGCTCGCTGCCTCTGTCCTGGCCGGTCTGATACAGATTGCCGCCGGGTTTCTGAAGCTGGGGGCGCTGATGCGCTTTGTCTCACGCTCTGTCATGACGGGCTTTGTGAATGCGCTGGCAATTCTGATTCTGATGGCGCAATTGCCCGAACTGATGGGCGTTCCATCCTTGACCTATGTTATGGTTGCTGGCGGCTTGGCCATCATTTATCTGTTCCCCTATGTGACCAAGGCCATCCCCTCGCCGCTGATCTGTATTCTGGTCCTGACCAGCATTTCGATCTATTTCAGTCTGGATGTGCGTACCGTGGGCGATATGGGGGATCTTCCCTCCACCCTACCAATGTTTCTGATCCCAGATATCCCGCTGACATTGGATACCTTCCTGATCATCTTGCCCTATTCCGCAGCGGTCGCGGCGGTGGGGCTGTTGGAATCCCTGATGACGACCAATATCGTCGATGACCTGACCGATACGGTCGGCGACAAGAACCAGGAATGCATCGGCCAGGGTCTGGCCAATACCGCAACCGCCTTTATCGGGGGCATGGCGGGTTGTGCGATGATCGGTCAGTCCATGATCAACGTGAAATCCGGGGGCCGGGGCCGTCTGTCCTGCTTTGCCGCCGGGGTGTTTCTGTTATTCATGATCGTGGTTCTGGGCGATTGGGTGCGCCAGATTCCAATGCCAGCCCTGGTCGCGATCATGATCATGGTCTCTATCGGGACCTTCAGCTGGTCATCGATCAAGAACCTGCGCAGCCATCCGCGCAGTTCCTCCATCGTCATGCTGGCAACCGTTGTCTGCGTTGTTGCCACCCATAATCTGGCGATAGGTGTCTTTGTTGGTGTGTTGCTGTCGGGCCTGTTCTTTGCCTGGAAGATTGCCCAGATCTTCCGCGTCACATCACATCGCAGCACCGATGGCAAAAGCCGCACCTATATCGTGGAAGGCCAGGTTTTCTTCGCCTCCGCCGATGCCTTCACCGCCGCCTTCGACTTCAAGGAAGCGTTGGAGCATGTCACCATTGATGTCAGCCGCGCGCATATCTGGGATATCTCCAGTGTCGCCGCCCTGGACATGGTCGTGCTGAAATTCCGCCGCGATGGCGCGACGGTAGACATTATCGGCATGAACGAGGCCAGCGAGACCATCGTCGATCAGTTGGGCGTGCATGACAAACCAGGTGCCCTTGACCGATTGTTCGGACACTAGTGTGGTGCATTTGCTTTAAAATATGAAATGCTGGAGCTTCTTGTGTGAGCTCATGCGAACGCATGAGGCTCCAGGACATTGACGGTGGGAGGACTTTTATGACGAACATCATCGCCCTGGTGGATGGATCGACCTATTCAGAAAGCGTGTGCGATCACGCTGCCTGGCTGGCCGAGCGCCTGGAGGCCTCAATTGAAATCACCCATGTTCTGGGCCGCCGCCATACGGAAAGCACGCCGCAGAATCTCAGTGGCAATATCACACTGGGCGCGCGCAGTTCTTTACTGGCGGAACTGACTGCGCTGGATGAGCAGCGCAACAAGCTGGCCCAGAAACGGGGGCGCGCCATCCTGGACGACGCCAAGGCCCTGATCGACTCCAAAGGCAGCGCGACGATCACCACCACCCTGCGCATCGAAGACATCGTTGATACAGTGACGAATTCCAAGGCGGATATTGTCCTGTTGGGCAAGCGCGGCGAGGCCGCCGATTTCGCCAAACTGCATCTGGGCTCGAACCTGGAACGGATCGCACGGGCCAGCCACCAGCCCCTTTTTGTTGCGTCCCGCGCCTTCCGCCCGATCAAACGCTTCCTGATCGCCTATGATGGCGGGACCAGCAGCCTGAAAGCCGTGGATTATGTCGCCCGAAGTCCGCTGTTTCGCGGCCTGGATTGTACCCTGTTGACCGTCGGCGTATTATCCCCAGAGGCACAGAAGCAACAGGATGATGCCCTGGCAATCCTGGCCGCTGGCGGCATCAAGGCCCATGCGGATATCGTCCCCGGCCAGGCCGACACGGTAATTTCCAACATCGTCGACAGCGAGTCCATCGACCTGCTGGTCATGGGCGCCTATGGCCATTCCCGCATGCGCACCCTGATCATCGGATCCACCACCAGCACCATGCTGCGCCTGTGCAAAATCCCGGTGATGATGTTCCGGTAGGAATTGCCCCGGACACTCTACCGC
>Ga0208032_1001291_pt1 | contig 10941 bp, 6 predicted proteins | sample MalvirAntarct_66_FD_184254 | JGI IMG/M metagenome (GOLD analysis project Ga0208032, IMG submission 184254) | Marine viral communities from the Global Malaspina Expedition - Malaspina viral metaG Antarct_66 (SPAdes) (version 2) | ecosystem: Environmental > Aquatic > Marine > Oceanic | place: West... | reverse complement strand
ACAAAGGTGTGGGCGGGGTCATGGTAGCGCATTTAAATGTACCAAGTTTGGAACCTCAGGCAGGTTTGCCATCGTCGTTATCCTATAAAATTGTCACGGAACTTCTTAAGGAACAATTAGGCTTTAAAGGTCTCATTTTTACCGATGCCTTGAATATGAAAGGGGCGGCAGATTATGGTCAACCTGGCGATATTGATTTGGCGGCATTTAAAGCCGGAAATGATGTGCTTTTATTTTCTGAAGACGCTCCAAAAGCCATCACAAAAATTGTTGAAGCTTATAATGCCAAGGAGGTTTCGGAGGAACGTCTGGCCCATTCTGTAAAGAAAATCCTTGCGGCCAAATTTGATACGGGATTGAATAACTATCAACCTATTGAAACAAAAAATCTGATTACCGATTTGAACGGCGAGGTGAACACTAATCTCTACGAAGAGGCGATCAGAAATGCCATCACCGTCATTAAAAACGACGATCAATTGATGCCGTTTAAAACTAATAAAGACCTAAAAATCGCCTTTGTAAAATTAGGAGAAGGTCCTTCTGAGGCGTTTCTAAAGGCATTGAAGTACAGAGCAGAAGTGACGGAAATTACGAATACATCTGCTAAAACGATGTTGGAAGATCTTAAAATGTACGATAAGATCATCATCGGCTATCACCGAAAAAATAGTCGTTTAACCTACGCGCTTTCTGCAGCTGATAAAAAGCTGATTGAATCCATCGCAAAAGAGCATCAAACCCTATTGACTGTTTTTGCCAGTCAGTACAGTTTAAAAGAAACATATCTTGACAATTTAGAAGGGATTGTAATATCATACGAAAATTCAGAAATAGCTAACAACGTTTCGGCAGAAATTATTTTTGGTGAAGTGGAAGCCAAAGGGACCTTGCCAGCGTCAATTTCAGTAACCTATCCTGTACATACAGGACTTGTAAATCCTTTATAAATCGAATACATAGTGCCGGCTATTTGGCCTGCAGATTTTATATTAACCTCTTAAAAAATTGACTTTATGAAATATGCTTTTATATGTTTTATGACCCTTTTAGCTTGTAATTCTTCGCCCAAGAAAAATCAAGCTCATAATGACACTGCAGAAGATGCGCCGGTTGAAAACGCTGCGATTGTTACAGGCGCCAACCAAACAGAAGCCTACCTCAAATTGTTAAAAGGCAAAAAAGTGGGGGTTGTAGCCAATCAAACTAGTGTCATTTTTAAAGATGCCAGTGAAGAAACCCATACGCATATTGTCGATTCGTTAATTGCCATGAACGTTAACGTGACCACTGTATTTGCTCCTGAACATGGCTTTCGTGGTACTGCGGATGCTGGCGAATATATTAAAGATGATGTGGATGAAAAAACCGGTCTTCCCGTTTTCTCATTATACGGAAAGAACAGAAAACCACCCGCTGAGTTTTTAGAAAATATTGAGGTAATGCTGTTTGACGTACAAGATGTTGGGGTTCGATTTTATACCTATATTTCTACCTTACACTATGTGATGGAAATTGCGGCTGAACTCGACGTGCCCGTCATCATCCTCGACCGTCCAAATCCTAACGGACATTATATAGATGGACCCATCTTAGAAGACGGTGTAAAGAGTTTTGTAGGGATGCATCCTGTGCCCATTGTTTACGGAATGACCATTGGCGAATACGGAAAAATGATTAATGGCGAAAAATGGTTAGCGAATGGCATTCAGTGCGATCTTACCGTGGTGCCATTACAAAACTACACCTATACGTCGGAATACGACTTGCCAATTTTACCGTCGCCAAATCTTCCTAACGCAAAGTCGATTAATTTATACCCAAGTGTTTGCTTTTTTGAGGGCACAACCGTGAGCTGTGGTCGGGGTACGGAAATGCAGTTCCAAATATTTGGAGCGCCGTATTTACCAAAAGAAAAATTCGATTTCAGCTTCACCCCACAGCCAAATTTTGGAGCAAAATCGCCAAAACACGAAGGTGAGGTCTGCTACGGCAAAGATTTAAGAACTGTGGAAACTCTGGACGAAATTCGTTTAGATTGGTTGATTGATGCCTATACTGCAACTGCGGATAAGAAAAAATTTTTTAATGACTTCTTTAAGAAATTAGCTGGCACAACTAAATTACAGGCCCAAATAGAACAAGGAATGTCTATTGAAGCGATAAAAGCAACCTGGCAACCAGGATTGGAAGATTTTAAAACAACGCGCGCAAAATACCTGATGTACAATTAAAAGGTGTGCATATCGACGTGACTGCACCTTAAGGAGACATTCAATAAAGGTTACAGCCCATAACAATTACCAATCATCAATGGATGCTACTGCTCAGGAAATTTATGTTAAGCAGCTTAGCATCCATTTTTTTTAACTAAAAACTCCATAAAGAGATGAAAAGAGTGTTTTTATGTCTTAGCCTGATGGTATGGGCTTCAGTTACGACCACATTTGCGTCGCCAACCGAAGACAATGCGGTCATCAGAATCAATCAACTGGGATACACACCAGACGCCATTAAAGTAGCTGTTTTTGGTGCTTTGGAGACAGAGATTCTTAAAGCCTTTTCTTTACACGATGCCAAAACGGACAACCTTGTATTCAGCTCAAAAACACCAGAAGCCAAGGGTGCTTACGGTCCTTTTAAATCGTCGTACCGATTAAACTTTAGTGCTTTTCACACCCCAGGTGCCTACTATCTATTGGCCAATGGTGTAAAATCGGCTGTTTTTCGGATTAATGCGGATGTATATGACCATACTGCCGACTTTCTGCTGGAATATATGCGTCAACAGCGGTGTGGTTACAATCCCTTTTTAACGGCTTCTTGTCATTTGGATGATGGTTATATTCTTTACAATCCTGACAAAATTGGGCAGCGTATCGACGCCACGGGTGGATGGCATGACGCCTCTGATTATTTACAATACACGGCAACATCAGCAAATGCCGTGTTTCAATTATTGTTTGCTTACCGCGATAATCCTGAAGCCTTTGGCGATGCCTATGATGCAGCGGGATTACCGGGCCCCAACGGGATTCCTGACGTTATTGATGAAGCCAAATTTGGAATGGATTGGCTCAAGCGCATGAATCCATCGTCCACCGAATATTACAATCAAATTGCAGATGATCGTGATCACGCCGGATACCGATTGCCACATAAGGACACGGTAGTTTACGATCCTGATCACAAAGGTCGCCCTGTGTATTTAGCAAGTGGTGAAACACAAGGCATTATCAAATATAAAAATAGATCTACAGGAGCCGCATCGACTGCGGGAAAATTTGCATCAGCGTTTGCTATTGGCGCGGAAGTTTTGGGTGAATTTTATCCTGAATATTCTAAGCATCTAGGCAAGCGTGCCGAAGAAGCATTTACCTATGGCGAATTGCATCCGGGTGTAAGCCAAACGGCACCTGGGCGTTCGCCTTATTTTTATGAAGAGGACAATTGGGTGGATGATATGGAATTGGCGGCAAGCAGTTTGTATAAACTGACGGGAAATGAAGCCTATAAAAAGAGTGCCTTAACGTATGCGGCTGAAGAAAAAATCACGCCTTGGATGGGCCGAGATACCATCTTACATTACCAATACTACCCGTTCTTAAACGCGGGGCATCATGAATTGGCCACGTCGCTGGAAGCAGATGAGAAAAAGGAAGTGTCATCCTACTATCAAGAAGGGTTGCAACTGTTGCACGAACGCGGAAAGGACAATCCATTTTACATTGGCATCCCGTTTGTGTGGTGTTCCAATAACTTTGTTACCGCTGCCGTCACCCAAAGTAAATTATATCATAATCTGACGGCAGATGACAGCTATTTAGAAATGGAAGCGGCATTGCGCGATTGGTTGTTTGGTTGTAATATTTGGGGTACGTCAATGATTGTTGGACTACCAAGTTTTGGTGACACCCCGGTTGATCCACATTCTTCCTTAACACTCTTGGAAGGGTATCCAACTAATGGCGGATTGATAGACGGGCCCGTTTATGCGTCTATCGCCAACAGTTTGATTGGTGTAGAACTACACAATCCTGATGAGTACGCACGTTTTCAATCGGATTTGGTCGTGTATCAGGATGATGTGGGAAGCTATGCTACCAATGAACCTACCATGGATGGTACGGCGTCTTTGGTGTATTATTTGTCTACTCTTGAAAAAGAAAGTCGGGCAAAGGGACATGAAAAAAAGAACTATGGCTTTGATGATTCCGGTGCCATTATTAGAGGCGATACCTCTGCAAAAACAATAAGTTTATTGTTTTCTGCAGACGAACATGCCGATGGGGCAGAGGAGATATTACGCGTTTTAGAAAAGCACGGTATGAAAGGAGCATTCTTTTTAACCGGAGATTTCTACCGAAATGAGACCTTTTCACCATTTATTAAAAATGCAAAACAAGCTGGACATTATTTAGGCGCCCATTCTGATAAACACTTGCTCTATAACGATTGGACAAAAGACAAAAAACGTTTGGTCACTCAAGAGGAATTTCAAAACGATCTTAAGGCGAACTATGTAGAAATGGAGAAATTGGGCATCTTAAAGGAAGAGGCACCCTATTTTTTACCACCATTTGAGTGGAATGACAACATCATCACCCAATGGGCAGATCAAATGGGTATTACCATGATTAATTACACTAAAGGCACCTTATCCCATGCTGATTATACAACCCCTGACCTGAAGAATTACAGGAGTTCAGAGGAGATTTTGAATTCGGTATTAAGCTATGAACAAACCAATGGGATGAATGGGTTTTTGTTGCTCTCCCATGTGGGGACGCATCCTAATCGTACCGATAAATTTTATAAAAAACTGGATGAATTAATTTCAACTTTGAAAGAACGGGGCTATGATTTTGAAAGTTTAGAAGACATTTTGGATTTGAAGAAATAACCCCTTTTTAATCACTACCACTAAAACCTTGACTTGCATAGCAATCGAAATTTCTTTAGTATTGTCAGGGTTTATTTTAATAGGTCTTAAAAAATATAAAACTTCTCACTATCTTTGCCCACTTCCTAGTCAACTAAACACAAGGCGTTATACAAACGCTAACGGTTATAGAAAGTAACCAAAAACATGGTGAATTCACCTTAATTATGAGTCAAAGAATCTATTCCAATACTGAAATTCAAGAGAAAATTTCCAACGCCCTTCAAAATTTAACCGATGCTGATTTAGACAAGTTCTGCAGAAAGTCGCATTCAAAAGTAGTGTTTGATATTAAAACCCCATTACTTTTAAAAGTACCAACCCATTTTACGGAAGCTGAGAAGGCTGAGGCGATTAAAGATGAAAAAGGTATGGACCGCTACACCTGGGCTTATGAATTTGAGAGAAACGGATTTTTATATGCAATCCATACCCAATGGCATGCTAGAAATGATGCAGCTGTGCAACGTTGGTTGAATGATGTAGCCTAATCCAAGTTCAGGGTTTACGTAGCATAACTAAAATTTTTATCTCTTGTTACACTCCAAATCTTATGAGTTTACACGCTGTTTATAAAACCTTAAAAGGCGTCAAAAGGCTTTACTAACCATCCAAAAGCTTCCTAAATATAATTTTAATTTGTAAACGGATAAACCTTATTTTTAGGGAAAATTATCCTTTATGACCTTTCGCTATTTAGCAAGTTTACTTCTCGGATGTTGCCTGCTTTTTAACTGTGCATCAGATGATGAGGCTTCTGATCCTAATTATGATTTTTTTAGTGACGCTGATGCTTCTGTCACAGCAAATCAGGTATTGGGTACTTGGGCAATTTACAGAATAGGATTTCAGGATCAAATGGCTGACGTTCCTGTTCCATATCAGGACTGTGGTCGTGATTTTATGATGTTTTCTGACAATGAAATCTATTCTGAATACCTATACCAAGATAGCAGTTGTATTTATGAACTGAACACGCTAAACTGGACCTTGGCTAAAGGCGTGATTACGCTCAAAAATACCCTCCAACAATCTGAACTTATGGTGGTCACCAAAGTGACGGCTAATGAATTGGTATTAAAATCGCGTTATGATGTGGACGATGATGGTAAAGTTGAGGTTATTTTTGCCTATCTCAAACGCTATAAACCGCTCGTAGAAAAGGATTGGGTGTCAGAAACGTTTACCAGAAACAGTTCAGACGCAACCAATCATATCATCAACTATACCTGGCAGCCTTATCAAGGCGCTGCTGGGTTTAAGTCTTACGAAATTTTCCGCAGTGCAGGCGCCAATTGCTCAAAGGAAGAAGCAGTGTTAATTAAGACCATTACTGACTCAAGCATTACAGAATTTACCGATCTTACCCCACCTGTGGAAGAACGGGTTTGCTATTTTCTTAAAACGACTCTGGCTTCTGGAGTGTTGGGTGAGAGCTTTCTACAAACCCTAGATACCTATGTGTTGGGTACCAAACCCATAGCTATGAATAAACCTGAAGTCTTGGATAACTCCATTCTCTTGACTTGGGAAGAGAGCGACAACCCTTATTTTTCATATTATGAAATATATTATTCCAATTATAATGCCAATACTACTGGCTACGGAGCGCAGGAGGTGAGTGTTGCTAAAATATCAGATCGTACGGTCACACATTTTACGGATGCCCATCCACCTTTTCTTAAAGATCCGTATTACGGAATTCGGGTGATTGATGTCTTCGGTCATAAAACCTTTGATAATCCACAAGGTTTTAAAACCTCATGGCAAGTACCTTTTGAAAAGGAAGGACTCGTTTCCTTCATATATAAGCTATTATCCTACGCCATTGATCCTTCTGAACCTATCGTGTACTTCTATGGTCATGAACAAAACGCGTCACATCAATTAAAACTTTACCGCTACAATTATGAAACCAATCGTGCTGAAGCAGTTTCAGATCCTACGGCATTTCTACATACTGAACTGTCCATTGAAGTCATTAATTCCGTCCATGGAAAAGAGCTCATTTTAGAACAGGGAAATGCGCTGCACGTGTATGATGCCACGACGATGCAGTATAAATACGCCATAAAACCACAAGGACTCTTTACGATGCATGATTTTCTTTATGCCACTGCGGGCTATTGGATATTTACGGACAGCAAATCAATTTTTAGTTATACCAGAAATGGCTCAGAATTGACGCTGTTGGATTCTAAACCACATTTCTCCAATCATCAGCACACCTATAATTACACCGCATTTGAAATTGACAACAACCAACTTTTATTAGGGCATACAGGTGAATCTACAAGTAAAGTATATAAACTAAATAGCAATGGGACACTGGCCCCTTCAAAAACTGTAGCAGTGCCCATTAAAGCCACTGGTATAGGCCACTTTCAGTATAGTGCCAGCGGACATTACGTGATTAATTATGATGATGGTCAGTATTATTCAACCAAAAATTTTTCTAAATTGGGAGCCTTGCAGCCCTCGCAATTTGGAAGTGGAATCAGTAATAACGGTATAAAGATATATGGGTCCAATAATAATCCAAATTGGTCCATATCATTGTCCGGCGAGCACACCAAAGAAATTTTTGTCTATGATAGACTAAATAAACAACTCCAAACCGTTGCAACCCAAGGCTACCCACAAGTGGTTTTTGAGAATTATAGGGGCCAAGTATATGCCCTATCTACAGGACTCATCAAAAGGACAGTGCATGAAAGCTTAAACAACACGCTAGATTTGTTTATTGAACGGATAAACATTCCATAGTGTAACTTATCGATCGAGCCTTCAAATTGTAAAATTTCTAAAAATTAAAAACGCGCTACAGATAAATTCTGGAGCGCGTTTTCTCTATAACACAAGTAAGGTATTAATCGATTCTTGGAATCACCATAAATGGGATTTTTGAATGGAAGCCTAATTTTTTAATGATGGGTTCCTTCACCAAATTTTCAATAAAACTGTGCTCATAATTAATCATCGTGAGAATATTGATTTTGTTGTCCTTTATAAAATCCGTGATGGCGATCGCTTTTGAGTTGTAATCCGGCAACCAATTGAAATTAAATTTAAAGTCTGCCAACTCAGCTTTTAAACTTTCTAAATTAGCATTCTGGAGGTCTGTTAACGTATCCTTTTTGTTAATATGAAGAATATCAATAGACGATCCGTGTAGTTGGGCTAATTGTTTTACACGCTTAATTTCTTCACCAAAAAACCTGCTGAATGCATTAGGGAATAAAATCTTTTTAGGTGTTTCAAACTTGCTTTTCTTAGGTACAAGCAGTACTGGTGCCCGTCTTACTTTATTAATTACGGTTACGGCATTACTTCCTAAAAATATCTTTTTTGCTCCTGTTGCGCCTTTAGTGCCCATCACCACTAAATCGATATTATGTTCTTTATTGGCGAATTCTACAGAGTCCATGAGAGATCCATAACTAAAAATAGTTTCAAACTGATGGTCGCTATTGGTACTTTCCAGTTTTGCCTTTTCCTTTAGGGCTTCTAGTTGTTCCTTTGCATTCTCAATTAAAGGTTCTATATAACTCGGCGAAATGTGACCTCGTGATCCTGAGTTCAAAAACGTCCAAGCATGCGAAAAATAAAACGTGCAAGGTGTATTGGCATACAATTTTAAAGCGTAAAGCGCCGCACTCCATGCGTTGTCTGAAAAATCTGTTGGTACTAGAATTTGATGTCTCATGTTTTTATTTAATTATTTCTGTAATTAAAGTTACTGTTTTTTAGAGATGTAAATTTAAGGTTTTAAATGTAATGGCAAAATGACTTATATCAGCTTAAAATCGCTTTTCATAATTCTTATTGAAGTGATGAGCACACAGATTGAAAGCACGATGTTCCCCACTATTTCATGGCAACATATTAATTGAATCAATTGGTAATAAACAAAGTAATTAATCTGTCCTCGTTAATTACCTTTAATCCTGGCCCACAAATCGGACAGTAACTTTTTAGCATCACGAGGCGATTTTTCCTGTTCTACAAAATGCACCTTGCCGTGATCGTCCGTGGCAATTTCGTATTGAAACACAAAATCTTGAGATCCTGGCTCCATACTCAACACACCAAAACGCAAATCGTTATACAAAAGTTTTCCATCCCTTTCAATAATAGTGTACCATCCTTTTGAAATGCCAATCATTTGCTGCACTTTGGGGTCATTCTTAAGATTCCCCAAAAGCTGATGATTTTTTTGATACGTTTCAAAAGTGATGGGTTGGGTATCGAAAAAGGAATAATATCCCAATACATAACTGTCTTTCGTTTCCACATTAGCACTCCATAAAATCGTGTTGAGCGGTGCTGGTCGGGTGTCTATTTGCTGATACCCAATCTGCTGCTCTTTTAAAGCCTCTTCAAACTTAGTAAACGCCATCCATTTCAGGAAGATTGTTATAAGCAAATAGGAACTACTTACAAGCAACCCCGTGTTGTTATAAAATCGTCTTTTTTTGGAGCCACGATGCTGAACCATCGCCAATATAAGAAATACTAAAAAAGGTACGGTGTACAACGGATCAATCACGAAAATGGTTTTAAAAGCAAGACGTTCTTCTAAAGGCCAAAATAATTGCGTGCCCCAAGTAGTATGTGCATCCAAAATTGGATGGGTCACAAAAGCCCAGAAAAACAACCACGCCCAGCCTTTGAAATCTTTATAACGTTCATAGCGCGACACCAACCAGCCGAACACAGGAGCGAAGAGTACAGAGAACACGATGGAATGGGTAAATCCTCTATGGATGTGCAAGGCAGTAACCGTATCTGTAAAATAAGATGAGAAGATATCCAAATCTGGAATGGTTCCGGCAATAGCGCCATAGAGCATGGCCTTATTACCAACTTTTTTTCCTAAAACAGCCTCGCCAACAGCGGCGCCCAAAATAATTTGCGTAAGTGAATCCATAATGGCTGCAAAAGTAAGTCAAATAATACATTTTTCCATCTCAAAGTAATTCCTGATTCGTCTTTCAAAAGAACAGGGTTCCATTATTTTTACAATGGAAATATCAACGGATTGCCACCTACATTACAGCGCCTTATGATGGTTATAATTAAACATTAATTGATATTTTTACGCGTTACATTTAGAAGCCTATTAGGGCATGAAATTTTATGCTGTCACCCACGTTTAAATGAGATATTAAAAGTCCCCAAAACATTATGAAGAACTATATCGTTTACATTTTTATTGTCGTTACAAGTTTTGTCAGTGCACAATCGAACGTCACCACGTATACCTATGCGGTTAAAGGTATGGACACCCTTAAAATGGATGTCTACAAACCAAAGAACATGAAAAAAAATGATTCCCTACCGGTGATGCTTTGGATGCACGGTGGCGGGTTTTTTGCAGGCGGTAGAAACTATCCCAGCGAAGTTAAATTGGGAGAAATCGCTGCAGAGCGTGGTTATATAGGGGTTTTAATTTCTTACCGACTGACCCGTAAAGGTCAGGCTACAGGATTTGGCTGTGATTGTCCCAAAGCAGATAAGTTGGCAACCTTTAAAAGTGCAGCCATCGATTTTTTAGATGCCGCAAAATTTATTTATGAAAACAAAGCATTATTAGGCGCTGATGTCAGCAAAATAATTGCTGGTGGGAGTAGTGCAGGGGCAGAAGGGATGTTGAATGCCGTATATATGCGCGAGTATTTTGTAGATGATTTAAAAAAGTATAATGATGTCAAATTTGCTGGTGTATTTTCATTGGCAGGCGCGATGGTCAATGCTGACTATGTAACCAAGGAAAACGCATTGCCGTCCGTGTTTTTTCACGGTACCGCTGACAATATTGTACCATTTGCTAGTGCCGCACATCATATGTGCAAGCCGGAAAAGAAAGGCTACATTATGTTAGATGGTTCAGCAACCATTGTGGATAGATTGTTGGAATTGCAAATGCCTTATTATTTCTATAAGGTCATTGGCGGAAAACACGAATTGTCTTCTATTCCATTTGATCAATTAAAAGA
>Ga0208032_1001290_pt1 | contig 10946 bp, 8 predicted proteins | sample MalvirAntarct_66_FD_184254 | JGI IMG/M metagenome (GOLD analysis project Ga0208032, IMG submission 184254) | Marine viral communities from the Global Malaspina Expedition - Malaspina viral metaG Antarct_66 (SPAdes) (version 2) | ecosystem: Environmental > Aquatic > Marine > Oceanic | place: West... | reverse complement strand
GAGGTGTTCTCGGCGGCTAGAAACACCGAAATAAGCGGGTTATCTGATCGTTTTTGATCGGTTTGCCGCTTTCAAAATCGGCGGAGGCAGAAGTCAGCCAGAAATGCATGGCTACTTCAGACCATCCATAGTAGCCAGAAGGTACACAGCTATACGCTTGGATGAGGAGGTATCTATGTATTCAATTTCGGACCATTGCCCCGACCGAGCTGGAACGCCCGATATGTTTCACTGATTTCCCCTATCGAATCCTCTATATACGCACCGATTCTAGGCTCTCGCCACACAAGCGCTCCCGCTTCAAATCTGATCCCTATTTACCCTACTGCTGCTGACCTGCTGTTCTCATGACATCAAGAGAATGCGGCAAACGGTTTTTCTCGCTCTGCAAGAAAGCGCTCAGCTGCATAAGCGGAATATTTCCGCTTGAATCTCTTGCACTCAACAATCTATTCCACTCTCCTCGATCAATGGGTTCGTAAAAATCGAACAGCATGGATAGATGGTCTCGCCATGTAGGGAGGTTTGATACTGCCTCTCGCTTTCGTCGGCCAATTAATGTTGCCCCCATGATTGTCGCGATAAACGCAAACGGAAGGACCGGCATGAAAACGTCCAGGCCAACAATTTTCATTGGAATGATTACTAGCGCCGTAGCAAGTGCCCCCGCCTGGCAGTAGCCCATAAAGTACTGTCGTCTCTGATCAGGGCCGTGGCTCGCATCGGAATTTATCTCGCCGATCACCAGCTGCATTTCGTTCAATGCCGTTAACCGATCAGGGAGCTCGTTGTTTTGCTCCATTTTATGATTGAACATTTGTACCCCCATACGTCAGGTTGCGGTGAGGCGTCACTTCGCTTCGCGACACATGTTTAATGGTCTTCGCTTCGCGACACACTGTCTGTACTTCGCCGTTGCAGCTCGAAGGTAATACGATTCATCAGGCAATACTCAACAGGGTATCCGTTGATGTATTCATGCTGTTCTTTATGTTCGTCCTCGAAGTGGCATGTTGCGATATAGAACCTAACGCCACCGGAGATGTACTTATCGCTCACCAGGCACGCCTGTTCTCCGTCAATTGAGATCCCATTCAGATCTGTCCAGTCGTAGCTCACACCGCCGCATCTGAGACCATCCTCGGTCACTGTGAGGATCTCCATTACCTGGTCGTGACCTATGGGAACTCCGAAAAACTTCCCGTCAGGCAGCACCGGTGGCCAGTACTCACCCTCTCTAATCTCTCTGAATTTCAATCTGCTCTCCGCGGTCGCTTTTTCATCCACCAGACCAACGCCTGAAGTCCACAACGATAAATGCGGACGGCCATAGCCACGCTGCACACCATTCCTACCAAGACCATCCCGGTGACGACAGAACCATGCACAGCATCTGTCCAAGGTCCCATCATCGGCAGCCATGCCACTTCAATTCCCATTTTGGGGATCTCCCGGTTGCTCACCGCTGAGTCGTCTATGCAGTACCCGAATCATGGCCAGGTCTTTCGCTATGTCCTGCCTGATCCATCGAAGCGCGGTAATCGTCACCCACCCTGTCAGCAGGAAAGCTCCTGTTGAAATCAACACGCCGGTCATCAGCTCAACAGTGCCCACGAATATTCCCCTGCTCGATTTGATCGGTACACCCATCCTCTACCACTGCCTCGAAGACCCAAATTTCTCAGATTTCTGGTCTCCACTACTTCCCGAAGCCTCTACCCCAACTCCGCTGCGCGACACATCCTCGTTTTAAGAAAAAAGCATTTCTTTAATAGCTGTAAGGAATGGGCTAAGCATTTTGGACTGCGCAGGAAGTTTTTGCGTAGCGCCGACGACACTGTGGAAGTTGGCTGCAGCCCCCGCCAGTCCTAGCTTCCACAACTTCCACCATCCCTAGATCCGATCTTCAACTTCTCGGCAATGGGGATTAACTTCCACCGCACCCGAGGAAGGGCTTGGAATCATGCTAGAAGTTCGCTGGAAGGCCCGTCGTTGCTGGGCACACCAGCTTCCACACGTTCCCAGTATCGATCCCAACTTCTACGGCTACCCCTCGAACTTCTCCCACCCCTGAAAATGATCCCACACTCATAGGTCGATCAAACAGTCAGGGAGATCTCTATCCAGGACTCCAACAGGACGCTGCATTTCTTGGCCTAACCGGCGCGGGCGAGCCTTACAACCCGGAATATGTCGCAACCATCTTCTGCTACTTGGCAGTCGTCTGCGTTCCAGGAACTCTTCTTTCGGTACCGCTCGACGCGGCAATCGATACGGTGCTGCTACCCATTGACTTGATCAACATCGCAGTTCCCCCGGCCGGTAATCGGTAGCCTCGCTACCCTGCCATCAAGACTCCACGGAAGCCCCACCGAACAAGGATCCCCAGATGTTCAACCCGGCCAATGACACCCATTTCAGCCTCGCCATAGAAGGCATCGAGCACGACCTCCAGATTCTCGAATTCAAAGGCCGAGAAGCGCTATCGCAGCCGTTCGCTTTCGAGCTGGAGCTGGTCAGCGAGCGCCCAGATCTGGGCCTGGAAAGCCTGCTGCATCAGGCAGCTTTCCTGGCACTTTCACCAGCCGGTAACGGCATTCATGGTCTGATCTACCGCGTTGCCCAGGGCGACTCCGGCAAGCGTCTGACGCGCTATCACGTCACCCTGCGCCCGCAGTTGGCCTATCTCGCACACCGCATCAACCAGCGCATCTTCCAGCACCTCACGGTGGAGAAGATCATCGCCCAGGTGCTCGAAGAGCACGGCATTCAGGCCAACGCCTTTCGCTTCGGGCTCAGTTCGGTGTACCCCGAGCGCGACTATTGTGTGCAGTACGACGAGACCGATCTGCACTTCATTCAGCGTCTGTGCGAGGAAGAAGGCATTCACTACCACTTCCAGCACAGCGCTGAGGGCCATGTGCTGGTGTTTGGTGACGACCAGACGAGCTTTCCCAAGCTCGCGCCAGTGGCGTATCAGCAGGATTCCGGCTTGGTCGCCGACCAGCCGGTGATCAAGCGCTTCGGTCTGCGGGCCGAGACCCGCACCAGCCGTGTCACCCGGCGCGACTACGACTTTGAGAAACCGCGCCTGATTATGGAAGGTGCCTTCCAGAGCGAATTCCAACCGGACCTGGAAGATTACGACTATCCCGGTCGCTTCACCGAGCGAACCCGAGGCAAGCACCTGTCGCAACGCGCTCTGGAACGCCACCGCAGCGACTATGAGCTGGCTGAGGGCGAGAGCGACCAACCGCTGCTGATCACTGGCCACTTCCTCGCCATGAGCGAGCACCCGCGCGGTGACTGGAACCAACTCTGGCTGCTCAACGAAATCCTCCACGAAGGCAAACAGCCGCAAGTATTGGAGGAGTCGGTAACGAGCGACAGCCTGCCACGGGACGGTTTCACCCAGGGTTACCGCAACCTGTTCACCGCCACGCCCTGGGACATTCTCTATCGGCCAGCCCTGAAGCACCCCAAGCCAAATGTGCTCGGTAGCCAGACCGCTGTGGTCACTGGCCCTGCCGGTGAAGAAATCCACTGCGACGAATACGGTCGTGTGAAAGTCCAGTTCCACTGGGATCGCGAAGGCCAGGCCGACGACAAAACCAGTTGTTGGCTGCGCGTTTCCTCAAGCTGGGCCGGCGACCGCTACGGCAGCATCGCCATCCCGCGGGTAGGCATGGAGGTGCTGGTGACATTCCTCGAAGGCGACCCCGACCAGCCTCTGGTCACAGGCTGCCTATACCACAAGGAACATGTAGTCCCTTACGACCTGCCGGCTAACAAGACCCGTACCGTCTTCAAGACCCTGAGCTCGCCCGGCGGTGGTGGCTACAACGAATTACGCATCGAAGACCGCAAAGGTGCAGAGCAAATCTACGTTCACGCCCAGCGCGACTGGGACGAAAACATCGAGCACGACCAGAAGATCCGCGTCGGGCACGAACGCCACGACACCGTCGAGGCCAGTAGCTACAGCGAATTCAAAGCCGAAGAACACCGCACCACCCATGCCGATCGTAAGACGGAAATCCGCTCAAATGACCACCTTACCGTGGGCAACACCCAACACGTGAAGATCGGCACCGGGCAGTTCGTAGAGGCGGGAGACGAGATCCACTACTACGCCGGAAGCAAAGTCGTAATCGACGCCGGCATGGAACTCACCGCCACAGGCGGCGGCAGCTTCCTCAAACTAGACCCCAGCGGCGTCACGTTGAACGGCGCGACCATCAAGATGAATTCGGGTGGCTCGCCCGGCAAAGGCACTGGCGTAAGTATTCTTGCTCCGCAGATTCCCTGGGCCGCGGATCAGGACAAAGCTGGCGCCACGCCCAGGCTCGCGCTGGCCAATACCCAGCTGCAGCTGGCGCGCAAAGCTCGTCAGATCGGCGCCAGTCGCTGCCCAATATGCGAAGCGTGCCGCGCGGGTATGTGTGAAATTGGAGCAGGTCGATGAGCGAGATGGTTGAACACTGGCTCAGCGAGCAACAAGCCCAGAACCGACGGTTGCTGCTCGTTATCGATAGCCTGGCAGAACCCGATCCGCTGCCAGGCTTGTTCTCAGCAGACCTGGTACACAGCTACGCCAATCTCTATCAGGGCACCGAGGTCGCCGAGATGGCCAGCGTGGGCCCCTGGCTGATCATGCTGAACGAGCTGAACCTCACGCAGCTAGCGTCGCTCACCGACGCACCGGAGCAGAACTGGGGCTGGCTAGCCAGCGTCGAGCACGCCGACATGGCGGCGCTCACGCAGCACTGGCAATCACGCATCTTCGCTGACGAGCAGGGGCAACGGTCGCTCTATCGGTTCCAGGACAACCGAATAGTCGCGCGTCACCTCGCCGAACTGGACGCCTCTCAACGCCCTCTGCTGCTTGGTCCGCTGACAAGCGCGCTCTGCTGGGATGATCACGACTGGCAATGGTTCGATAACGAGCAACCAGGCGAGTATCCCGAACCCTTCGAAAAACCGTGGTTGTCTATCCCAGAACCCGAGCACGTAAGGCACGCTGTGGCACACCACAATCTCGAGTTGTGGCTATGGGAGAACCACACACATGCGACCACCAAGCTCGCAGAGACTCGAGTGCTGAGCGAATGGCTGGACCGTCAACTCGACAAAGTGAAGGAATGGCACTGGCACAGCGAGCCGCAACTGCACTTCCTGCTGCGCTACCAGCTCGACCCCGCACTGGCGGACCATCCAGCCTGGCTGCCGGCTGAAAAGGAAACACCAGAAGCCCACTATTCAAGAGTCAGCTCAGTGCTGACTTCAAGCCATTCAGCACAGGGTTGATCAGATGATGTCTCACACCTTTTCTCGAAGCCGCTTCCGGCCCATTCACGCATGGTCTGCACTGTTCGGCCTTCTGCTCAGCGGCTGCAGCACGCTCGGCTCTGTCGGCGCCGAAACCTTTACTTTGAAAGGTGAGCTTCCGGCTGACTTCGCACTGAAAGCCCAAGCGCATTACGGCGGGTCCGAGGGATGCAGTGACCGCGGCCATGTGAAGGGTTTCAAAAGAGATTACGAAAAGGTGCCGCATGGGTATGAGTTCGAGATTCCAGTTAGTTATCGCGACGGACTTTGTGAGCTGCGATTGGTCAGGGTCGGATTGTTTATACACGCCAGATATGGGAAGCAGGACTGGCAGGAAACTTATGATAATGGTGGCTTGATGGTTGTGGAGAAACTATCAACTAATGCTCCGGCATTTCAACCCGACGGAACGCTGTCTAAAGCAGTCAAATGCTCATGGCTGTTTCAGATCAGCAAAGCGAAAGCTCGAAAAGATCAAATAAGCAAATTGCTAAGCTGCAACGGCGCTGGAGCGGAAATAACGACCAAGGCGTTGGCAGGAAAAGTAGTTAAACTCAGCTTTATCCTAGACTTAGAGGAGGAGCCCTACCGGGATAACACTTGGGTAAAATTCTCCAACGGGTGGAAACCTTGTTTACCCAAAGAGGGATGGCAGCAATGCCAAGATCCTCCTATTTTCAGATCGTTCAAACGCGGCAACCAAGAATGCACCGCTTATCCAAACTGCACGGAATAATCAAGGATGACAACCACCGTCGAGGTACTAGCTTGCCCGCTTGCAACAAGTTCGGTCAGCTTTCGAATCGTGGATGAGCATGGCGATGGATCGCCATACACGGGATTGAGCTACAGGCTAACTGATAGTCAAAGCCGAGTGTACGAAGGATCACTGGACTGCGATGGATTTGCAGAGATTAAGGGCATAAGTCACGGTGCAACATTGCTCGATTTATCGGCAGCAGCCACAACATATCCAGACCCCTGGTATGAAGAATTAAAAATTAGAAAACGCTTCAAGCTACCGCTAACCGCACTACAAATTGCAGCAGAGCAGACAAGCTGTGGGCCTCGTGGGTCAAATGGCAAAACTTATCTTGCAAAAGAGCGCGCAGAACGAGAGGGCGCTTATTTTATGCGGACCGAAGTGCGCAACTTCGTCATAGACACCTCTCATCTTCCAGAAATAGACGAAGCCTGGTCGACTGGGCAAAGTAGATACAAAAGCAGCAAAGAGCTAACAGGAGCCAGACCCGGAGTGAAACTTGGCTGTAGCGGACACCATCTAATCGAGGTAAAGGCGCTCCGCGCACTTAGCCCATTGCTATCGACGGATCCGGAATTCTGCGCACTTAACTCTTATCATCTGGCGATCATTAGCGCCTTCGCTTATGCCCCATTCAGCGTCGTAAAAACCCCTTATTCTTCCTCCCCTCCGCCTTATGACACGGCGGGAAGCATCGGCTACGTTGTTCAGAACCAATTGGGGCGTCGAATTCAACCCACACAATTCAATACCGCGACCCCTTATCATCTGCTCTGTGAAGAGGTGCCGTACTCAAAACGTCTCGAGATCATGCCGTACGATCCGTCGCGTTATGAACAAGAAGCGCTTGAAGGCTGGCGTTATCCTGAGGATGTGCACTTTCTGCACGACACGGATAACGAAACAGATACTAATACCCAAGCTTTTATAACTCATAACGACAAGGTCATACTAATCTCCGTCCGCGGTACCCAGGAATTTCTGGCAGACGCCAGTCGAGACGCAGATGCGCGCCAGATAGCCTATGAAGAAGGCGAAGGCCAGGCGCATCGCGGCTTTTACGAAGCCTTTCAAGCAACGAAACCCTTCGTAAATCGATATCTCAACGCGTTCTACACGGGCGAGCAAACACTCGTGGTCTGCGGTCACAGCCTGGGCGGTGCGATTGCCCTATTATTGGCCGAGTGGCTGCGCAGGGAATGGTCGAGCGATATCCAGCTTTACACCTTCGGGGCCCCACGCGCAGCCGATGCGGCCTTCGTCAAGGCGGCTCAGTCTCTTACGCACCACCGTATCGTCAACCACAACGATCCGGTCCCAGCCCTTCCACTGCCGTGGATGGACGCGGAGTGGAAGCTGGCGCTTCCCGGAGCAGCTCTGGCGTACAGCTCACCGATCACCGGCATTGCGTTACTGCTAGCAGGGATCGTCAACCTTCAAGGCGACCCCTACGAGCATCACGGGGAGCAATGGCATTTTATGCCGCGCAAGCCTGGAGGTGGGAGCGAAGCCTCAGTGCTATGGCAACCAGGTTGTGCGCTGGTAGACAAGCAAAGCTGTGCACGCTACGTCGGGGAAATCGGGCTGGATGGTGATATGCCGAACCGCCTCGCACTCGCGGCTACGCAACATCTGAGTGACCGCGGCTATGCACGCGCAGCGCTTACTAACCTGCTGCGCTGGAATACCAGCGTCGAGGAGCGAAACGGAAAGTTATTCACCGAAGCTGAAACCCGTGACATCTACGCCCAGCTGCTGAGCACCGCCCAGTTGCTGGAAAGCTGGCAGGCGCGCTCCTTCAATGAATTCCGCTGGGAAATCAGGCGCAGGGGTGAGATGCGTTTTTACGGCAAGACCGATCTGGAACTGCGCGCCATCTATGCCGAAGCAGTGGAACAAGGCGAGCGCGTTCGAGCCGAGCAAAGCCCTGCGCTTACCCGTACTCAGCAGCGTCTGCTGGCGCAGGCGGAGCGCGTGGTAACGCGGCGCAGCGTGTTTGGTGAGCAGGCGGAAAGAGCCGACCTCGCAGAGCTGGTAGCACAATGGCGGGACATCGAAGATAACAAGATAGCGGAGCGGCTGGCTGCAGTTAAAAGGGACTCGGCCAACGTCCTCGCCTAGAGGCGCAGCGTCGGCCCGGCGAGCCACATTTATAGCCGTAGCTCTCGTTTCGGTGCCGGCCCCGCCCTTTTTCGTGACCCCGTTCACCCATGCAAACAAGCGGGTGAACTTCAATACTCAGCCTGAGTCTCGCTTCGCCGTTTTCGGCTAGCGAGGCCGTCTGCCCACACGCTTTCAAGGAGGAAATCGCGTGCTAGCCCGCTATTGCGCCCTCGTTTTATTCGCCGCATCCCTCGCCCTCGCCGGTTGCTCCGGCAACTATAAGTTCAACGACGACGAATATCGCCCATTGGGCGATCCGCAGGCGCCTGCCCGCAGCAACTGATCCATCAGGAGAAAGGAACCATGGAACTGGTTTTCGATATGGTCAGTGCTCAGCAATTTGCGCCAGGCCTGATCAGCAGCAAGACGTTCAAGCAGGCCGGCGGCATCATTGGTCGTGCGGAAGAGTGCGACTGGGTCATCCCGGACCGCAAGCGTGTAGTATCCAGTCGCCACGCCGAGGTGAGCTACCGGGACGGGGCGTTTTTCCTTACCGACACCAGCAGCAATGGCATCCAGTTCAAGGACACAGGCGCCAGCCTGGACAAAGGCCGGGCGCAGCGAATCGAACATGGCAGCGTGTATTGCCTGGGCGACTTTGAAATCCGGGCTCGCCTGATCCAGGACCCGGCCTCCTTCGAAGAAAATATCGGCCGACCGCAGCCCGCTGGCAGCATCATTCCAGACGACGCATTTCTCGATCTAGACCCGCTTACAGCCCTAGACCAGCAAGAACATGCTTACGCCAAAACCGACGATCTGACCGCAGTGCTAGCGCCATCAAGGGTGCAAGCCCAGCAGCGCTATTATGCACAGATCGATGAAGAGAACTTGCAGGTCCCCGAGCTGGTGATGCCAGCACCAGCCACTCAGCCAAAGGCCACGCTCGAACCTGAACGCCTACCGCCCGACTTCTGGACGCGCTTCAGCACGGCGTTGGGAGTGGATCTATCAGATCTGGATGAGGAGGGTCGGCAAGCCCTGGCACTGAAAGCTGCGGCCTTGCTCAAGCAAAGCGTTGGCGGTTTGCAACAGGCACTACGTACCCGTGGCGAGTTGAAAAACGAGATGCGCCTGTCGTTGACCACCGTGCAGAGTGCCGGCAACAACCCACTTAAGCACAGCATCGACAGCGGGGAGGCGCTGACCCTTCTGCTGCGCGGTGGAAAGTCGGGGCAGCTGCCTGCCGAACAGGCCATGGGGCGCGCTTACCGTGATCTTCAGGCGCATCAGGTAGCCATGCTGGCTGCCAGTCGCGCCGCGGTCAAAGGCATCCTTGAGCAGCTTTCACCGGATCAGCTGGCGCTGCGCTTCGAGCGTGATAACAAGCCGCTTATGTCCACTGCCGGTAGCCGCTGGCGTGCCTTCAAACGGCTGCATTCTGCGATGCAACGCGACGACGATTGGAGCGAACGGTTGTTCGCTCGTGACTTCGCCCAGGCTTACGAGGAGCAGGCCCGTCTGATCGCCACGCTCAATACAGACCTTCAAGGATGATATTCATGTCTCGCTTTCTCCCTGCCGCGGCGCTCGCGGTGCTTGCCGTTCTGAGTGGCTGTTCTGCCCTCTCGCCCAACTCTGACTTGACCAAGCTGGACTTGTCACTGCAGGGCAGCGACCAGCTCAACCCCGACCTTAACGGCCGCCCTTCGCCTGTCGTGATTCGCCTCCTGGAACTCAAGCACCCGGTGGCCTTCGAGAATGCCGACTTCTTTTCGCTCTACCAGCGTCCCAAGGAAGCGCTGTCCCCGGACCTCGTCATTCAGGAAGAGCTGGAACTGCGCCCGGGCGAGCAGCGCGACCTCAAACTGTTTGTTCAGGATGGCAGCCGCTACGTCGGCGTCTTGGCCGCCTATCGCGATCTGCCCGAATCAAGCTGGCGCTTCGTCATTCCTCTTCAACACAAAGCGCAGAACCGAATCGAGCTAAGGCTCGACGAACACGGAATCAAGCCCATCGATCCGCTCGTGAAAGGAGACTGATTGATGAGCACGAACAAAGTCATATGGCAGGAAGGCATGCTGCTGCGTCCGCAGCACTTCCAGCAAAGCGACCGCTATTACGACGCGCAGCTAAAGCAGCGGACCCAGAAGTTGGGTCATTACGCCTGGGGTTTTTTTGGGCTGGAGATCGACCGTCAGTTCCTTAACATGGGCAAGCTCGTGCTTAGCCAGGCAAGTGGGCTGCTTCCAGACGGCAGCCTCTTCGAGATCGGTGCTGAGCGTGAGCCGCTGGCCCTGGACGTGCCGCCCAACACCGGCAACACGCCGGTGTATCTGGCTTTACCGCTCGTCACCGGTAACCACATCGAGAGTCGCCGCCCTGAGCAGAAGGACGTATTGGCGCGCTACACCGCGTTCGCCGAAGAGGTCACTGACTCCAACGCCGGCGATAGCAGCAGCAGCCAAGTCAGCACCGGCCGTCCGGACTTTCGGTTGCTGCTGGGCGAGCAACAGAGCGATCAGGCTTACGTCAAGCTCAAGCTTTGCGACATCCTCGACACCACGCCGGACGGCGTGATCAGCCTCGACCCTGAGTACATCCCTACCTTTATCGACTTCCAGGCGTCCAGCTACCTGCTGTCGTGCCTGAAAGAAGTGATCAGCATGCTCGGCCATCGCGGCGACATCCTGGCAGAGCGTATTCGTGCCACCGGTAAAGTCGGCGGAGCGGAAGTCGGCGATTTCATGAT
>Ga0208032_1001288_pt1 | contig 10951 bp, 8 predicted proteins | sample MalvirAntarct_66_FD_184254 | JGI IMG/M metagenome (GOLD analysis project Ga0208032, IMG submission 184254) | Marine viral communities from the Global Malaspina Expedition - Malaspina viral metaG Antarct_66 (SPAdes) (version 2) | ecosystem: Environmental > Aquatic > Marine > Oceanic | place: West... | reverse complement strand
ATCTCGGAGCGCGCCCTCTCGGTGTCCTCGATCGCTGCGCAGCAGGCGCGCGCGGCGTTCCCTGACCTGGCCCACGCCTCCGTCCTTGTAATCGGCGCCGGCGAGGCAGGCCGTCTCGCTGCACAGGCGATCGTCGCCAACGGCGCGCAGGACATCGTCGTCGCGAACCGCACCGCGGCCCGCGCAGACGGTCTCGCGACCGAGCTTGGCGGGCGCACCGTCCCGTTCGAAGACCTCGCTGACGCCCTCTCTCGCACCAACATCGCCATCTCGGCGGTCGGCGCCTCGGATCCCGTCGTCCCGGTCGCGCTCCTCGAGGAGGCGATGGCCCGCCGCGAGGGCGGCCCGCTGCTGATCGTGGACATCGGCGTCCCGCGGGACTTCGAGTCGGGCGTGCGCGACCTCCCCGGTGTCTCCTACTTCGACCTCGACGACCTCCGCGAGGTGGCCGACCGCAACGTCGAGGCGCGCCGCGCCGAGATCGACGAAGTCGCCCGGATCGTGGACGAGGAGGCCGTCAAGTTCGGCCTCTGGTCCGACACTCAGCGCGTCCAGCCGACCATCACGGAACTCGCCGCCCGCGCCGAGGCCCTCCGCCTCGACGTGATCGAGCGGACGCTCCGCTCAAACGGTGTCTCCGCCGCGGAGCGCGAGCAGATCGAGTCGATCGCCGACCAGGTCACGCGCCACCTCGTGAAGCGGCTGCTCGCCGCGCCGATCGAGGTGCTCCGCGAGCGTGGCGACCGCTCGTTCACCCTCGAAGCGACTCGGGCCATCTTCCGGCTCGACAACCCCAACGCGCCGGACGCTGACGAGCTGACCGGCGACCTCCCCCTCGAGGACTGATGTCCCACCGCATCCGACTCGCCACGCGCGGCTCCGCGCTCGCGCTCACCCAGACTGAGATGGCCGCCGCCGCGATCCGTGCCCTCGACCCCTCCGTCGAGGTCGAAGTCGTCGAGGTCTCGACCAAGGGCGACCAGGACCAGACCACCTCGCTGCGCATCCTCGGTGGCCAGGGCATCTTCGTCGGCGCCGTGCGCGAGGCGATCCTCGACGGGCGCGCCGACGCTGCTGTGCACTCGCTGAAGGACGTGCCCACGACGCCGGCCCCGGAACTCACGCTCGCGGCGATGCTTGAGCGGGGTGACCCCCGCGACGTGTTCGTCGGCCGCGACGGTCGCCGCCTCGCCGAACTGCCCGAGGGTTCTCGCGTCGGCACCAGCGCCAGCCGCCGAGTCGCCCTGCTCAGGGCGCTCCGTCCCGACCTCGAGGTCGCCGAGATCCGCGGCAATGTGGACACCCGCATCGCCAAGGTTATGGCCGGCGACTACGAGGGCGCCATCCTCGCGGCTGCCGGGATGCAGCGGCTCGGCCGGCTCGACGAGGCCACCCAGTTGTTCGACGCCGAGGCCTTCCTCCCATCGCCCGGCCAGGGCGTGATCGCCCTCGAGTGCCGCACCGATGACGACGCCACCCTCGCGCTACTGCGTTCGATCGACCACGTACACACGCGCGCTGCCATCGAGGCGGAGCGTGGCGTCCTCGCCGCACTCGGTACCGGCTGCGACCTTGCCGTGGGCGCGTACGCACGCGTCGATGGCGACCTGCTGACCGTCCGCGCCATGCTCGGTGGAGACCGTGAGGGCACCGAGCCGGTGTTCGGCGAGGCGACCGGGCCCGCCTCGGACGCCGAGAAGCTTGGCCGCGGACTCGGCGATCACCTCAAGGTGGGATACGAGTCGAACTACGGAGCGGTCTCGTGAGCGAAACACGATCCCTCGGGCATGTCTGGCTCGTCGGTGCCGGCCCCGGCGACCCCGGCTTGATCACCGTCGCGGGCATGGAGGCCCTCCGGCGCGCCGACGTGGTGTTGTACGACCGTCTCGCACCGCCCGAGTTGCTCAAGGAGGCCCCCGCCGACGCGCTCCTCCTCGATGCCGGCAAGTCGCCCAACAACCAGCGCATGACGCAGGACGAGACCAACGCCGCCCTCATCCAGCACGGGCAGGCCGGCAAGCGCGTGGTGCGTCTCAAGGGCGGCGACCCGTACGTCTTCGGTCGCGGCGGCGAGGAGGCGATGGCGCTCGCCGAGGCGGGCGTGCCCTGCACCGTGATCCCCGGCGTCACGTCGGCTATTGGCGGACTCGCAGCCGGCGGCGTGCCCGTGACGCACCGAGGCATCGCGACCTCCTTCACCGTGGTCACCGGCCACGAAGATCCGACGAAGCCCGAGGCGCAGGTGCGCTGGGACGCCCTCGCCCAGGGATCGGAGACGCTCATCGTCCTCATGGGCGTCGAGCGCCTCGAGGGGATCGCGCACGCCATCGTCGAGGGTGGCCGTCCCGCCTCGACGCCCGCCGCGCTCGTGCAGGAGGCGACCACGCCCCGCCAGCACACGGTGACTGGAACGCTGGAGACCATCGCGTCCGTAGCCCGCGCCGAGGGCATCAAGAACCCAGCCCTGTTCGTCGTCGGCGATGTCGCCGGCCTGCAGCCGTTCCTCGATCCCGCGCGCCTCGCGCCGCTCGCGGGGAAGCGCGTGCTGGTGACGCGCTCGCGCTCGCAGGCGTCGTCGCTCGTCACCGCGCTCCGCCTCGAGGGCGCGCACCCGATCGAGCTTCCCGCGATCGAGGTGCAGCAGCGCGTCGACGACGAGGCCCTCCGCGATGCCGTCAGTCTGCTCGACGCGAGCGAGTATCGATGGGTGGTCTTCACTTCGGCGAACGCTGTCGAGGTCTTCCTCGACGCGCTCATGGAGCAGCGTGACCTGCGGGCCTTCGGCGACACGCGCATCTGCGCGATCGGCCCGGCGACGGAGCGTGCCCTCGTCGCCCGCGGCCTCCGCCCTGACCTCATTCCCGACGAAGCCATCGGCGAGGACGTCGCGCGCGCCCTCGTGGAGCACAGTGCGTCAGGGGGCCCCCGCGGACTCGAGGGCGCTCGTGTCCTGCTGCCACGCGCCGAGCAAGCCCGCGACGTCATTCCAGACACGCTGCGAGCGGCCGGCGCCGAGGTCGACGACCTCCCGCTCTACCTCGCCGCCCCGCCCGCTGAACCACCCGCCGAGGCGCTCGCGCTCGTGCAGGAGGGCGGCATCGACGTGGTGACGTTCACGTCGTCCTCGACGGTGCGGAACCTGGCCGGACTGCTGGGTGGCGACCTCTCGTCCCTCGCGAACGCGACGATCGCGTGCATCGGCCCCGCGACGGCGGACACCGCGCGCGAAGCAGGCCTCACCGTCCATGTCAGCGCCGAGGTGCATACGATCGAGGGCCTCGTGAGTGCGTTACGTTCATACCTGAGCAGCACTCGCGACTAGCCGGGGAGGTTCACCGATGGTCGCCATCACCCGATTCCGAGACTTCACCCGCACACGCCGGACGCGTCGCACGGACGCGCTCCGCAGCCTCGTGCGGGAGACGCGCCTCGACCCGTCGCAGTTCATCTATCCGCTCTTCGTGACGCACGGGACCAACGTGCGGACCGAGATCTCCTCGATGCCCGGTCAGTACCAGCTGTCCGTCGACCAGCTCGCCCGCGAGGCCGCCGAACTCCGCGAACTGGGCGTACGCGCCGTGCTGCTATTCGGCCTCCCTGCCTCGAAGGACCCCGAGGGCACCGAGGGCTACGCGAGCGACGGGATCGTGCAGCAGGCGACGCGCGAGCTGAAGCGCGTCGACCCGGACCTCGTCGTCGTCGCGGACATCTGCCTCTGCGAATACACCGACCACGGCCACTGCGGCCTGCTCACCGCCACCGGCGAGGTCGACAACGACCCGTCGCTCGACCTCCTGGCGCGGATGGCGCTCTCCACCGTCGAGGCAGGCGCTGACATCGTCGCGCCGTCGGACATGATGGACGGACGCGTCGGCGCGATTCGGGACGCCCTCGACGAGGCCGGGTACGAGTCGACGCCGATCATGGCGTACAGCGCGAAGTACGCCTCGGCGTTCTACGGCCCGTTCCGCGAGGCCGCCGACTCCACGCCGCAGTTCGGCGACCGGCGCGGCTACCAGATGGACCCCGCGAACGCCCTCGAAGCGCTGCGCGAGGTCGACGCCGACGTGGAGGAGTCCGCCGACATCGTCATGGTGAAGCCCGCGCTCCCCTACCTCGACGTCATCCGCGCCGTCCGAGAGCGCACCGACCTCCCGCTGGCCGCGTACAACGTGTCCGGCGAGTACGCGATGGTGAAGGCCGCCGTGCAGAACGGCTGGCTCGACGAGCGCCGCGTCGTCCTCGAGACCCTCACGGGCATCGCCCGTGCCGGCGCGGGGATCATCATCACCTACCACGCGAAGGACGCCGCGCGCTGGCTGCGCGAGGATCGCTCGTGACCGCCGAAGGCACCCGCCCCGCCTCGCGAGCCGCGATGGAGCGCGCCCGCCGGGTGCTGCCCGGGGGCGTCGACTCGCCCGTGCGCGCCTACGGCGCGGTCGGCGGCGACCCGGTCGTCCTCGCGAAGGGCGACGGCGCCCGCGTCTGGGACGTCGACGGCCTCGAGTACATCGACTACGTCTGCTCGTACGGGCCGCTGATCCTGGGCCACGCCCACCCGCGCGTCGTCTCCGCCATCACCGAGGCCGCCCAACTCGGCACCTCATTCGGTGCACCGACGGAGGCGGAGGCCGAACTCGGCGAACGCGTGGTGGACGCCGTGCCCTCGATCGAGATGGTGCGCTTTGTCTCCTCGGGCACCGAGGCGACGATGAGCGTCCTTCGACTGGCGCGTGCCGCCACCGGCCGTGACCTCATCCTCAAGTTCGAGGGCTGCTACCACGGCCACGCGGACGGCCTGCTCGTCTCCGCTGGCTCGGGGGCGGCCACCCTCGCGCTCCCCGACTCGCCCGGCGTGCCCGCGGCGTACGCCGCGCAGACGCTCCTCGCGAAGTACAACGACCTCGAGTCCGTACGCGCCCAGTTCGCAGCACACCGCGGCCAGATCGCCGCGATCATCGTGGAGCCCGTCGCGGGCAACATGGGCGTCGTCCCACCGTCCGAGGGCTTCCTCGAAGGCCTCCGCGCCCTGTGCGACGAGGATGGCGCTCTGCTCGTCTTCGACGAGGTCATCACCGGCTTCCGCGCCTCGTACGGCGGAGCGCAGCAGGTGTTCGGCGTCACGCCGGACCTCACGGCGCTCGGCAAGATCATCGGCGGGGGGCTGCCGGTGGGCGCGTATGGCGGACGGCGCGAACTCATGGAGCGCATGGCGCCCAGCGGCCCGGTCTACCAGGCCGGCACGCTCTCGGGGAACCCGCTCGCGATGGCTGCCGGCCGCGCGACGCTGGACGTGCTGCACGAGGACCTCGAGCAGTACGACCGCCTCGACGCGCTCGCCGCCCGGCTCGCCGAGGGCCTCGCCCGCGCCGCCGAGGAGGCCGAGGTGCCGCTCGCGGTCTCGCGGTCAGCCTCGACGGTCACGCCGTTCTTCCTCGACGCTGCGCCGTGCAACTGGGACGAAGCGAAGCTCGCCGACACCAAGACCTTCGCGCGCTTCCACGGAGCGATGCTGGACCGCGGCGTCCACCTCGCCCCCTCGCAATTCGAGGCATGGTTCGTCTCCACCGCCCACGACGAGGCCCTCATCGACCGCACGATCGAGGCTGCCGCGGAGTCGCTCCGCCTCGCTCGTCACGCCTGAGGTCCGCCCCTCTCACACACTCAAAGACCCTGAGCTGTGAAGGGCAGCGTGAGCGCGAAGATCACTCCGCTCACGGTCGCAACCATGAAGTTGCTGGTGGCAACGTTGCCTTCAGTGAACGCAACGGAAGCGCCGAGGCCGATCAGCCATCCAAGCACCAAGCCGAGAATGGCGAGGCGTCTCGGCGATCTCGCACCGCGCGGCCCTGCAGCTCCACGGCGGACCACTAGGACCGCGATCGTCAATCCGACAACGCTGACCAACCAGCCGACGACAATCCACTCAACAGAGGGCTGAGTGGTGCCGGAGATGACCGCGACGACGCTGTGCACTTCGACACCTCACGAGGGCCTAGGTAGCTCCGGGTCGAACTAGCCCTCGCCGACACCCGGCAGGTGGAGGCCACACTCACGCTTCGTCGCGTCCTCCCACCACCAGCGGCCCTCGCGCTCGTGCTGGCCGGGGTTGGTGGCCATCGTGCACGGTTCGCAGCCGATGGAGCGGAACCCGCGGTCGTGGAGCGGGTTGTAGGGCACCTCGTGCGACAGGATGTGCTGCCACACCTGTTGCGAGGACCAGAACGACAGCGGGTTGAACTTCACGACGGGCGCGCCGTCGACGGTGAGCGCCGGGTCTTCCTGCAACACGGGGAGGATGCCTCGGGTGGCCGGGCTCTGGTCCTGGCGCTGGCCACTGACGGTGGCACGCATGCCCGCCATGGCGCGACGCACCGGCTCCACCTTGCGGATGCTGCAGCACTCCTCGTGGCCGTCTCGGTAGAACGAGAAGAGGCCCTTCTCTCGCACGAGGGTCTGGACGGCCTCGGGCTGCGGGAAGAAGACTTCGATGTCGACTTTGTAGTGCTCGCGGACGCGCTCGATGAACTGGTACGTCTCCCCGTGGAGGCGTCCCGTGTCCAGCGTGATGACGCGGTACGGGAGGTCGAGCTTCGACGCGAAGTCGATGAGCACGACATCCTCGGCGCCCGAGAACGAGATCGCGATCTCCGGCGAGAAGTGCTCGACGGCGAACTTCAGGATGTCGGCCGGGTGCCAGCGCTCGATGTCCGCGGGGACCTCGATGCCGGCGACGGTCGCGGGAACCTCAGGCACGGGCGGCCTCCATCTCCGCGAACGCATCCTCGGAGGCGCCGCCGGAGCGCACCATCCCGGCGGCGACCGTGGCGAACGTCGCGGGGTCAATGAGGATGAACGAGCCAGTCCAGCGGTCCTTGCGGTACGGGTCGACGGCGACCGGGTCGGCAGTCTTGATCGCGACCCGAGCGAGGCCGTTCAGCGAGAGCTCATCCGGCTCACCGACCCGCTCGAGCGACTCGATGTCGAGCCGGTCGACGAGGGTGGTCACCATCGCCTTCACCCGCTGCGTGCTCGTCTTCAGCAGGAACTGCTCTCGCGGCTTCAGCGCGGTCTCCGCGCTCATCCAGCACAGGTCCGCGATGATCTCGCGCGTGACGATGGGCGGATGCGCAGCATCGGCGATCATCGAGCCTCGGCCGGCGTCGATGTCGTCCTTGAGGCGGATCGTCGCCGCCTGGAAGAGCTCGCCGGACTCCATCGGCTGGCCGGCGAAGTCGACCGCCTCGACGGTCGAGCGCAGACCGGCGGGCAGGACGACGACCTCGTCGCCGGGCTTCACGTGCCCGCCGAGGATGGTGCCGGCGTAGCCGCGGTAGTCGGGGAGATCCTTCGTCTGCGGACGGATCACGTACTGCACGGGGAAGCGGAGGGGGCCGGCCGCCGCCGGGCGCGGCACCGCGACCGTCTCGAGGAAGTCCAGCAGCGGTGCGCCGGTGTACCAGCTCATGGCCTCGGACTGCGTCACGACGTTGTCGCCGGTCAGCGCCGAGATCGGAATCGATGTGACCTGCTCGAGGCCGACGGTCTCCTGCACGAACTCGAACTCTCGCACGATCTGGTCGAAGCGCGACCGATCGAAGTCCACCAGGTCCATCTTGTTCACGCAGAGGACGACGTGCCGAATGTTCAGCAGCGCCGCGATGGCTGCGTGCCGTCGCGTCTGCTCGACCACGCCGTTGCGCGCGTCCACGAGGATGAGCGTGAGGTCAGCCGTCGACGCGCCGGTGATCATGTTGCGCGTGTACTGCACGTGTCCCGGCGAGTCCGCGATGATGAACTTCCGCTTCGGGGTCGCGAAGTAGCGGTACGCGACGTCGATGGTGATGCCTTGCTCGCGCTCGGCGCGGAGGCCATCGGTCAGCAGCGCCAGGTTCACGTCGTCGTCGAAGTTGGTGCCGATCGTGGAGCGCTTGAGGCCCTCCATGACGTCGTCGAAGACCTGCTTCGAGTCGTACAGGAGCCTCCCGATGAGGGTGCTCTTGCCGTCGTCCACGGAGCCGGCGGTCGCGAAACGCAATAGGTCCACTAGAAGTACCCCTCGCGCTTGCGGTCTTCCATCGCGGCCTCGGAGGTGCGGTCGTCCGCGCGGCTCGCGCCACGCTCCGTAACGCGAGCCACCGCGATCTCGCGGATCACGTCGTACAGCGTGTCCGCCGTCGAGGGCACGGCAGCGGTGCAAGTCATGTCCCCGACCGTGCGATAGCGCACCAACTGCTTCGCGGGCGCCTCGTTCGGGAGGAGTTGGATGCACTCGCCGGTCGACATCAGCATGCCGTCGCGCTCGAACACCTCACGCTCGTGCGCGAAGTAGATCGAGGGGATCTCGAGGCCCTCACGCGCGATGTAGTGCCAGATATCGAGCTCGGTCCAGTTCGAGAGCGGGAAGACACGCATGTGCTCCCCGCGGTGCTGGAGGCCGTTGTAGAGGTTCCACAGCTCCGGGCGTTGCGCCCGCGGGTTCCACTGGCCGAACTCGTCACGCGCGGAGAACACGCGCTCCTTGGCGCGGGCCTTCTCCTCGTCGCGGCGCGCCCCGCCGAGGGCGGCGTCGAACTGGTGCTCCGCGATCGCGTCGAGCAGCACGGTGGTCTGTAGGCGGTTTCGGGATGCCCTCGGTCCGCGCTCCTCGACCACGCGGCCGCGGTCGATGGCGTCCTGCACGGACGCGACGATGAGCGGTACGCCGAGCTCCGCCATGCGGCGGTCGCGGTACTCGATGACCTCCGGGAAATTGTGGCCGGTGTCCACGTGCATCACGGCGAAGGGGATGCGTCCCGGCGCGAACGCGAGTTCGGCGAGGCGCAACAGGACGATGGAGTCCTTGCCGCCGGAGAACAGCAATACCGGACGCTCGAACTCCGCGGCGACCTCGCGGAGGATGTGGATCGCCTCGGACTCAAGCAGGCGCAGATGCGCCGCTTCACGCTCGGTGTTGTCCAGGAATACGGCTGCATCCGTCGCCGACAGGCCATCCACGGGTACGGTCATGAATGCAGTCCTCTGTCGTCTCGTGCCACGCCGCTCGCATCCTGCGAGCGCGCGACGTGCTTGCCCTGGTCGACTGTCCGAGGGCTGCGGACAGCACTCGGACAGTCGTTGTGGTGGTGCTGACTAGACCGCGCACTCGCCTTCGCCGCGCTCCAGGACGTAGATCACGTCCCGCTCCCAGTCCATGAACTCCTCGATCGTGTCGACGGAGAAGGACGGGGCGACGGTGAGGTCGCGGATGGCGTCCTCGAAGGTCTTCGGGCCGACGCGGTCAACGGTGTCGTTGAACTCCTCGCCGTCCTGGCGCTCCTGCTCGTAGAGCGCGACGAAGCGCTCTACGACCTCGGGGGCGCGCTTGGCGGGGATCTTCACCTTGAGCAGCGAGCCAAGGCGCATGCTCTCGCCGCTGCGACGGTCGCCGCCGATGAAGACGTTGTACGAAGGCACCTGCCGGTCGCTGTTGGCCGCCTTGATGGCCGCACCGTGGAACCCGATGTTCCCGATGTGGTGCTGACCGCAGGAGTTCGGGCAGCCGCTGACGTTGACCTGGACGCGGCGGGTGCGCTCGTCCGTGATGTTCATCAGCTCAACCTTCTGCGTGATGGCGCGGTTGAGGCCCATGGAGCAGGTGATGCCGAGCTTGCAGGAGTCCGTGCCGGGGCAGGAGACCACGTCCGTGATCTCCCGGACACCGGCGCCGCCGAGACCCAACTCACCGAGGGCCTTCCAGACGTTGTAGACGGAACCTTCGGGAATCCAACGCAGGACGATCTTCTGCCACTGCGTCGTGCGCGCCCGCCCGCTGCCGTAGGTGCGGAGGATGGTCGCCAGCCCGCGGAACTGCTCAGGCGTCAGGTCGCCCTGGGGCACCTTCACCTGGATCGCGACGTACCCGGCCTGCTTCTGCTGCCTGATCGCCGTGCGCTTCCACTCCTCGAGGGCTGCGGCCTCGTGGGCCTGCGGCTGCACTACCTCGACGTCCAGGGACGGCGCTGCAGCCTCCTCGTCGTCGTAGTACATGAGGTCGTCCGGCAGGATGTCCTTCTGAGCCCAGTCGTTCTTGAGCTCTTCCTGGATCATCTCGTTGAACGCTTCTTGTCCCACCCGGTGGACCAGGAACTTCAGCCGCGCCTTCGACATGTTCTTTCGAAGCTCGTCGGCCTGGTTGAAGATGCGGATGACGGCCTCGGAGACCTTGAGGTACTCCGTGACGGGCACGAACTCGCTGATGAGCAGCGCCTCGCGCGCGAAGATGGACAGCCCACCTCCGACCACCATCTTGAAGCCACGGACCTCCTGGCCATCGATCACCTTGATCCGCGGGATGAACCCGAGGTCGTGGATCTTCGTCCAGCCGTCGTCCCGCTCGCTGGCAGAGAAGGTGGTCTTGAACTTCCGGGGCAGCATCTGACTGATGGGGTTGCGCACCCAGTACCGGACGAAGGCACCCGCGTACGGGGTCACATCGAACGGCTCGTCGTCGCGGATGCCGGCCCACGGGTCGGCCGTCACGTTGCGGACGGTGTTGCCGCACGCCTCACGGGAGGACAGCCCGGCCTTGCCGAGGTACTCGAGCACCTCGGTCATCTGCACGAGCGGGATGTGGTGGAACTGGACGGCGGCACGGGTGGTGATGTGCCCCTTGCCGAGCGGCGCCCACTTCTCAGCGACGCCGGCGTAGGCATCGAGCTGGTCGGAGGTGATGGTGCCGGCCGGGTTCTTCACCCGGATCATCTGCCGGTTCGGCTGCCGCTGGCCGTAGACACCCTGGCGGAGACGGAACTTGATGAAGTCGGTCTCGATGATCTCGTCGGCCAGGAACTTCGTGGCCTCGGTCTCGAAGTCCTCGATTTCCTTCTCGAGGATCGGGATCATGAACGGAGGCTTGCTGCCCTGCCCGGTCGTGCTGGTCTCAGTGGTCATGGGTGCCCCGTCTCTCCGC
>Ga0208032_1001287_pt1 | contig 10956 bp, 18 predicted proteins | sample MalvirAntarct_66_FD_184254 | JGI IMG/M metagenome (GOLD analysis project Ga0208032, IMG submission 184254) | Marine viral communities from the Global Malaspina Expedition - Malaspina viral metaG Antarct_66 (SPAdes) (version 2) | ecosystem: Environmental > Aquatic > Marine > Oceanic | place: West... | reverse complement strand
TTAGGTCTACCCCTTGACGAATAGTTTTGGATACCTAATTAAAAGAATACTAATAGTATTACTTAAAGTATTTTATCATCTCTAATAAGAATAAGATACTAACAGTAGTACTATTAGTATACACTAGCATTGTAGCTTTCGTTAATAAAATACTAGGAGTATTACTATGAGTACCAACAAGTACCTTGACCTGACTGACGTGATTGAGGACTTGTTTGATCAGATCTATGACCTTCAAGACTTCATAAAGGATAGCGGGTTAGACGAAAGAGATTTTATACAATGGCAGAAAGATAGAGACACTGTTACGTACCACTAGGAGGAATGACTTTGGATATTATTAATATAATTACTATCGGTTATGGAGTCCTACTGGCTATGCTAATCTTTGAGATGTATAAAAAAGAGATCATCATTGAAGACTTAGAAGATGACTTAGACAACATGATAGACAAGCACAACGGCCTAGCGGAAGGCTTCGTACTACTCTCACAAGAGGTAGACAAATTAAAGGATAAAAATAATGGCTAACATATGGGTAATGCTGTGGCTGCTGGTTACACCTATCGAAGGTGTCGAACACTTCCAGCTAGGTACATACGAAAGCTTAAAGAAATGTAACATGGCCTTGGTAAGCGCAGAGGTTCTGTTAATAAATACCAACACACAGGTTGCCTGTGTTCACATAGGGATCATATCAAATGATTGATGTAACTCTGATAGACCACATGGGTACTGACCTATCAGTGGTGAATGCAGCACGTGTGTCCTTTGGTAAGAAAAGTAAATGGGATGAAGGTTTTGTTGAGGGAGGGTGGGAACAAAGGCTAGTACACACAGACTATAAGCTGATCAACTACCTAGCCAAGCACAAACATAAGTCACCCTTCGGTCATTGCTTCGCATCCTTTCACGTTAAGGCTCCAATCTTTGTGGCTAGGCAGCTAGTCAAGCACAAGTTTCTACGGTGGAATGAGATAAGCCGTAGGTATGTAGACAGTGAGCCTGAGTTTTACGAACCTGATGTATGGCGTGGACGCAGTGAAGACAAGAAGCAGGGCAGTGATGGTGTAGTAGAGGAAGCAACGCACATCCTATACAGCAATAATGAGTTCTATGGTTGTATAGATAAAACAGACCCATACTATCAATGTCTTCAATCCTATGAGGGTTTATTGAGACTAGGTGTATGCCCAGAGCAAGCACGTATGGTGTTGCCACAAAGCACCATGACTGAGTGGTACTGGTCAGGCAGCTTGGATGCCTTCGCTGATATGTGTAACCTTAGGTGCACAGGTGATACACAGTTAGAGACTAGGCTAGTAGCTAATAGAATTTGTAACAGCATGACGGATCTTTTTCCTGTATCCTGGCTTGCATTAAGGTTGGAGAAATGAATATGGTTGAGATTGCAGGTATCGTAGGAGCCATCATAGGTTTTGCTTGCGGTGTTACGGTAACGGTTGGCCTTGTAGCCATCTTTTTATAGAGGAGAATACCAATGAGGTACGCAGTAATGTTTCAGATAGAGGAAAACGAATGGGTATATGCATCAAGTGAGAACCCATTCGATCACAACTCACCAGTAGCCACCTTCAGTACTCAAGAGGCAGCAATCAAAGAAGCAGGTAAGTATCACACGGGCGTTGTGGTTGAACAAGAGGGTGACATCAGGGAGTTTGATAGGAGTGAACGTCTGAGATCAGTAGTACGTAGCAAAATAAATGGGAGGTTATAAGATATGTTTTCAGTTGAGCATGAGTATGACGCATCTGTTGTCATATCTATGGACGAGAAAGAACACTATGAAGACGTTGAGATGCACCTGTCTGATGATGGTACTGTTTTCTTTAGACAATATGATGAAAGCCTTGATGATCATCACTTGATTTCCATCTCGCATCAACAGCTTCTTGACTTGTGGGCCTCAATGAAGCAGACTGATGGCCTATTTAGATTAGAATTGTTAGGAGATTAACATGACACAGAACAGCACAACATTAGAAGACCTTATGAAAGAGTACGATCTAACAGAGGATGACGTTAAGCTTCTCATTGAGCAACACGTAGTCGATAAGAATTTTGAGGATGAGTTAGAAAAGTCTTGGGATAGTATGGACTTCACTGACTTTGATAAGGCGGGAGGGATATGAGTTCGGTGGTGATGATGTCAGTTGATCAGCCAACACAGCCATGCCCTTACGAGGCATGTGGTAGCTCAGATGCTTTTAACTACAACACAGGTGGGTATGGTAAGTGTCACTCATGTGAGCGTTCATACCCCAGTACAGAGAAGATGTTTGACTGGGCCTTAGAGACTTACCCAGTAAACAAACGTAAGCCCCCCGTACAACAGCGTCAGGTAGCATCAGCTACTAACGCAGGTATCAGGGGACTAGATACTGATGTGTCCATACTGTATGGTATACAACTACAGCTGGATGCTGAGGGTGACCCAGTTAGGTATGCCTTCAAGTATCCTAATAACGTTAAGTACCGTGGGTATGATGAGAAGAAGTTCTGGACAAAGGACAAGGGCACACCCCGTGAACTGTTTGGGCCTGACTTCAACGCAGGGTCAAGTAAGCGTCTGTACATAACAGAGGGTGAGTTCGATGCAGCCAGCCTATACCAAGCCTTAGGCAAAAGCTTTCCAGTTAAGAGTATACCCAGCGCATCTATCTCAGACAAGTTTATCAAGCAGAACTTTGACTACATGAACAGCTTCACTGAGGTTGTCTATGCAGGTGAACAAGATCCAGCAGGTAAGGCAGCGGCTGAACGTCTGTACTCTTTGTTCCCTGAGAAGTTCTTCTATGTGCCTATGACTAAGCACAAGGATGCCAATGACTTCATAATGAATGGTGACCAAGATGATCTTAAGTGGTCAGGTCTTAAGCCTCAACGGTTTAGTCCAGACAACTTCTTTGTGGGTGACTACGAGGTAGAGAAGGCTATCTCTACAGAGAACCCATACGAGTATGTACCTACGGGTCACTCAGGCATAGACGATAAGATACGTGGACTTGTTAAGGGTGGCCTTACCTTTATTAAGGCTATGCGTGGTCAAGGTAAGACAGAACTGATTCGTTACTTTGAGGTGGGGCTACTCAAGCAAGACACAAAGGTAGCTATGCTTCACATGGAAGAGATGAAGTCTACCACCTACCGTGCAATGGCTACCTATGAGCTAGGCTGCAACGTTCGAACCAAAGAGGATGCTAGGGACAACGGTGTGACTGAGGATCAGGTTATCCTAGCAGCTAAGATAGCCTCACAAGATGACAAGACAATAGTCTTTGAGATGCGTGGACATGACGATCCCATGCAGCTACTCGACTATGTACGTCTAGCCACCACAGTATACGGTGCTGAGTTCATCTTCATTGATCACGTACAACGACTGGCCTATCTATCTAACGCTGGTGTTGAGGGTGCTACCAGTACCTTGACTACACTGGGTGCACGTATGGCTCAGCTGGCTAAGGAACTAAACATTGGTGTTATCTTTATCTCACAGGTGAATGATGATGGCCGTACCAAGTATGCTGCCTCACTCGAAGAGGAAGCAATCGTATGTATTAAGTTGGAGCGTGACACTGAGTCAGAAGATGAAACAATACGCAACACAACTAACTTCATCGTTGACAAGAACCGTCCCTTCGCTAAGCTAGGTAAGGCAGGTAGTGTTTACTATGACCCAGACACCACAGTACTAGAGGAGGTTTCATTCCAAGTATGAAGATTGTTATTAGCGATATAGAAACTAATGCTGTCATAGGTAGCGACAAGCTTTGGTTGTGTGGTGGTAAGGATGTGGACACAGGTGAGGTCTACAAGTTTGAGAACTGTCACGAAGATACTGTTGCTAAGGCTGCTGCTATTGATTGGCACAAGTCAGTTGATTACTTTGTTGGTCATAACTTCATTCAGTTCGATGCGCCTGAGATAAACAGATTGCTTCAGCCTAGGCTCATTGACCCAGCTAAGATCATTGATACCCTACTAGTATCACGTGTTGTGGACTACGGGATTGAGATACCCAAGGGTGCTAGAACTCCTCATAGTTTAGATGCTTGGGGGCGTAGGCTTGGCGTACACAAGGGAGACTTCCATAACTTTGGTGAGTTCTCACAGGAGATGGTTGACTACTGGTATGGTGACTTGGATACGACTGAGGCTTTATACAATCACTTCTCTAAGTATATCTATGATGAGAGTTGGAAGAGATCGTTACGTGCAGAGCATAACCTACAGATTGAGTTAGTACGCACTAGGTACTACGGGTTTGCATTCGACACACCTAAAGCAAAGGGTCTACTATCTTCTGTACTGAAGCAGATGTCTACACTAGAGGATCAGTTTCAAGAAGACTTCCCACCTAAGCTTACCCCTGTTAACACAATGATGTACCGCCTAAAGCTAGATGGTACTGAGGTGTCTAGTGTTGTTAAGGCTAAGGAGAAGTATGCTTTGACCCAAGTAATGGGTGAAGATTTAGTGTGCTACAACTGGATCGACTTCAAACCTGGATCGTCTAAGGATCGGATCGAAGCATTGTGGGATGCTGGTTGGAAACCATACGACAAGACTGTTACTAACATAAAGTTTTCTAGGCTGTCTGTCGGTGATCCATATGGCAAGAAGGGTGTGTGTATGACTAAGGAGTTTTACAAAGAAAAGAAGAGTGACCTAGCCAAGTACGGATGGGCTTGTTCTGAGGACAACCTTGAGACATTACCTGAGTTTGCCCCAGAGGGTGCACGTTCATTAGCTAAGTGGTTGACCCTTGAGGGACGCCGTAGTTCCCTAGTCGAATGGATCAATCAGGTAGGTACTGATGGGCGCATACACGGAACCATCAATAACATTGGGGCATGGACAGGTAGGTGTGCACACAACTCCCCCAACACAGCAAACATACCTTCATCCTTTCATGGTGAACCTAAGTCAGCCGTTGAAGAGGTTAAGAAACAATATGATGCTGACCTTCGCTCATGCTGGACTACACCTAAGGGTAGCTGGCTAGTAGGTACAGACGCAGACGGTATTCAGCTTAGGGTACTAGCCGATTATATGTGGAGACACTTTGATGCAGACCAATATGCCCGTGCTATTATGGATGGTAAGAAAGAAAACGAAACGGATATACACAACGTTAATAAAAAAGCTTTGGGCATTAGTCATGCGACACGTGACATGGCTAAGACTTTTATCTACGCTTGGCTGCTAGGGGCAGGTGTTGAGAAGACTGCACAGATACTTAAGGTTAATAAGAATGGTGCAGTGCAGGCTAGGGATTCATTCGTTAAATCTATTGATGGCTTATCTGACCTAAAGAACAGACTTGTTCCATATATAGCGGAGCAAGGATACTTCACAGGGTATGATGGCCGCAAGGTTAAAGTACCTAACGAACACAAGACGTTGGCTGGTATGCTACAGTCAGCTGAGAGTATACTAATGAAGCACACACTCCTTAGCTGGACTACTGAGGCACGTAAGCTTGGCATCAACTTCAAGATGGTAGGGTTCATTCATGATGAGTACCAGACAGAGGTTATAGGAACTAAAGAAGAGGCTGAAGAGTTAGGTAAACTCCAAGCCAAGTGTATGGAAGAAGTTGGTGTCGAGCTAGGGTTTAGAATACCTACACCAGGATCTTATGACGTAGGGATAAATTGGCTTGACACTCACTGATAAATAAGTGTATAACAGAAACACCATAGATAAGAGGTACTAAAAATGGCTACTGAAATTCTTGAATTGTTTGGCACACTAGAGTGGGCTAAGGTATTTGAACACAACCGTGATCAAGCATCATGGAACGTTGAGACAGACGGTGAGTGCAAAGTTACCATCATTCTTGATGAAGACAATACATCTAAGCTTACGACAGCTGGATGTCAGAAGAAAATGGAATCCGTCGAGGGTGGTACTAAGGTTACACTTAGCCGTCCCTTTAAAGGCAGGAATGAATGGGGTAGTGGTACTCCAGCTGTTGTAAACGTTAAGGGTCAAGACTGGAACTTTGATGTGGACGGGTACATTGGAAACGGAAGCACGGGTATGATACGTGTAGCTGTTTACGATACATCGACTGGACGTAGGGGTACACGTCTGGAAGCGGTGCAGGTCATAGACCATGTGGCCTACGAGTCTGAAGGAGGAAGCTCCTCCCCTTCCTTTAAAGACTTATCCTCTAAGGTTGAGGATACTAAAGCTGCCCCTGCTACCAAAGCATCTAATAAGAAAGTTAAGGTAGAAGATACTATTCCTTTCTAGGTGTTTTAAATGTGTGTTGTTCTATAACAAAGCCCCTTCCCTTAGTTGGGTGGGGGCATTCTCATCCATAGCAAGGGAGATATACAATGGAAGTTAAGACAAACGCCACACTGGTGCATGACATTGAGCAGACTATCCTAGGCCGCAACGGTTGGGATAAGTCTATTGGTGAGTTCATGTCTAACAACATAGCAGATATGGCTGAGCAAAGGTTTGCTAAACCACAGGAACCCCGTGCCTACCTGTCACTCTCATCCCTTGGTACACCATGTGAGCGTAAGCTATGGTACAAAGTTAATAAGTCTTTGGAGTCAGAACCCTTAGGCCCAGATACCCTATTCAAATTCTTCTACGGTGACATGATCGAAGAGCTAGTGCTGGCTATAGCAGCTGTGTCTGGACACTCAGTCACTGGTGCTCAGGATCGCATGGACGTACACGGCATCAAGGGTCACAGAGATGCTGTCATTAACGGCATGACTATTGATGTTAAGTCTGCCTCACCCTATGCCTTCAAGAAGTTTAAGGATGGCAACCTACGTAAAGATGATCCTTTCGGTTACATCTCTCAGCTTAGTTCATACGTGTATGCAGCCGTTGACGATCCACTTGTGACTGACAAAACACACGGTGGTTTTCTTGTAGTATGTAAGGTTAGCGGGGCAGTATGCTTAGACGTGTATGATTTTTCTGGAGAGTTTGATGAGAAAGAAAACACAGTCAAGCACCTCAAGGCTATGGCTAAGAGTGATGAGCCACCTGATAGAGCCTTTGAACCTGTACCCCAGTCTAAGACAAGCAACAACGGTAACATGAAACTATCTTCTACCTGTGGGTACTGCGACTTCAAGAAGGTATGTTACCCTAAGTTACGTAAGTTTGTCTACAGTGACAAACCACTCTACCTTACTACGGTAAACAAACTTCCTAACGTAGCAGAGGATTTAGAATACCGTGGTGAAATTTAATAACAAAAGACTGAGGGGTATCCAAGAAGGGTATCGCTCAGGTCTAGAGGTAGACACAGCCAACTACCTTAAGAAAAGAAACATCTCCTTTACCTACGAGAAAACAAAGATCAAGTGGATAGATCTACGCAATAGAACCTACACACCTGACTTTGTTCTGGGCAATGGTATCATAGTTGAGACTAAGGGCCGCTTCGTTTCTGACGACAGAAGGAAACATAAAGAAATACGCAGACAATTTCCTGATCACGACATAAGGTTTGTCTTTACAAATAGTAAGTCACGACTGTATAAGGGTAGTAAGTCTACATATGGTGATTGGTGTACTAAGCATGGCTTCATCTATGCCGACAAAGTTATACCAGAATCCTGGTTAAAGGAGAGCAGTAATGACTAAACAGTTTAAACCATACGCTGAGATACTTAAGGTAATCAAAGGGCCATTTGAAAACGGAGAAGACCTTCCTTGGAACCTTTGCCTAACTAAGTACAAGTACGACAATGACCTACATGAGGAAGAGTTTTACTACGATAGTATGAAGCAAGCTATGGATGACGTAGACTTTTTGTCTAGTAACTTTAGTCTTGTCATTGATAGTAATGGTAATGCTCAACATGATGACGTAGTAAGAAAGGTTCAAGGTTATGCCTAGAAATACTGGAAGTAAAACAGCTGTTGTGTTTTCTTGTGCTCACTGTGATCCGTCAGTTAGTAACGATAGGTTCAGCTTACTTGGTGACTTTCTTTATGACATCAAGCCTGACTACGTTGTGGACTTAGGCGACGGTGCTGACATGAGATCACTGAATACATTTGATACACGCAGCCCAGAGTCTATCGTTAGCCAGAGCTACGAGGCAGACATTGAACAGTACAACGAAGCGCAAGATCGTTTACGTTGGAAGTTTAGGCATCACAAGCGTAAGCGTCCAGCCTTCTACGGGTTTGAAGGTAACCATGAAAACCGTATCAAGAAAGCATTGAAGAGTGACCCTCGCCTAGAAGGTTCTAAGTATGGTATCTCCTTCAGCCACCTACAAACTAGCCACTGGTTCGATGAGTATCATGAGTATCACAACTCAGCACCAGCCATCAAAGACTATGACGGTGTGTCCTATGCTCACTTCTTTAGCGCTGGTAATTTTGGCACAGCTATGAGTGGAATGCACCATGCAAATTCCTTACTTGCTAACAGGTTTAAGAGTTCAACCTGTGGTCACTCACATAAGAGAGACTTAAAGTTTAAGGATGCAGCTGGTGCTATAGGTCTAGTAGCTGGTTGTTTTAAAGGTGCTGACGAATCTTGGGCTGGTCAAGCTAACCTAGACTGGTGGTCTGGTGTAGTAGTCAAGAGAGAAATACAGAATGGGTTCTATGAACCAGAGTTTATTTCTTTGGCTTCACTTCGTAAAGAATACGGTTGACTATACCGTGATAAATAATATAACTAGGAGTTTCTGCCAATGAAATTTGAGGCTAGACTTGTCTTAGAGGTAGATCCTGGAGCTAACTTTTTAGAGGTATCAGACACTAATTGTTGTGTGGAAGTACTGGAGTTGCTTGAGGATTTAATTTATGATACTGATGATATTGTCATCCTAAACTGTGAGGTAAACACTTATGACTAAACTTTCTATCGACGATAAAGAGTACGACTCAGAAGACTTAACTAAAGAACAGACAGAGATTGTTAACTTACTTAACTTAGGTCAGAACTCTCTTAGCTTACTCAACCATATGGTTAGGTGTACTCAGTCAGTACAACAGATGAAGACTGAAGAGCTAAAGACTTCTCTGGAAGGTAGGCCGACCATATCAGACGTAACTAAAAAACAAGCAGACGACATAAAGAAGTCATTGGACGCTGATACTAATGCTAAGTGATGTTGACCTAGACGCTATGGGCTACTACAAGATGGTAGACGGCAACAGGTATAGCCTTGATCCATTCGAGTGGTATAGTGAATGGGTTGAGGCTAAGATTTTAACTGAAGGACATGATCGTTTAGTTGAGAATACACTTGGACTTGTAGGTGAGGCAGGGGAGGTAGCTGAAAAGGTTAAGAAACTAATACGTGACAAGCACAAGTTTACTCCTGAGGAGATTGCTAAGGAGATAGGTGATGTCTTTTTCTATGGCGTAGCCCTTGGTACGATCTTTGGTTACGGACTTGGAGACATCATCAGACTGAACGTTGAGAAGTTAGATGGACGTGAAGCCAGGGGAACCCTAAGGGGTAGTGGCGACAACCGATAGTAGAACATACACAACAGAAAGAGAACAACATGAGCAACAACTATTTACCAACAGACTACCAGTCATTCATACACAAGTCACGTTACGCACGTTGGCTGGACAAGGAAGGAAGGCGTGAGACTTGGGGTGAGACAGTATCACGCTACATGGAAAACATTGTATACCCCTTGGCTGGCAAAGACTCTTACGTCAAAGACATTGAACAAGCCATACTAAGCCTAGATGTAATGCCATCTATGCGAAGTTTAATGACGGCTGGCCCCGCAGCTATGCGTGATAATATATCAATGTATAACTGCTCATACATAGCTGTAGATAATATCGTAGCCTTTGATGAAGCTATGCACGTTCTCATGTGTGGTACTGGGGTAGGCTTTAGTGTTGAGCGTCAGTACGTTCAGAAACTACCCGAAATACCTGAGCTGTTTGTGAGTGATACTACAATCGTTGTAAAGGACAGCAAGGAAGGCTGGGCTAAGGCTCTACGCCAATTGATTGCACTACTGTACAGTGGTGAGATTGCACAGTGGGATGTAGGTTTGGTGCGTCCAGCTGGTGCAAGGCTCAAGACATTTGGAGGTAGGGCATCAGGCCCAGCGCCACTGATTGACTTGTTTAACTTTACAATTAAAACATTTAAGGATGCACAGGGGAGAAGGCTCTCATCTATAGAGTGTCACGACATCATGTGTAAGATAGGTGAAGTAGTAGTCGTAGGCGGTGTGCGTCGTAGTGCTATGATATCATTGAGTAATCTTAGTGATGACCGTATGCGTACAGCTAAGTCTGGTGCATGGTGGGACAACAACCCGCATCGTGCCTTGGCTAACAACTCAGTAGCATACTCTGAGAAGCCTGACAGTCTATCATTCATGCGTGAGTGGATGGCCTTGGTTGAGTCAGGCTCAGGTGAGCGTGGTATCTTCAACCGTGAGGCAGCTAAGAAGCAAGCAGCTAAGAATGGTAGGCGTGATGCAGACCATGACTTCGGCACTAACCCTTGCAGCGAAATAATTTTACGATCAGGTCAGGTGTGTAATTTAACGGAGTGTGTAGTACGTGCGACAGATAGTATTGAAGACCTTGAAAGAAAAGTTCGTATTGCTACAATCTTGGGTACTATCCAGTCTACCTTCACGAAGTTCCCCTACCTGCGAAAACTGTGGCAGCGAAATACCGAAGAGGAACGCTTGTTGGGTGTGTCACTCACAGGGATAATGGACAACCCACTGCTTACAACTAGCAACAAAGGATTAGATTCCACACTTGAGCACCTTAAGTCTATCGCCGTGGCTACTAATGCTACGTGGGCTGAGCGTCTTGGCATCCCTGTCTCTACTGCAATCTCGTGTGTTAAGCCGTCAGGAACGGTATCACAATTGGTGAATAGCGCATCGGGCATACACTCTCGCCACTCGCCCTACTACATCCGTACTGTACGTGGT
>Ga0208032_1001280_pt1 | contig 10986 bp, 15 predicted proteins | sample MalvirAntarct_66_FD_184254 | JGI IMG/M metagenome (GOLD analysis project Ga0208032, IMG submission 184254) | Marine viral communities from the Global Malaspina Expedition - Malaspina viral metaG Antarct_66 (SPAdes) (version 2) | ecosystem: Environmental > Aquatic > Marine > Oceanic | place: West... | reverse complement strand
CTTATGGTGCGAAAAGTATTCCAATCTTTTATTACAAATAATTTAAATTATTTGTAATAAAAGATTGGAATACTTTTCGCACCATAAGAGGATATAAATAATAAATCGCGCTCTCACAAAATCGCGTTTCACAGATAAAAATATTGTAGCGCTATTATGCCTCTTTTTATTGGTTTTCTTTTCTCTCTACATTACCATTCCAGTCTCCTATTATATTGTAGGCAATCCTACATATAACTACTTTCCTGCGTTATATGTTCTCTTCTTCCGCATTCGTATCATAATCTCAACGCCATTTTGTGAGAGCGCGATTTATTATTTATATCCTCTTATGGTGCGAAAAGTATTCCAATCTTTTATTACAAATAATTTAAACTAAATTGATATAAAATTGTTGATATAATATATAGTAGAATGGTGTCGTTGAATGGTGTGAAGATTAAATATGATGAAGGGAAAATATTTGTGTGGAGAGAAACGTGGGGCAATCGAACACTCAAAAACCCTGATTGGTGGGAAGCGAAAGGGAGTGTTAGAGGCGATGGTTATAGATTGGTGGGGATAAACAACAAACAATACCTGTATCATCGTGTGGTGTATTTCATTCATAATCCCAAATGGAAAATACACGATAGTTCGCGTGATAATTACATCGACCATATCGACAGAAATAAGTTGAATAATAATATTGAGAACTTGCGTGTTGTTACACACCAAGAGAACCAGTGGAATCAAAATAGTAAAGGTTATTATTTCCATAGAGCAAATGGGAAATATCAGGCGCAAATAATGGTGAGTGGTGAGAATAATTATCTCGGTGTGTTTGAGACCGAAGATGATGCGCATAATGCGTATCTCAATGCTAAGGCAATTCACCATCACATCGCTTGAAAAAAAATGGTCGCTTCCTGCTGGGTTCGAACCAGCGCTCTCGTGATTAACAGTCACGCGTTTTACCAACTAAACTAAAGAAGCAATACTACACACAGATATACATATACTTATTTCTTTAATACTACATATTCCAAATCTCTTGTTTCAGTTCGTCGCGAATATCGTTGCGAACCTCGTCGGAAATCTCTTCGCAAATCTCTTCGCGAATCTCATCCTTGATTCGCTCGTATTCTTGGCCTCCTTGAACATATTCTTCCTCATAATGTGTGTGGATTTCTGCGATGCGCTCATCATACTGCTCCTTGAACAGACGAACATCCTCCAGTTGCTGCTTCAATACGGCAATCAGTTGTTTTTCTTGGGTCTTAATTTTTCTCTTTAGTTCTGCCCACATCTCCGCAGTGGAATCGGTTGTGTTCGTAATAGAGGACATTGTATATGCTTGGGTATTGGCGGCAAAAACAATTTCAATTTTTTCCCAAAATTAATGCGAGGCAATCCCGCGTGAGAAAAGGTCTTATAATAGACCCTTCCTTTATTTTTATTGGTTTGTATTTCTCTCATCATTGCCTCCTCCACGTCGTGAAGTTGCCGAACTTGTATCGCCTCGTTTTTTCTGCCCACGAGTTAATGCTGTTAATGAGGTTAATGTAGCGGTTTATCTCGTGTTTTCCTACCTTTACCGCAAGTTGCTTGTGGAGACCCGTTGAATGGCACACGTAGGTCGTGCCGTGTTCATTGAGATTGAATACAACTCGGTCGCACCGCACACAACGCTTTGCCCCGTGCTTGAGTTTCTCCGTGTCTGACCTTTTCAGTTGCTTGCGATGCTCCTTGCGACTGATGCGTGCGGTATGCTGCGCCACTACGCGAGTATTTCGCACTCTCTCAACAATCTGAATAATCCTCTGATTAATTACAACCTTCTTGTCGTTTAATGTCTTGAGGTCGTTACACGCTTGGAGATATTGCCCATCGTTCGGATTGAGTTCTTCGATGAGTTCCAGTAGCGAGTTCAGTGCGTTCATAAACTCGGTGGATTGTTCGCGAGGGGTCATCGTCTCGGTGTTGCTTGCGTTTTGAGCCATAGTTCTTGTATATGCTTACATCACCTCGGAAGAACCACTTCAATTTTTTCCCAAAATTAATGCGAGGCAATCCCGCGTGAGAAAAGGTCTTATAATAGACCCTTCCTTTATTTTTTATTGGTTTGTATTTCTCTCCACATATACTACTCAACCTCTGTTTTTCTTTCCATTCCTCCTCTTATTCATCCGCTTGCCTGCCTTGAGAATGGGCTTGACCATATCGTTCTGCTCCTTCACCATTCTTAGCAACTTTTGGAATACATCATAGAGTTCTTTTTCCCTGTTCATAAACTCGATGTATGCGTTCTCATTGTTGTGCTCCACTTCACCCCCAACTTCAACTCCACGTGACGTGTGATTTTCCTCCCACCAATCTTGTGCCACGTATGAGATTTTCTTCCACTCCTCGAAGTGTTTGTTGGCGTTTTCCACATCGAGGTTGTATATGTAGGAGAGCAGGACGATTTCTTTTTTCGATTGCTTTACTGCGAGACCGAGTCCCTCGACCGATGTCTCAAGTTCCGAAAGTATCTTCTCACAATAACCTTCTTCATATAGACCTTTTTCGAGCAACTCCTTGCGGGTTTCCGCGGCATACATTTGCTTCATCAATGGTGGAATTGTGTCGTAACCCCGAAATACTTGGCTCGTGATGAGAGACGCAAATACTTCGTCCTTTGGAAATGGGGATGTATCGCGGATTTCTTTGAGAATATTGAAGTTGCCGCACATCGCACGACCGCTTTCGATTTTATCAGTGTTCGCCTCATTGATTTTTTTGTGGTTGGGAAGCAGGTTGTCTTTGATGAGCGGACGGAACTTCTTCTCCCAAATCACTTTGTGTCGCAACGCTTGTTCGTAATTCATATTGCTTATTGTTATGGTTGGAGATTGCCTCGAGAAACGTTTCAATTTTTTCGCAAATTAATGCGAGGCAACTTTTACACGTTATATGAGGTGTTTATGATAGGTTTGTATTTCTCTCTACAAAATTGATTGTCTTATTCATATTATATACGATGAGTAATAGCAATCTTCAGTGTTGGATGAGATATTCGGACGCTGGAAAATTATATCGGACCTGTGAAGAGAAAGAAACGAAGATGGCAAAGATGATTCCACAGAAAGAATTGGATAAGGAGTTCGATGAGGCGAGAGAAATGATTGCCAAGGCTCGAGCATTAAGAAGGATAAACGAGAAGCGGAAGGAGATGACTATCGCGCAACGCGAACTTGCGCAGATGGCAGACGCCGATAAGGAGAGCGCGGATTTACTGCTCGCGAAGTTCGCCACACCAGTGGGGCAAGAAGAGCCGAGTTTGTTTCAAAAACCGAACAAGCGGATAAACTTCGGGTTTGATACACCTGCTCCCGAATCGCCTTTAAAAACTTGGATGAAAAAAGCGGGTTGGACACGCGAGTTCAGTCAGCGAGCGAATCGTTATTATTATTTTAACCGAAATGATGGTCAGACATTGTGGAATCCGCCATCGTTCCAAAAATAACTTAAAGACGCTCTAATATATATGGTTATTATGGTGAGGACAAATATGGCTGACGCTGCTGCTTACCGCTTATGTGTTGAGTTTAAAGCAATGATGGACATTCTTGTCATTATCGAAGGTGACGATGTTGAAGGGCATCTCGAGGATGTTGAAACACACTTCATCAAGATTAGCAATTTCGAGACACTAAAATCAATGTCCGCTTACCACAAGAAGGCGATGGAGACACTCAAGGAGAACATCACGCAGGCAATTGCGAAAGTCAAGGCGGCGAATCAACCGCCAAAAATCGATGTGGTTGAGATTAAATAAAAAAGTATTTGGATTTATATTGGGTTAAAGAATTATCTGCGATATAAATTAAATGGTTGAAGAAGCGGTAAAGGTGAAAGTGCTGAATGGCGTGAAACTCAAGATTGTTGATGATTGTTTATTTTGGTTTAAGACAAAAGGTGCTCGTGGTAAATTAAAGAAACCATATTGGAGGTTAAAGATTCCAACTATAAATCCAAATGGATATTGTGTAACCCGTATCAATACGAAAAACTTTTACTATCACCGCATTGTCTATTGGTTCGCCAATGATGATTTCGACATTCTCCATTACGACAATACAAAAGTAATTGACCACAGCGATAGGAACAAACTGAATAATAACTTGGAAAACTTACGGCTCATAACTTTCCAAGAAAATCTTTTTAATCAAAATGCGAAGGGGTGGTCATATTTTCGTGGGAAATATGTGGCGCAATTATCAGTGAATGGGCAACATCATTACCTTGGGTCATACGACACTCAAGAGGAAGCATCGTGTGCGTATCTCGAGGGCAAGAAGGAACATCACCCCATTGCTACAAATAACTAGTGCGTAGGGTATAAACAAATAATTATGTATGTATATTAGAAATGGTGTCCATAGAGGATGAGTGGGGTGAGTATATCAAAATATCCGCATTCAAATCAAAGAACACAATTGCCTCATACAAAAATGCTCACGGACGACTGACCGAATATTTAGAAAAACCGATTCATAAAACGTCTGCTCCAGCAATTATCGCAGCAGTGAGAGAATTGGCAAGCAACCCAAATACGCGCTCGTCTCTGTTGAACGTGGCAATTGTTTTTTATGGCATTTATGAGAAGAACAACTCGAAACTTCTGAAATATAAGACGGAGGTTGCGAAGGAGATTGCCGAGCACAGAGAGAAATCGCTTGCTTCCAAAGAGCAGGTGTTGCCTGATATGGAGTTTATCAACAAACATTTGAAGGGATTGTTTGTAGCCGAGCGGTGGGCGGACTTCATCATTATGTGGTTAATGTTGGAATACAACACGCGAAATGCGGACGTGGATGTGGAGATAGTGGATACTATTCATAAGACCAAGAGAGATAAGATGAGGAATTATTTAGTGGTTCGCAGAGAGGACTTTGTGTATATCAGGAGAAATTACAAAACCTATAAAACTTATCACGAGAAGCGTTTTGTCTTCAAGAACCAACTCATCAAGCGGGCAGTGAGATATTTCAAGGCGGAGATGCCACCAAATAGTAAGTTGTTTTTAATGAACCATAATGGTGATAGGTTGAGCGAAGGGTCTATCGCGAACTACTTGAAAAAGATATTACCAGAAGGAATTACCGAGAGTGATTTGAACAAGATTCAGGTGAGCGAAATCGAAAGTTTGGCGGATTACTACGCATTGGAGGAAATGGGTAAGCGACGCGGGACGAGTGTCGAGACACTCATAAACAATTATCACCTCAAGCACGCGATTAAAAAAAATTGATATAAATACATAAATCTAATCCATATATAGATGGAAGAGAAAAAGGATTACTACACCGAGGCACAGAAGCGGGCTACTTACGCATTTCGCGAAAAGAACCGCGACGCTTACAACGCCTATCAGCGCGCTTACCACGCAGAGCGTATGCGATGCGATATTGATTACAGAAACAGAAAAGCGAAACAATCAATAGAGGCGAATAGACGCTCTAGGGAGAGAAAGGAAGCAATTAAAATAGCATCTCTAATAATCCAAAAAGAAAAGGACACAGACACTCTTGTATCGTCTCTAAATGCGGACATCATAACCACAATGTGAAACCATACAAGGTCTCAATCGTGAAAACCACGCTTTTCAAAACGGGACACCCTGACGATAATATCAATAGAAGTATTGATATGATTGACGATATGATATATGGAATACTCAACGGATTTAAGAACCTAAACCAAGTTTTAAAGAAAATGGTATTTCTCACTTCCTTTTTTATTGTGTGTTAGAAGTCCGAGGTTTTTCAATATATCCGAACCATCATCAGTGGTAATGCTTGCCTCTTCCAAATATTCGCACATATCAAACTTTGGTGGGGGTGGCGCGTATGAATCTGCTGGTTTCGCGTCTTTGAAACGATTGAATCTCCGCAATGCTATTTCCTTATCATCATTGAGTTGATTGCTTTCCTCACTTTCTGGCTCACTCTCGGTCTGCGTGCTACAATCACTACCATCCTCTGTCTCCGTTTCGGTCTCTGTTTCGTCGCTCTCTTCGCTTTCTGCCTCACTGCTGGAGGGACACGGCGTGGGTGGCGGTGAGTTCTTTGCCTCGATGATTACGTTCTGCGGTTCTTCCTCACTGCTCTCACTATCCTGTGCCTCCGCTGCGATACGAATAATACGCTCGTGGTGGGTCTCCTTCGTCTTTGGTCGCGGTTTTACTTCTTCTGTATGGTTTTTTGCCTTCATAATGCCGTTGATATTTTCTCCAAGTTCATCCATTACGACCGCCTTTCGTTTGTCTGTGTAAGCACCTCTCATATCGAATCTTCTTTCAAGTTGTCGTCTCGCGCCTGCTTCGTCCTTTGCCTCGCCCGCTTCGACCATAAGAGCGGTGAGTTGCTTCTCCGCATACCACGCCTGATGCTTATATGAATCGAGATGCTTCTTCTTACATTGCGGATAGTTTTTGTATTTTCCACCACATTTACACTCGATAGATGGTAATGATTTTAGCAGTTTTTTCCGTTTCTCGTTGCCCTTCACGTTGTAGTTCCTAGGCGTTGGGTTATGCTCTCGGTATGTTTTCATATAAATGCGATTGCCTTCGCGTTTCTCGTCTGCCGTTTTCCTTGCCATAATAAAGGTATGGTGTGGATTGTATTTAAGTTGATTACAATAAATAGATAAACCCTATAAATAGGGTGATTGTAAAGTATTCAAGAGTCACAGAACTTTTTTACAATAAATCAATTTAGTGTAACCTTCTAGTGAGGGGTCTTGAATACTTTACAATCACCCTATTTATAGGGTTTATCTATTTATTGTAATCAACTTAAAACCAATCTTAGTTATATGTTCATATGGACGAAGATAGTAAGCAATTCGAGTTATTAAACCAAAAAATTGCCACCTTAATGGAGCGACACGCCGATTATTTTAGACGAACCACGAAAAAATTAATTGCCGAACAAAAAGACAAGACAACCAGCATCAACCGCTTTTTTTACATTAACGAGCGTCTCGATGAAATCAGTAAAGAGCAGGACATTGTTTATTCCTTGCTCGAGAGATGGTCTTCAATGACTGAAAGACATTTCCAACATCGTGCGGTTATACGCAAGGTGATTGATAAGAAATAAGGCATCACTCCTCCTCCTCTTCCGTCTCATTCACCTCCTCTTCCTCCTCATCATTCGCACCATAACAGGTGTGGCAATAGAATAAATCCAGTTTATCGTGAAAATTAATGTGTTCCCAGTCGCCTGTCTCGCGCAGTTCATTTTCCATATTGTATATCTTCTCTCGCACACCACAACCGCAGCAAGAAACGTCGCGGCATTCGCACCCATCCTCATTGGGGATACAATCGCATCCACCACATCGAGCATCTTCAGCCATTTACATATATATATTGATTTTGTTTTAAACAGATTTTATTATGTGTAGTATAAAATGCCACGCAAGCACTATCCGAGCGATGATGAGAGCGAAGTAGATGTGAAGAGCGACGACGAGACCCTCGAAGCAGCCCCGCCCAAGGACGAGCAGAATGAAATCGTGGAGGCAACCGAGCCCAACCTCATCGACGAAATCCCCGACATTGTGAAGGCGAAGCGTCCGCGTGGTCGCCCAAAGGTCGTCAAGGTAAAGGAGGGGGAGGCGGAGAAACCCAAGAAACGACTTTCGGAGAAGCAACTTGCGGCATTGGCTGCTGGACGTGCGAAGCGAACCGCGGCAAAGCAGGCAAAGTCACAGGAGCAAGAGGCGGTTGCTGTTGAGAAGAAGAAGGTCAAAGATAAGAAGGTCGTCAAAAAAGCAAAGGAAATTGCCAAGCGCGAAATAATGGAGGAGGCCGCTTTAGAGTTGTCGAGTGATGACGAACTCGACGACATCGAGGTCAAGCACGTTAAGAAGATTGTTGCCAAACGCAAGGCAGCCAAGAAAATCGCAGCAAAACCGCGCAAGACGCGTGCTGCCTCGTCACCACCTGCCGAACCTGAACCACCCGCATTTGTGTTTATGTAGATATAAAAACATTTCTCTCTATGTATATAAATTATGTCTCGAACAATGAGTGGTATTCCATCGAGTGGCGCGGGTGATGTGAAACTAGCAGGCGACCCCAACGCATTCACGGGGACAAACACGTTTGATGTTAATAGACCAACCAGCACATTAACAAGCACAATATCAGCCACCGATTTTTTAACGAAACAAAACGCCGATACTCTTTATACAGGGTCAGCAGGCGACGTTCAAGAAGGCGGTAATAATGTTTTTACAGGCACAAATACTTTTAATAGCAACCGACCGACCAGCACATTAACAAGCACAATAGCAGCCACCGATTTTATTACGAAACAAAACGCCGACACATTATACACGAACAATACAGGCGACGCAGTTTTAGCGGGCGCAAACGCATTCACATCCACAAATACATTTAATACCAACAGACCGACCAGCACAATAACAAGCACACCCGCCTCCACCGATTTAATAACGAAGCAAAACGCCGACGCTCTGTATGGGTCAGGAAGTGGCGACGCACTATTAGCAGGTGGAACATCAGGAAGCCGACAGACCTTCACAGGATTTAACACATTTACGAACGATTTAACGATGAGCGGAGCGGTAGGAATAGGCAACAGAGCAGATATAGATATGTTAGGGGATAAGGCGTTTATTCAACAATCGGCAACAATCCAAAACAAGTTATTACAAAACGGAGCAAGTAACGAAATAGACCAAAACGGAACCAATAATGTAATATCACAATCGGGACTTAATGCTTTAATAACAACATCGGGCAAAATGACTTGTGCGACTGCTCCAACATCAGGGAGCGATTTATGTAATAAAACTTATGTAGATGGTGTTGGTGCTGGGTTCGCCTTATTAGCAGCAGGAACAGCAGCCAACCCGCAAGAATTTACGGGCGTATGTGATTTTAACGGCGGTTCATTACAAATGACTAATCCACTCCAAACCTTCTCTATGATACAATTGGACACAGCCACCAGTGATGTTAATACATTCGCTATGACTGGAGTAAGAAACCGCATCACACAAAATGGTCTTTCAAATGCGACAATTAACGAATTCAAACAATCAGGCGGTTCTAATACGGCATCATCAATCTCACAATTTACACCTGACTCTCTCATCTATCAAGACAGCACCACAGCAAAACTTATAACAAAGGGTAGAATAGGGATAGGTCTAACCGCAGTCCAAACCCCCATTGCTCCATTAGAAATACAGGGTAGTGCGACGAGTTTAAATAATGGGAGTAATTATGGATATTTGAGAAATAACAACCCTTCATCTGCTTATAGTGCTGGGTGGGGTGCTTTCGGATTATCTATTAAGACGAGCAATATTATTTTTGCTGGTAATTATGTTTTAGCGAGTGATGAAAGAATTAAAAGAGATATAACGGATTTATCAAACACATTAGTCTTAATAGACAAAATTAAACCCAAGACATATAAATACCGAGATACGGCAGAGGGCGACCGAATGACTTATGGATTTATAGCACAGGAGTTAGAGCAAGTCATACCTGAAGCAGTAATAACAACGAGGAACAAAATACCGAACATAATGAAAAAGACAAATGTTATAGATGGTGTGTTTATATTAGAGGAGACAACCGATTTAATAGAGGGCGATGTTATTGCTATTTACGATGATGAAAATAAGCAATACGATGTTACGATTACCGAAATGATAAGTGATAAGTCTTTTAAGATTGATATGGTTGAAGATTTACAAGACCAGTTTTTTATTTACGGCAAGTTTGTAGATGATTTTAAAGCGATAGAACATAACGATTTACTGCCTGTTATGATAAAGGGCATTCAAGAACTCAACGCCAAAAATAAATCATTAGAAGAAAGACTTGCTATTTTAGAAGCGAAGATTAATAATATGCCCTGATTACATAATGGTTAAACTTACCGAAACTCAAAAAAAAAGGTTGAAAGCCCACTCAAAATCGCAGACCGCAAACCATATGAAAAAGATGACTACTCTAATGAGGGCAGGTAAAAGTTTTAGCGAGGCACACGCAACGGCTTCCAAGAAATCCGTTAAGCAGCAGCAGAAGCAAAAGCAATCACAAAAGGTCGTTATTAATTTAGCACCATCGCGTCGTCGCGCCCCCCCGCGTCAAACTGCTCGACCAAACACATCGCGTGTCCTTCAGCAGTTTGCCCAACCAACAGCAATGCTTCCCCAGCAACAATATACAATCTATCCCGTGTCCTTGCCACCAGCGTTCCAGCGAACCCAGACACCTGTATTAACGAACCAATTTGCTGCGCGACCCGAGGGCGTTGTGGAGGGAAGGATTTTAGGACGCGCACCCGTCGATACACCATTAGATGTGAGGCGAGAATTAAACACCGCCGCAAATGCCGACAAACTCACAAGTGGCAGGCAGCAACCCGATAATACCGTGTCCGAGGGACGCACGCTTTTGCCCAATGATGTTAGGCAATACCAAAATATTTTAGCCGCCACAAGAGGTTATGAAAGTAATACACCATCGGCAGGAGGCGTAAGCAGTTTATCGGAAACGGAGCCTGAACTATTCACCCCAAGATTTACTCGTGGTTCAGCAACCGAAACGGGTCTCGGTCGTGTGGAGGAGAGCGACGATGAGAGTTTCGGTGGAAGTGGCGGAACTGGAATACCTTCGCCATCTTTAATGCGTCGGTAAGTATTTAAAAAAATACGTATATAATATATATATAGTATGAGCGACTTAGACCTTATAAACTCAATCGCCAGCGAACCCATCCGCCCACCTGACCACGTCTCCTTGGAACAAATTATAAACGAGATTCCCAATATGACGTTGGAGTGTCCTGCGACTTTCGCGTTATATTTACATTACAACCCGCATTTGGATGACGGTGAGCGAGAGAAAGTCAATAATATTATTGAGAAGATGCGACAGGAACGCACACAGATAAACAAGAAAAATAT
>Ga0208032_1001279_pt1 | contig 10989 bp, 16 predicted proteins | sample MalvirAntarct_66_FD_184254 | JGI IMG/M metagenome (GOLD analysis project Ga0208032, IMG submission 184254) | Marine viral communities from the Global Malaspina Expedition - Malaspina viral metaG Antarct_66 (SPAdes) (version 2) | ecosystem: Environmental > Aquatic > Marine > Oceanic | place: West... | reverse complement strand
GAAGACGAAGATATGACCAATGAATTACGCGCCTGGGTAGCCGAACAAATCGGACCTATCGCCAAGCCGGATGAAATTCGTTATTCAGACAATCTGCCAAAAACCCGCAGCGGTAAAATTATGCGTCGTTTACTCCGTACGATTGCCAAGGGCGAAGAAATCACCCAGGACACCTCAACGTTGGAAAATGAAGGTATTTTATTGCAGTTACAAGGTAAGGCTTGATGGCGAAAGCCGAAACCGAAAGTCAGGAAAATCAACGGCTGGATAAATGGCTTTGGGCTGCGCGGTTTTACAAAACCCGCAGCCTGGCCGTTGAAGCCATTAATGGTGGTAAGGTTCATGCAAATGGTCAGCGGGCCAAACCCAGCAGAACAATCCATCCTGGTGATCAATTAACCATTTCACAACCGCCTTATGAATATGTCATTGATGTTTTAGGCCTGCAAAAACAACGTCGACCGGCCAGCGAAGCCCAGTTGCTCTATCAGGAAACAGCTGAAAGCCGTGATAAACGTGAACTGCTACGTGAACAAATCAAAAATGAGCCGTTAGGTTTCCGTGATCAAAAAGGCCGCCCCAGTAAACGGGATCGTCGCCACATTATTAAATTCACCCGGGGCGATTAATGTCAAAACCTTCCCTGCTTAATGCTGCAGATAAACAGCTTCCATCCCTCCGCTATGCTGTCGAATTGCAAAAAACCGCTGCCAGTATTGGCTTTGACTGGCCGCATATTGATGGTGTGATTGCCAAGATACATGAAGAACTCGATGAGGTCGCTGCAGAACTGGATGATGCCGATCCAAAAAAACTACAGGAAGAAATTGGCGATTTATTATTTGCTATTACCAATCTTGCCAGACACTTGGATGTCGATCCTGAACAAGCCATAGAGCAATGTAATCAGAAATTTCTCCGCCGCTTTCAATTTATTGAAACGCAGATAATCCAACAGGGTAAATCCTTGCAAACGGCTTCATTAGATGAGCTTGACGGCTTGTGGGACAAGGCAAAACTAACCGAGAAAAAAGATTAACATTGACCAATAACCTATTGACATTAAACGTCTAAAGACATCCTAAACGCTAACATGGAAGACTCAGTAAAACCGTGCTGTTGATAAAATCCATGTGCTGCTTCATTATCATTATCAGTCAGTAACGTAATGCGTTTGCAGCCCTTTTGTTTGGCAAAATCAATGGCATATTTCAACAATGCTGAGCCGACACCAAGACCGCGGTTTTGCGGAGCCACCACCATGTCTTCCAAAATTGCCACGCGACTGCCCAGCGCTGTTGAAATGGTATAGAGCAAATTCACCATGCCGATAATCTGCCCGGCATCTTTTGCCACCAGAATATCGCCAATTCCATCACCTTCAATAATCGCGCCTAATCCAAGAGCCTGTAATTCAATATCCGGTTTAAATTCAGCTTCCTGACTGAACAGGCTATCGAGTAACAAACACAATTCAGGGATATCAGAACTGACGGCGGTTAGTAGCTGCATCGTTTATCCGGCAGAAGTTAATGACTGTGCGGTTTGAAACTGATTCTGACCGGTATACACCAGAAAATGTTTACCTTTGGCACGAGCGACCATTCCAATCCCAATATCCTGTGCAATGCTGAGTCCCATTTCTGTCACACCACTGCGTGATAATAATAAAGGTACCTGCATCTGTGCGACTTTAATCACCATCTCCGATGTCAGACGACCCGTGGTATAGAACACCTTATCGTTACCTTTGACATCGTTGAGCCACATCCAGCCGGAAATGGCATCAACTGCATTATGCCGACCTACGTCCTCAACAAAGCTTAATACATCATTTCCCTGGCAAAGCGCACAGCCATGCACTGCCCCGGCCTGTTTATACATTTCATTGTATTCATTTAACGCATGTAACACGTCATAAATAGATTGGGCACTGAACTGGGGACATTGCAGTTTCAGTTCAGACAATGAATCCATTACATGTCCAAACATGGTGCCCTGCCCACAACCACTGGTGGCAATTCGTCTGGACATGAGCGAATCAAGGTTATTTTTCTGCTGATGTGTTGTCACCGCAACAGCATCAACATCCCAATCAACCTGAATGGATTTGATATGACTGAGTTCATCGACCAAACCCTGATTGCGTAAATAGCCAAGCGTCAGCAACTCTGGCTGACCACCAAGCGTCATCAAAGTAACAATCTCGCGATTATCCAGATAAATCGTCAGCGGCCGTTCGCCGGTTAATGACACTTCACGGGCTTCGCCAAATTCATCTAATACAGTGGTGGTATGCAGGCGATTAATGCCTTGATTGGTCATTTCTGGCTGGTATCTAGCCACCGGTGACACTCATATGACGGAAGATAATCGGTTGTTCTTTAATATTAAAGTCATGGCCTTTTGGCTTGATATCCATCGACTTGATAATCGCCTGTTTGAGCTGGTCGATATCACCAGGATGGCGACGGATAATGTCACGCAGATCCATTGAGTGTTCCTGCCCCAGACATAACAGCAACCGTCCTTCGGTGGTCACCCGAACCCGATTACAGCTTTCACAGAAATTATGACTGTGCGGTGAAATAAAGCCAATTTTGCTTTTGCTGCCAGCTACCTGGTAATAACGCGATGGCCCACCGGTATTGGCAATACTGTTCTGCAAATCAAAATGCTTTTGTAATGTGGCAAGCACTTCATCACTACTGCAGTAGCTTTCATTACGACTATGCGTGACCTGACCTAAAGGCATCTCTTCGATATAAGAAATATCGAGATCATTATCAATGGCAAATTGCGCCAAATCGACAATCTCATCATCGTTACGGCCCTTCATAATGACCGCGTTCAATTTGATGCGCTTAAAACCGGCTTGTTTAGCAGCATCAATCCCGTCCAGTACCTGAGTTAATTCACCCGTACGGGTTAATTCACGGAAACGATCGGCATTTAATGAGTCAAGACTGATGTTAATGCGATCCATACCGGCTGCAGCGAGCTTTTCAGCGTATTTAGGTAACTGGGAGCCGTTGGTGGTTAAGTTCAGTTCTTTAAGCGATGTGGTGTGCTTCAGCGCGCCAATCTGTTCAATTAACCAATCGACGTTGCGACGCACTAACGGTTCGCCACCAGTGATACGGACTTTTTCCACGCCGAGTTCACAAAAAGCTCTAACCAGAAAGGCAATTTCTTCCAGCGTGAGCAACTGTTCGCGTGGCATGAATGTCATTTCTTCATCCATGCAATACACACAACGGAAATCACAACGATCAGTGATCGATATCCGTACATACGACACACGCCGTCCGAAGTTATCGATTAATTGTGTTTGGTTATCCGCCATAGTGTCTATTATGCGCTAGCTACGCTCTTTATGAGAAATATCACAGGATTTATTTGCAGTGGAAAAGCCAAACAAGGCATAGCCACCACAGCGACCGCTTAGTCCATTAATCAGTAGTCCCAATCCCAGCAAGGCCCACCAACTTTGGTAATACAATGCAATCGCTATTATAAACAGACCGATTATGATGCGTAACGTTCTATCAATATTACCGAGATTCTTTTTCATTGCATTGCTCCAGATACAAACAAGCCCCTTTGCAGGGGCTTGAATGAATCAATGTTTTTGATTGCTGAATCAATCGTTGCCAGAGAAAGCACCGATTAAATGCAACAGGCTGGTAAACAGATTGTAGATACTGACATACAAGGTCACCGTCGCCATGATGTAGTTTGTTTCACCGCCGTGAATGATGTTGCTGGTTTCATACAGAATCAGACCAGACATCAACAGCACGAACATTGCTGAAACGGCCAGTGACAGACCAGGCATGTTAAAGAAGAACGCTGCCAGACCGGCCAGGAAAGCCACCAGGATACCGACAAACAGGAAACCACCCATAAAGCTGAAGTCTTTTTCAGATTTAATCGCATAAGCAGACAAAGCTAAAAAGACAATGCCGGTTGCGCCCAGAGCCTGCATAACAATCTGCGGGCCGTTAGGTAATCCCAGATAAGCATTAACGATTGGTCCCAGTGTCAGGCCCATAAAACCCGTCAGCGCAAATACAGAGGCAATACCCCAAACGCTGTTGCGCAATTTAGCTGTCAGGAACAACAGACCGAAGTAGCCGATCAACGTAATAATAATGCCTGGATGCGGCAGGTTAAAGACCATTGACACCCCAGCCGTAAGCGCACTGAAGCCAAGCGTCATCGCCAGCAATACATAGGTGTTACGCAATAACTTGTTGGTTTGCAGCGCAGACTCGCGCGAACGCACAACTGTTGATTGAGTATCGTAGTTCATCAGTTTATTTCTCCATTACTCAGTAAAGTATTGATGATAGGTTGTTCATCCAATGGACATCATCCTACCGGATAAGTTCTAAATGGCAATAGCAATATAAATTTCGCTTTCACTGTTGTCAGAACAAGTCATTCCTAGTAATATGCCGCGTCTTGGAGGGATGGCAGAGCGGTTGAATGCACCGGTCTTGAAAACCGGCGTGGGTTTATAGCCTACCCAGGGTTCGAATCCCTGTCCCTCCGCCATTTACATCACCTAAGCCCCTGTAATATGGGGCTTTTTTGTTTCTAGCGTTTATGATTGGCTTATTTTTGTACCGTTTTTTGTACCACATTAATGCAGATTTATTCTTTTATTTGCTGTTTTTGGGGTTGATGTAATTGCTGAACCCGATCTGAATTGGCCACTCTGTATGCTCCATCGGATCTAATATCTCAGGCTGTCTGATTAAGATATACGCCCGCTCACTCTTCCAGACAGTTGCGGTAGCACCTTTAATCCCTAACTGATTTTTATCGGTGCAATTGATCCAGCATTCATTGCCGCTGGAATCTGTCAGCATATAAGATTGACACAGTATTTTGATGGGTTTGGGTTCAAATGCTTTCCACTTTCCTTGGATCACATGATCACGGTGAAGGGTTCCGCCTGGCGGAAAAAGTGGAATTAAGCCGCTGGGGTTTCCCCAGGGCATAAGCATGATGTTGCCGCTGCGCATGATGACCGGAACGCAGGGATTTGAATCTGTCAGTTTGACCGTGATCAGATGATCATTGATGGTGAATCGTATTGCCTGGCACATTTTCTCACTCGCTTACCAAGTGAGAAAATATAGAGAATATTATTATTTAATGCAATCTTGAGTGGCCAGCCTGGCTAACCAGTTACATCGTCAACAGTGAATGCGCCTGACCAAGTACCGTACAGAAAGACATTTTTAGCCATACCGATATCTGCACGCCGATCGATGTGGCAAAAACCATCATGAAGACCGACAGACCAACCCATTTTTCTGGCCAGCTTTGCAAAGCGTAGCTGTGTTTCACTGTTCCAATCGCGCCACGCAATATCTGCAGCCATGCATCCAGCTGTTTTTCGTGCAGGATTCACGGTTAAGTGCATGCTGCGAGGATGCCCGCCTACATTTTTATTGTGTGCCGGTGTTCTGCATACGCTGGTTGGTGTGAGCGGCCCGCCCCATTCCATGCGCAAGGCCGGAAGTGCTACAGCAAAGTGAATGTCCAGCAGTATTTCACCAGACCCTTTGCAAGCCAACTCATGCGCAGGGAAAAACGGGAGCGGACTTGTCCATGATCTCATGGGCTGTCACCGCTTTTTTCACACTTAACCACTTCACTGATGATCCTGTAAAGCTCATCGATGCGCGGCATCAGTTCTTCCTTATCCTCACGAATACGCTGAGCTGTACCAAATGCTGAATCACCTGTTGTGATCAGATTAACCAATCTGTCAGGCGGGCTTCTTAATGCAGGGCCGGAAAACGATGTAGGATTGACCAGGCACTTATCATCTGGCACATCAGGCTCGGCAGGTTGTTCAGGATCAACAGGATCAGGATCTGGCACGGTTGGCTCCTCCGGTTCTGTTGGTAGCGTGATCGGCGGATCACTAGCGTCTGCCGTTATACGAAAGTAAAGCGGTTCAACTACGGGCTTTTCATTAAAAATAATGACTGCTTCCTGGACGGTTGCAATTGATTCGCATCCATGCAGTTCACCAGCAACACAATGCTTGCTATCCAGTACGGCAACCAGTTCGGCCTCATGCCATGTGACTTTATCGTCTGAATAATAGGCAATATCAGTTGCTGGCCACGTGGCCGCAAATAGTGCAGGGCTTAACAAACTGGCCAACATTAATATGATCAGATTTTTCATGATAGGGATCCTGTGTGTATGGCGTTTCGGTGTGCTGATAAATGGGTGAATCTGCTCCGCTTCTCAGCTTATTCAGTCTGTTGCGGTGATCGTATTTCCACTGCTCATAGGGCTGCTTCAGCTGGTCTGTCGGCTCATAGATATTCGCGTCAACCGGTGCGGAATTAGTTTGCTTTAGATAAAGCCCTTCAAAATAATCATCCAGGCTTCGGCAATAGCAAGGCACAAGAATGGTTTTCAGGCGCTCAATACCGTTCTGATCAACCGGGATCTTTACAACGATATGCTGTTTCACTCGATAACCGCCTGCTTGTCTGAGTTACACTGGCGAATTGCCGAGTGCAGCTGCAGGATGTAATCAGCAGGATCAAGCATATTGTATGGCTCTGACGGTTTAGGGATCTCGGTTGGGTGAAGTGGTGCCCGGTTGATCACTGGACAGCTCTCGATAGGTTGACTGATGGGCGCTTTCGTTGATGAGCAGCCACTTATCAGCAGAAAGCCGACAATCAGAACCAGCACTAACAGCGCCATCATTAAGTGCCTGCAGCCTCTTCCTATAATCATCTAGTTGCCCCTGTATCTGCTGATAACTCTGCTCTCGTACAATCAATCTGTTTTCCGCGCTTTCCAGTTGCGCCTGCTTCAGCTGCCAAAAATCAGACCAGTGCTGATTTGCCACTTTCCACTGCTCTGTTTCCGCCTCAGCCGAGCCGATCTGCTGATTGGTCTTAAGTAGCAGCCACCCTGAAACAGCCAGCGCCGCAACGAGCGAAAGTAGCAAGACATTTCCCTTAACCAGTCCTGACAAAAAACTGAACATCAATCCATACCCTTCCAGGCAGCTGCACCATAGGCTGTTAAAATCGCAGCCAGTGCTATGTTCCACTCGGCCCCGGTCATCTTGTCGAGAAATAGCGCCGCTGATGATGTGATGATGGCCGTCATTGCCAAAATAAAGCGATGTCGTACAAGCTCACGCATGATAGGTTTTGAATCAGGCATAACAGACCTCAATTTTCAGGCATAAAAAAACCCCTTCCGGGGTGGCGAGTTCAGACAAATGCAACAGGCGAATCCTGATCACGAATTATCTGAAAGGTAGCTGGGTTATAGGTCGCATAAACGGAGCCGGGAGTGAGTGTAAAAAACTCGTCATCATTGATCGCGTCAGGCGCTATATGAGGCCCCAATAAATAACCGGGCTGATATTTATATTCAATCTCTGTTGTGACCAGTTTATTAGATTTCTGGCTATACTTAAGTGTTGGCAAATCCTCTTCATCACTGGCAATGGAAAACGCTGCAAACCCGTAATAATATTCGGAATCCAGTGGATGTTCCGCCTCTAGCGGTTCATCATTTAGCTTCCATTCAACGGGTCCGGTATAGTCGCTGGATTCAATTGTCCTGATCCTGACAAAAGAAATGGATCCATCACCAAGTAATGCTACCGCTCCAGGCGGGTAATCCTCGCTTGACACATTACAGTATGCGGGAGGATATACATCATTTTGCATAAAATCGACCGATGAAATCTGGGAGCCGGTCACGGTATATTTTGAAGCCAAACTATCATTAATCAGGATTTCAAGGCTATATTCATGCAGCGTCTGCGTTGATATGTTTCGAGTTAATGTTGTTATGACGCTGCCGCTGGCTGATCCAGTTGTTTCCGTTGAGCAAAAATCCAGAAAGGCCTCCCCTTCTTTCACCACCTCCTCCGTATACGTTTCCTCATAAGTGATCTGCCTGGTCATCTTAATATCGACAAACTTTAATTCACCAGAGTCATCGTAAAAGGCATGTGTCGTTATTGTGCGGATCTGCCACTCGCTATCAGTCTCAACTCGCGATGGTCGCCACTGAATAGGGCCGATCTCAGACGTGTAAGCTCCAGCGGGCTCATCCAGCGTAACCAGCCCTGATTTGCCTCCTCCTGGCAAGCTCTTAATATCGAAATAGACGAAATAAGAACTGTATGGATCTTCAACTACAACATTGGTGTTATCGCCCTCAGTTTTAAAGGTATCCAGCCCCCCTCGTACCACTGAGGCTGAAGGCGTCAGGTTGTTTATATTGACAGTAAAAAACTGTCTTCCATCTGATAAGGACAAAAACACAGCCTGACGACCATCTTTTCTGACATCAAGCAATACAATTTCACCCACATCAAACCCGAAACTGATTTCGCTAATGTGTTCCGGGCGAGGGATCAAATCTAAACCAATTCTTCCAAACTCCTTTATGGAAACCTGAATAGCGCTGACAGAGCCTGAAGAGGCGACCACCTCAACGCTCCACACACCACCTTCGCTATCCTGATGCAGCCACTTTGAGGGAATGGATTTGCCGTGTAACTGATTTTCACCGGCAATAATGGCGTAATTTAGCCACTGCTTACCCTGCTCACTATCAAAAGAAGCCTGCTCTGCACTTCGCTGCACTGATGGGGTACTAGAAAAACTTACCAGAATCGTATCCCCATTACCCGGCTGTGGATACTGCATCTGGTTATTATTGGGTAACGATAAAACGCCATCCTTAACCACCCCATGCCAGGGCGAGCCCCACACTTTAATGTAGTTAAATGCTAGCTTTGGTATGGTCATAGCAGTGTTGAGTCGACCAGTATTTCAAACACAAATATGCCATCTGTTGATTGCACCTCAGCCTCAACATACTCAATATCAGAGCCGCCGCCGGGTGTTATCCGCCCCGCATTAAGTGATCCAGGTATGGCTTTTCTTAACGGGAAATCCTCAAGCTGATTGTTACGGCGGCCAGAGAGATCCAGCTTCTCCAGGTCTCGACGAACATTTGTCTGACGTCTACCTTGCACCGCCATTACAGTGTCTCAGTTATATCATTTGTTTCAAGCGTAATTGAATCATCGCTTGCAGCAATGGCTGGAGTATCGCTACGAATATAAATCGGTATCGCATTAGCCACGCCCCCATCTATTTCAACACCTAGGCTTAATGGAGCTCCTGCTGTTGCAGCAGTAAGCGCTCCCGATGAAAGTGCCAGCTTTATATTGCTGGCCACAACGCCCTCTCCTGGGCTCGAATCTTCTATGCTCACCTCAATTTCATCTGCACCCGGATCGCTGGTCGCATTAAAAACAGATGATGCTGTCGTGCTACCCAGATAAACCAGCTTATCAATATTGCCCGTACTTCCATCTGCCAGCTGCGCAATCGTTAGTTCAGTGATTTCTTCAGTCAAGCCAGCGTCTGCATAAAACTTTAGTGATGTAGCCATTGTGTATTCCTATGCTGTAATGGTGAGATTCTCTTCAGGTATAGCCACCAGATACTCAAACTCACGGCTCGCTGTTTGCTGAAGTCGCAACTGATCCTCAATTGCTGGTGTTTCCATGCGAAATTCGTGCGGGTACCGAACACCGTTAAATGTCAGGGGGCCACCATAGTTACCCAGAAAGCCCCGCCAGCCCGCATCAAGTGGAGTGGTAACATCACTGCCACCGATATGTGTGCCGAGCGTTATATCAGGGCTTGCCTCAATCGGATCGGTATCAGGCCGAGCCGGTAGATCAGAACCAGAATCCGTCTGATCAGTAACGTTTGGTGAATAAACATTTATTGCAATGGTGGAATGTGCTGCGCCAGAATCAATGTTGTAATCTTCAACTAACATACCCACCGTGCCGGTCGCATCAATGGCAGGTGTATTTACCCGCACCGTATTTCCAATGTCGATAAAAGGATTGAGCAACGTGTGAGCGGTAACCTCATTACGGTGATGGCTTGCCAGAATTTGTGTTTTAGCAATGGCAATCGCAGTCTTAATTGCTTGATCAACCTCCGGTCGATCATCATCATCCAGGTAAAAGTCACTGCCAACCTGATCGGCACCTAAAGGCGGAGCCTGATAGCTTGATGTTGTTAACTGGTTTTCAGAATCTAAAGCCGGAGAGCTTGACTCCTGCCGCTCAAAAAGCTCATCTGCTTTAACCTGGTAACTGTATCTGTTGACTGCTGGAGCTACACCAAAGCGGTCAATGGAAACAGGGCAACGAACGGTTATAGCGTAATCTTCCTGCAAGTCCTGCAGCCATCTCTTGGCAAGCACGGCTATGGCACCGATGATCAGTTGATCACGCAAGGCCTCACTGATAACCCAGTTGGTTATTCCGTTACCTGTACTGTATCTACCACTAGGCGGCAGCTTGTCGAAACTGAGCGACTTAATCCACCATGACCGATCGATTGACGATAAAAACATTTCCCGATTTGGTAACTCACTTGAGCGAAGTAAATAACCTTTAAAAGAAGGGGCATATTTCCATACTGCTTTGATCTCTCGCTGCCATAGTCGTGAGTAGCGATGCGTAAAGCTTATGGAAACCTCGTTAATCACATCCCTGCTGGTATTTTGCGTTATTGCAATCGGTGGCTCATGGAATATATCCGGCGTGCTTAAGGTAAAGTCAGGTGATGATTTAGCGGCCCACTCCCATTTCCTAGGCTGGCCAGCTGAATCCTTATCGTAACTTACCGGCTGAGACTGCAGGCGTTGCTGAGCATATTCCCAACCATCATCGGTTTCAGCAAACAGTATTGGCGAATACTCGCCGCCAATGATCTGATCAATTAGATCAAAATCAACTGCCTCAAGTGATTGCTGTAAATTATCGGTACAACTAAAACTGATTAACCGCGTTTGTGGATCAAACGTGGCATCATCAACAATTCCAGTGAAACGTCTGTGCCAGGTTTGGATTACTCCTCCGCTCAAGGTAATGTAATCAAT
>Ga0208032_1001274_pt1 | contig 11009 bp, 14 predicted proteins | sample MalvirAntarct_66_FD_184254 | JGI IMG/M metagenome (GOLD analysis project Ga0208032, IMG submission 184254) | Marine viral communities from the Global Malaspina Expedition - Malaspina viral metaG Antarct_66 (SPAdes) (version 2) | ecosystem: Environmental > Aquatic > Marine > Oceanic | place: West... | reverse complement strand
CTGATATCAAGCTAGAAGAAGCAGCTATTGCCCACAGACAAAATCAAGTTGATGGCGTCGCTCCACAAGTTTCTGTAGCAACTTAGACAAAAGCTACATTGCTGAAATGCATAAATACCTTAGGATTTCTTGCACTCTATTCAAAAATAAGATATAAATTACACACTACATATAATAAATTATTTATTATGGGTATTCAGGCTTGTGTAGTAGTACGCACCCAGAGACTGCAATACCAATTAACACTGGGACACAAAGGAAAAATAAAATGGCAGGAACACACTTTAAAGGCGCAGTAATGTTTTCAAGCGCAACACCAGCACTCCAAAATTTAAATATTGGAAACTGGCCAGATCAAGTACACGCAATTGATGATTTTGATCAACACGTATTCAACGCAGGTGCAGCAGCAGGAAATTTTTGGTCTGTAATAGCAGCAGTTAACTGTGTGGCAGCAGTACCTACATTAGGTAATGATGGAAGTTTAAACGGAGTAGTAAATAATCCAGCAGCAGGTGCAGCAAATGATGGAAATTTAGTTCAAGGTAACATGAACTATGCAACTCCTCAAACAAGAGGGGATAGATTATACTTTGAATGTAGAACATCTTCAAATGGTGCAGTAACAGGTGTACCAACCGCTAGAGTTTTTGCAGGTTTACCAAATATATTTTGGGGAATGGCAGAAGAAGGTGCAGCAGTTGGAAGTGCATTTGGCGCAGCAATTACTAATTTAGTTGGTTTTAAAATGAATGCAGGTGCAGTTCAATTATCAGCTTGTATTAAATCAGCAGCAGGTGCTGAACTATCTATAACTCCTACAGACGCAAATTTAATTGCTTTAGGAACAATGGCTCAAAATCAATTTATAACTTTAGGTTTTGAATTAGTAAACTCACCAGCAACAGCAGCTAATGGCAATGTTAAAACAAGTTCAGTAACTTACTATATTAATAGACAAGCTTACGCTACTTGCTTTACTAGAACTGCAGGCGGAGTAACTAGTTCACAATTTGTAGCAGGTTCTCAATCAGCAGCAGCAGTTGCCTATGATGCTTTCCCACTAACAAACACAGCAGCATCTAGAATGGGTTTGACTTGGGACTTTGGTTTAACAGCAGCAGTAGCTAATACTTTATCTAATGATTATTTCATGGGGTCGCAAGACAGAGGTATTACTTACGCACCGACTAACTAATAACTATTTTTATAAGGCCCTTCGGGGCCTTATTACAAAATTAAAAAGGAAAACAAATTATGCCAGATAATTCATATGTAGCTTCTAAAACTTTTTTACCAACTACATCTACAACAAATATAGCAATAGCTGCATTTAACACTTCTATCACTGCAGGCAACACTGTATTTTTTTTAACAGATACTTACTTTCCAGAATCATTAAATAATCCTACTAATTTAGGTATGAGAATTTCTATTTCTTCAGCGGATAATATAAATGCTTCGATATTTACTATTGTTGGAACAGCACCAAGTGGAGTGGCTTTAACAGCTACAGTAACAGGTGTAAATAATAATACAGTAAGTACAACTGATGATGCAGCAGGAATGTTTCTTTCTGTAACTTCAATAACTGTTTCAGTAGCAACAGCAACTAATGTTAATGTAGGAACTTTAATATCAGCAACTCTATCAAACACAGGAGTTATTTTTGCTGGAAGAACAAGAATAAGAGGTGCACAAGCTTTTTCATCAGCTACAGCAGGAACAGTAGATTTTCATAATACATCAATAACAGGAACCATTGTTTCTAAATTTTATACTGGAGCAGCAGCTTATGATATAGAACCTTATATTCCAGACAATGGTTTATTGTTTAAAGCTGGAGCATTTATTAATCTTCAATCTACTCGTGTAGTAGACGCAATAACAGTTTATTACGACGGTCCAAATCCAACAGGTAGTTAGGAAATTAAATGGCGACTATTACTTACACAGTTACGGTTGCAACTGGTACTAACCAATATAGTGCAAACGTAAATAAATTTTATATTAACGGTACAGTTAGTCCGACTCTTCAACTTGAAGAGGGAAATATTTATATATTTGATCAGTCCGATGCTACTAATAATGGTCATCCTTTTAGATTTTCTATAACTCCTAACGGAACTCATGCAACTGCAATTGGTGGTGCGGCTGGAGTAGAATATACAAACGGCGTAACTATTGTTGGTACACCAGGTGTTAGTGCAACAGCTTATACACAAATTATTGTAGGTAATACAACTACAACTGCGGGTCAAACTGTTCCACCTTTATTTTATTATTGTACAATACACTCAGGAATGGGAGGTTCAGCACCTACTCTTACTAAAAGTTCTGGAATTACAAATAAATTTAATCCACCTATAGATGATATTATAGAAGAAGCTTTTGAAAGAACTAATATAAGAGGAACTAGAACTGGTTATCAATTAAGATCAGCAAGACGTTCTTTAAATATTATGTTTCAAGAATGGGAAAATAGAGGTGTCCATTTATGGAAAGTAAAACTTGCTGAAGTACCTTTAGTAAGAGGTCAAGCAGAGTATAGTTTTTCTACAGACTCTATTAATTTTCCAAATGATATGAGTGATATGTTAGAAGCATTCTACAGAAATAATACTACAGTAACTAATCCTCAAGATATTGCATTAACTCAAATTAGTAGATCTCAATATAATGCAACACCTAATAAATTAGTACAAAGTACACCTTCTCAATTTTATGTAGAAAGAAAAATTAATCCTAGTGTATTTTTATATGCTACCCCTAGTTCAAGTGTGTCTAGTACATCTACACCAAGTAATTTTCAATTTTGTTTTTATTATTTATCTAAAATAGAAAACCCAGGAGCCTATACAAATGTTTCTGATGTAGTGAATAGATTTTATCCATGCATGATGTCAGGTCTTGCGTATTATTTAAGTATGAAATTTTCTCCAGAAAGAACACCAGAGTTAGAGAGAATTTATGAAAGTGAACTTTTAAGAGCATTAGATGCAGACAACCAAGGTACATCTACATTTATATCACCACAAACTTTTTATGGCGATGGAGTTTCTTCATAATGGGAGTTTTTGCTAGAGGTAAACAAGCATTAGCAATTTCTGATAGATCTGGATTAAGATTTCCATACACAGAAATGGTAAGAGAATGGAATGGATCTTTAGTTCATAATTCAGAGTTTGAACCAAAACAACCACAGCTTTCTCCAAAACCTGTTGGATCAGATCCACAAGCTTTACAAAATCCTAGAGTACAAAGAGATAGTACACCTCAATTAATTTTATTAGATCCTAACCCTTTTGAAATTATTATTTCTGGTGGTAATACATTTGTAAATGTTTATTCACTTGATCACCAAAGACTAGCTAATAGTGTTGTAAGATTAAGAGGAGCACCACAAGTTATAGCAACAGGAACAGGTGGAGCAAATACACCTAACTTACAATCTTTCGCACCTATTCCAACTATAGCAGGAGTTACAGATATAGATGCAGCGGCAGGTTTTACAATTCTATTAGGAAAAATAGCAGCAAATGGAGAAGTATCTGGTGCAACAACAACTGATATATTAACTAATCCTATTAATTATTTTTATTTTCAAAGTGGTGACAACGCAACCACATCTGGTATAGTAGGTGGTTTTAATAGTTGTTCAGCAGGACCAGTAACATTGGAGGCAATATAATATGGCATACACATTAGCAAATTTACAAACAGATATTAGAGGATATACAGAAGTTGGAGATACTGTTTTAACTGATGCTGTTTTAGCAAATATGATTAAAAATGCAGAAAATGCTATTTTAAGAGCTGTTCCTTCAGATCAAAATGCACACTATGCTACTTCTAATCTAGTGGTAGATAATAGATATGTTACAATTCCTTCAGACCTTAGATCTATAAATTATGTACAACTTACAGATTCACAGGGAAATCAATTTTTTCTAGAACAAAGAGATCCTAGTTTTATGGCAGAATACTATTCTACTCCTCTTTCATCAGATGTAGATATTCCTAAATACTATGGTAATTGGGATGAAGAATTTTGGGTAGTAGCTCCCACACCTAATCAAACATACGCTATTACTTTAGCTTATAATAAAGAGGCTCCTAGTATTACAGATACAACTCCAATCAATTTTTCTACTACAGGAACCTACTTATCAAACAAATATCAAGACTTGCTTTTATATGGATGTCTGATAAATGCATATGGGTACTTGAAAGGTCCACAGGATATGATACAATATTACCAAGGGCAATATGAAACTGCTCTTACCACGTATGCAACTGAACAAATCGGTTACAGACGCAGAGACGAATATGAAGATGGCATGATTCGTCAACAGTTAAAATCCAAATCACCATCTAGTTACGGAACAAATTAATTTAAGGAGATAAAATAATATGGCGAACTTTGTACCTGATAAAATGAAACCAAACCTTTTTAAAGGTGGTTTTAATTTTTCAACAAATCAAATTAACTTGGCATTATTGACAAGTATTGGAGCTGCAGGTTTTGCACAAACAACTGCAGAAAATTATACTAGTGCAACTGCTGGTCAAGTAGCAGCAGGAGGTGGTTATACAACTAATGGAATTAGTTGTGGAGCATGTACTGTTTTAAATAATGGATCACAACCCGCATCAACTTTTTTAAGTTTTGCAGGAAATAATTCTGATGGTAGTGCAGCAACAGCTAATACTGTTAACTTTGTAGCTTCAACTATTACAGCAGCTTTTGGATGTATGTATAAATTTGTAGCTCCAAGCGGAACAACTGCTAATCAACACATTGTAGCTATCTTGGACTTTGGTGGAACAAAATCATCTTCAGCTGGAGATTTTAAAATTGTATTCCCAACAGTTTCAACAGGAGCTGATGCAATTTTAAGTGTAACATAAGGAAAATTAAATGGCTTTGGTTATAAATGACAGAGTAAAACAAACTAGTACTACAACAGGTACAGGTACTTTAAATTTAAGTGCTACTATTCCAGTTGGTTTTAGAAGTTTTGTAGATGGTATTGGTAATACTAATACTACTTACTATGCTATTTATGAAACAGGAACTAATAACTTTGAAGTAGGAGTTGGAACTGTAACTGATGCCGCAACAGATACTCTATCAAGAAATACTGTTATTAGTAACTCTTTAGGTAACACAACTAAAATTAATTTTTCAGGCACACTTGATGTGTTCTGTACTTTACCGGCTAGTAAAGCAATTTACTTAGATACATCAACACCTCCAGTACCCGTTGGCGCAGCAAGCACAGGTTTTGCATTAGCAATGGCGGTTGCATTATAGAATAGGAAAAAAATATGGCACAAGATTTTAGAAGAACATTATTTGCAGCAACAGGAACAGGAGCAGTTACTCTTAGAACAGCAACTGATTTTGATGCAATAATTGGAATTAGATGTTGCAACATTGTAGCTACAACAATTGAAATAGATGTTTTTATTGAATTTGGAGGCGGAACTTTTAACATTGCAAAAGGTGTAGTAATTCCACCAAACTCTGCTGTTGAATTAATTCAAGGTGGAGCAAAAATAAATTTAAAAAACGGTGATGTACTTAAAGCTAAATCGAATACCGCTTCTTCTTTAGACGTAGTTACATCATTTATTGAAGGCATCAGTTCTTAGGAGGAATTATGACGGCAGTAGTAAATGGAGTCCAATACATCGGAGGGCAAACAGCTCCCAACGAATTTATACTTAATCAAGCAGCCACGATTGATGGTACGCAAACTATTGAAAACGGTGTTTTAGCCGGACCAATAACTATTCCAGCAACTGTTACAGTAACCGGAACTTTGGTAATAGTATAATGAGTGAAGTAAAAGTAAATAAAATTAGCCCACGATCTGGCACAACAGTAACTCTAGGAGATAGTGGCGATACGTTCACAATTCCTAGTGGTGCAACAATACTTAATAGTGGAACTGCATCAGGGTTTGGTGATAATCTAGAATGGCAATCTTCTATTGTAACAGCTGCTACTCACACAGCATCAGGTAACCAAGGTTTATGGTTAGACACTAGTTCTAATGCTATTACACTTACACTTCCTAGTTCTCCTTCAGTAGGAGATCAATTAATTTTTACAGACTATGCAAGAAACTGGGGAACAAACGCAATAACATTAAATTTAAATAGTGAAAAATTTCAAGGAAACACAACTCCTGTTCCTGTATATGATACTAATGGTGAATCAGTAAATATTGTTTATTCGGGATCAACTAAAGGTTGGATTCCTAATACTGATGGCGGGGTTGCTTTAGAAACTCCACAAACTTATGCAATAGATTTTTTAGTCATCGCTGGAGGTGGAGGTGGAGGGTCATATTATTATGGAGGTGGAGGCGGAGCTGGTGGGTTTAGAACTTCTACTCAAACTTCTGGTTTTGGAAATACTATAACTGTTACAGTAGGAGATGGTGGTGCAGTAGGTAGTGGAAATGGAGGCAAAGGAACAGATGGAGGTAATTCTTCTATTTCAGGTTCAGGATTCACTACAATCACATCAACAGGCGGTGGTGGAGGTGGTTCAGACGGTAGTCCAAACAAAGATGGTCGTGCTGGAGGCTCAGGTGGAGGTGGTTCAGGTTACTCTACTGGAAGTGGAAACAGAGGCTTTGGTAACACTCCAAGTACAACTCCAAGTCAAGGCAATGATGGTGGTTATAATAGTGCAGGCACAGATTATGGTGGAGGTGGCGGTGGTGGTGCTGGAGTAGTTGGTGGTATTGCAAGTAATGATAATGGTGCGGCAGGAGGTGCTGGAACAGCATCTTCAATAACAGGTGCGTCTGTTACAAGAGCAGGTGGTGGTGGAGGTTCAGGCGGAGAAAATAATGGAACTGCCGGAGTAGGAGGTGCTGGTGGTGGTGGATTAGGAGCAAGACAAGGTCCAGCAACTGCTGGAAGTGCTGGAACTGTTAATACTGGAGGTGGAGGTGGTGCAACTGCAGACCCTTCGGCTGCTGGAGGAGCAGGTGGTAAAGGTGTAATAATTTTAAGTATGCCATCAGCAAATTTTTCAGGAACTACTACAGGTAGTCCAACAGAAGACATAGTAAGTGGAAAGAAAATTTTAACATTTACAGGAAGTGGGAGTTACGTAACATAATGGCTACATTTGCAAAAATAGGTTTAAATAATAAAGTAATAGAAGTTTTATCAGTTCATAATAATGAACTACTAGATTCTAATGGAGTTGAACAAGAGGTTAATGGAATAGATTTTTTAACTAAACTTACTGGTTGGTCTATTTGGGTTCAGACTTCTTATAATAATAATTTTAGAAAAAATCATGCTGGGATAGGAATGACTTATGATGAAGATAGAGATGTTTTTATACCTAAAAAAACTAATCCATCTTGGATATTAAACGAAACAACTTGTCAGTGGGAAGCACCAGTTGCTTTACCTGACACGGAAAATAGATATAATTGGAACGAAGAAACAAAACAATGGGATTTAAATGAGTAAAATAGAAGTAGATGCAATAGAACCACAATCAGGCACAGCCTTAACAGTAGGAGCTAGTGGAGACACAGTTACAGTTACAGGTAATGATGTTAGATCAGATGCTTACAAAGCTTCTGATGGTGGTAATCTTGTAAGTCAGAGTGGTACTACAATTACTTTAGGAGCATCAGGAGATACCATAAATGTTGCTTCTGGTGCAACATTAGTAGGTGGTGGAACAGTTTGGCAATCATCAATTAAAACTTCAAATTTTACAGCTTCAGCAGGAGAGGGTTATTTTGTAAATACTGATGGTGGTGCTGTTGAAATTGATTTACCAGGTTCTCCAAGTGTAGGAGATGAAATAGAATTTGTTGATTTTACAAGAAATTTTGCAACAGCAAATCTTACGTTAGATCAAGGTTCTAATAAATTTCAAGGACAAGTAGCATCAGCTAAAAAACCAGTTTATGACTTAGATGGTCAAGGAATAAGAATTGTTTTTTCTGGTTCTACTCAAGGATGGATTCCTACATCTGATGATGATGTAACAGATGAAACCGATATTTCATATCCAGTAATTTCATTAGTATTAGCAGGTGGTGGTTCAGGTGGATATAATCCAGGAACTGCGTATGGTTCAGGAGGTGGTGGATCTGGTGGATATAGAACTCAAACTTTAGGATTAGTAACAGGTACAAGTTATACAATTACAGTTGGTGATGGAGGTACAAGTAATACAAGTTCATCAACAAATGGAAGTAATAGTTCAATTTCTGGTTCGGGTATAACAACCATAACTTCTGCTGGTGGTGGAAAGGGTGGTCATAATGGTGTTATTACTGGAGCAGCTGGTGGTTCAGGAGGTGGTGCTAAAGGTGTTAATAATTCAGGTGCTGCAGGAAACACTCCAAGTACATCTCCAAGTCAAGGTAATGCTGGAGGAAATAGTGGTACTGGTGGTTCTGGTGGTCCTAATGGCGGTGGTGGCGGTGGTGGCGGTGCTGGTGCAGTAGGAGTAAATGGTACAGCAACTAATGGTGGAACAGGCGGAGCAGGTGCGGCAAGTTCTATAACAGGTTCTGCTGTCACAAGAGGTGGCGGTGGTGGTGGTGCAACTTATAATGGTGGTTCTGAAGGATCAGGTGGTTCTGGTGGTGGCGGAGCAGGTTCTGCTAGTACAGGTAGTGGTGTTGCTGGTGCAGTAAATTTAGGAGCAGGTGGAGGCGGAGCAGGTGCAGCTGATGGTCCTGCTGGTTCTGGTGGAAATGGTGGAAAAGGTGTAGTTATATTAAGTATGGCAGACGCAAAGTATTCAGGAACAGTTTCAGGTAGTCCAACAGTAGCTACTGGAGTTTCTGGTCAAACAATTTTAACATTTACAGGTTCAGGGAGTTACACAGGATAATGGCTAGTTTTGCAAAAATAGGATTAAATAATAAAGTAATAGAAGTTCTTTCAATTCATAATAATGAACTAAAAGATTCTAATGGAGTTGAACAAGAGGTTAATGGAATAGATTTTTTAACTAAATTAACTGGTTGGTCTATTTGGGTTCAAACTTCTTACAATACACATAGTGGAGTTCATAACAATAATGGAACACCATTAAGAAAAAATCATGCAGGTATCGGTTATACTTATGATGAAGATAAAGATGTTTTTATTCCACCTAAACCTTACAACAGTTGGATATTAAATGAAACAACTTGTCAATGGGAAGCGCCAGTTGCTTATCCAGATGATGGAGAAAGATATGAATGGAATGAAGAAACACAACAATGGGATTTAAATGAGTAGTATTATAAAAGTAGACACTATAAAAAATATAGCAAGCACAGATATTATTAAAAAATCTGGAACTTCTATAACTGTTGGTACTGCTTCGGATACAACAACTGTTGCAGGTAATGCTGTTAGATCAAATGCAATACAAGCAGCAGATGGTCAAAATATTATAAGTCAAGTAGGTACAACAATAACTTTAGGTGCAACCGGTGATACTGTAGAAATTGCAACTGGTGCAACTTTAGTAGGTGGTGGAATTGCTTGGCAATCTTCAATCGTGACAGGCGCTACTCACACAGCAGCAGCTGGACAAGGTTTATGGCTAGACACTAGTTCTAATGCTATTACACTTACACTTCCTGCTACACCTGCAGTTGGAGATCAAATTATTTTTACTGACTACGCTAGAAAATGGGGAACAAATGCAGTCACTATAAATCAAAATTCTAAAAAATTTCAAGGTGGAACTACAAATCCAATTTATAATACTGATGGTCAATCAGTTGACATAGTGTATTCTGGAGTGACACAAGGTTGGATTCCTAATTCAGATGATGATGTTACTAATGAAGGTACTGTTGCATTTGATATTAAATATTTAGTTATAGCTGGTGGTGGTGCTGGAGGTGGTTCAAACTCTGGAGGTGGAGGTGCTGGGGGATTATTAACTAATTTTACTGGAACTCCTATATCTTTTTTACAAGGAAGCACATATACAGCTACAGTCGGTGGTGGTGGTGCGGGGGTACCTACTGGTACTAATGGAAATCCTGGTATAAGTAGTGTTTTATCTGGTTCAGGAATTACAACAATTACTGCTATAGCTGGTGGTTATGGTGCACAAGGTAACCAAGTTGGTGGAGATGGTGGTTCTGGTGGTGGTGGTGGATATAATAACAAAGCTGGTGGTTCTGGTACTGTTGATCAAGGAAATGATGGTGGTACAGGTCATCCTAGTGGTCCAGCTTATTCTGGTGGCGGCGGTGGTGGTAAAGGTGTTGCTGGTGCGGATGGTACTGCAAATGCTGCTGGTAATGGTGGTAATGGTGAAGCTAATTCAATAAGAGGTTCAGCAATCACTTACGCTGGAGGCGGAGGTGGTGCAACCGATCCTGGTTCAACTCAAGGTACTGGTGGTTCTGGTGGAGGAGGTACTGGTGTTGTATATGGTGGTGGTTCTGGTAATAATGGCACAGCTAATCTTGGTGCAGGAGGAGGTGCAAGAGGAGGTGCTGCTGGAGGAAACTCTGGTGCTGGTGGAAGTGGTGTAGTTATTTTAAGACTAGCAACTGCAGATTATTCAGGCACAACATCAGGAAGTCCGACAGTAGATCAATCTACTGTTTCTGGACAAACAATATTAATATTTAATGGAGATGGGAGTTATACAGCATAATGGCACATTTTGCAAAATTAGGAGTAGGAAATATAGTTTTAGAAGTTCACGTTGTTTCAAATGATGTTGCGACTACAGAACAAGCTGGTAGAGATTTTTTAAATAATATTTATAATACAAATGATACTTGGTTTCAAACTTCTTATAATACTTTTGGTGGAGAACACAGATTAGGTGGCACACCTTTTAGAAAAAATTATGCTGGAATTGGTTATAAATATAACCAAACAAGAGATGCTTTTATACCTAAAAAACCTTTTAACTCTTGGATATTAAACGAAACAACTTGTCAGTGGGAAGCACCAGTTGCTTTACCTGACACGGAAAATAGATATAATTG
>Ga0208032_1001273_pt1 | contig 11024 bp, 27 predicted proteins | sample MalvirAntarct_66_FD_184254 | JGI IMG/M metagenome (GOLD analysis project Ga0208032, IMG submission 184254) | Marine viral communities from the Global Malaspina Expedition - Malaspina viral metaG Antarct_66 (SPAdes) (version 2) | ecosystem: Environmental > Aquatic > Marine > Oceanic | place: West... | reverse complement strand
ACATTGTTTCTTACCTTTTGTTTAAATAAGCCAATTTTATCAGCATCTTCTAAGAAATGCAGGTTGATAAATGAAGTTAATATTGCACCACTAATTTTTTGTAAATCTTTGTCTGTCATAATATTTTATTTATTGTTTAAAAATTAACCACCCTACAAATACCCCTATCAAAAAGAATATTAACGCTACTTTAAGCACCCCTATACCAACTTTCATATATTCATTGTCTGTCATAATTTGTTTCTTAAAAGTTCTATTTCTCTTTCTAGGTAATCCTGTGCTTTTAATAAGTCACCTAATTCATCTGTTTTTTTTCCTGCTCTAATAACATATTTTAATACGTTGCCTCGGCTAAAGTTTAATTCATAATCGTTTATGATATCTATGACATCATAGTCTTTTCCGTTATCGTAATGGATTTCTGTTGCTTTCATTCTGTTCTTAGTTTTAAAAGGTGATAGCATTCAGCATATTTCTGTCTTGCTTTTCCCTTGTATTCTTGTTTAAATAATTCGTATAGCTTTCTAGTATATTGGTATTTAGATGAGCATTCTGCAAAGTACTTTTCTGCAAACCTTTTCCCTTTACCTTTGAAATAATTTACATTGTCAGCAGTATCGCCCATTATCATCTGCTCATAAAAATTATACATTGCTTCATCTTCTGTAATGTCAAGAACTACCTGATGTTTATAATGGTAATTGTAAATCAATGCAGGGAACTGCTTGTAGTCTTTGTCAATTGATACAATCATTACTTCATCCCTTCCAACTTCTTTGCTTAGATTAAACCAATACCTAGCAACCATATCATCTGTTTCAATACCATAACCATAAACTGAATCGTATTGTTCTTTTACAAATTGGTGCATCTCATTTAATAAAGGTGGTAATTCTTGCTTCTTTCTATTGGCTTTATACTTACCTGTGATTAGCTTTCTAAAGTTACCTTTTGAACCACTAAATGTTACAACCCTGTCAATGTTGTACATATCTTCTAACTTGTTTACTATAGCCATAAACTGTTCGTCAAACTTATTTCTTGCATCTGCTATATCTGAATAGTACTTTTCATCTTCAGGATGTTCTCGCTTTTTGTAACAACTTGCAAAAATTAAGCTGTCTGCATCTATTAATAATATCATAATTCTGTTTTTTACAATCCACAATATCCGCTATCACATTCATTAAAATCATCATCAAATAAATCAAACTGACTTAAAGATTTTCCTATTTTTTCATAAGTTGTATCTGCTCTCCATACATTATTCTTATAAGATTTTATAGCTTTTTTTTCTGTTTCAACAAACCAATTCATTTTTTTAGGCTCTTTATCAAACATCTTTCTTAACAGTAAAGGATTTCTATGCATACAACCAACACAATTATTCATATAAGCAAAACGCACATTTTTATCTTGCCAATATTTTTCAATTTTATCTTTGTATATATTATCTTCTATCAAAGGAAATTTTGGTATTTGATATGGTACATCTGCCCATTTGTTTTGTGTTTTTCTTTTACCAACTATTGTTTTAAAAGTCATAACTCCATTTGTAGGCTTACATCTTTCAATCATTGTATTTGCTCGTCTTGTTTCGTTTGCTCTAAAACCTATTCTTGTTTCAACAATTTCTTTAATGTTTTCTTTCCAAAAATTAAATATAGGCTCTATCTTCATTTCAACTGTGCAAAATCTTCTCATTGGTGTAGGTAATTGTATCTTTCCATTACCCCTTGTAATAGTTTCATCAAACGTCTTTCCTGTAACCCAATCAATCTTTGATCCTATAAACTGTTCTAAATCTAACATTGTATAAATAATCATATCTTCTTCCAAAGTACCAATAAACTCTGTGCCTAATCTATCTGAAACTTCTTGCCTTATTTTAGCATCAGGGAACAAACATTTTTTATCATCTGTTCTAACAAGTGAAAAGACATTGTAATCAGCAGGGTAGTTTGCAGCAATGTAACTTGATGTTTTTCCTCCACTTAATGAGTTTACTTTTTTCATTATATAGTATCATTAATTGAATCACTACAGTCTTCAACGTCTATTAAAATCGTATAGTCTATTTCTTTTAATTCAGTTACAATATTATTTAAATGCATTTTTTGCATCTTATTATTTTCTTTAATAACTTGGTTTATTATAAAAGGCAAGTCTTTGTAAAGTTGCTCTACATTAAATACAAGTAGTTTTTCTTCTTTATGGTTTCCATAATAAATATGCAATTCACCATCTGTGCAATGTAACGAATTAGTTTCGTGAATGTATGTTGTTTTTTTGCTCATAATGTTACGTTTATTTGTAAATAATTTTTATTGTCTTTAACTTCTTTTACTTGGTAATTGATAGTTATGTTTGTAATATTAGAATCATTGTCTGTATGATGCTCTATTAACTTTTTAAGGTCATTCCAAGCTGCTGCATTTACCTTCATTTTATTAAAGTTAAATCCAATTCACTAGCTACATAATTGATATGCTTTTGCGTTTTAATACTCCAAAACCCTAATTGTAATAATTTACCTTCTGCAATGGTTGCAACGTGAGTTGTATAACTCCATACCTGATTTCCTCTAATTGTTAAATTCTGCTTGTACTTTGATAATTGATACATCTGTTCTGTTTTTAATATTAATTATAATTTGTAAACTTTTTTTATTATTTCCACTCCCATATCTAAACCTTTTTCAAATTGCTGATTAGATAAATCACAAAGAATGTTATTTAATTCAATGTATTTGGTGGAATTTATTTCTAGCTTTAATGCTCTAAGCCTGTCAAAAGCATTTGTTAAATTTGATTTTTGTTCTGTTGTCATCTGTTCTGTTTTTAATTATTAATTATACCCAAATATATAACTTATTTAGTTATAAACAGAAAATTTAATAACTTATTTATCAGAAATATTAATATTTATTATACTAGCCTGATTTTCAGACAGTAAGTAAACATCTTTTAGAAGTCTTTTTTTTGTCCACATAGTAGTATCAGGACAGTATTTTTTAACAGGTGTAGGAAGTTTAATAGTATTAAGCCAATATAAGAAATTGCCTTTTGGGTCATTTACAAAGTATAGTTTTATGACCTTTTCATCTAATGCCATTAAAGCATCGTGCTTGTCTTTCTCAAGCATTTTGTCTGCATAGTATTTATTCCTAAATTTCATTTCAATGACGCAATCAATACCTTTTGGGGTTTTACCAATCGCATCATAAATCGTAAACCCTTCACCTGTATGTTTTAAATCCCACCCATCTAAGTTCAGCAGGAACACAACAGCCTTTTCCCACTTGTTAATCTTTTTTATCCCCATTGTCCCAAATGATATTTAAATCTTTTATCCATCTTTTTATTGTTTTTGGGGAACAAGTACAGGGTTTGTAAAATGAATGCTTGTAATACTTTGAGTGTAGTTGGCAAACCAATTCAAATTCGAGAGCAGATATGTGCTGTCCATTACCCAATCTAAATTTCTGCCAATCAATTCTATCTTCGTTATCAAATTTTACCATCTTTTAAATTTTAATTTATTTAGACTTTCTCGTCTTTTATCACAGTTGCACTTGCTACCCATAAATTTATGATATTTTTTTACTAGGTATTTGATGCCTGTGTATTTAGTAAAGTAATAAATAATGTCTCCTATTTTCATTTAAATTTTATTTCTATTAAATTGTTTTGCTTTTTATAATATGCCATTAATTCAATGTCATTCGCTGAATTATTTCTCGGCTTTCTACCACCTTGTTTGATATCACCTTTTAACTTTTCTATTCTTGAAAAAATAATACCATCATCACAAGACCATAAAATTACACCTTGTTTCTTTTTATCTGACATTTTTAATAATTTACGAATTGCTACAGGTAATGGATATGCATCAGATATTTTTTTTAACCTTCCTTTAACTTCTAAATAAAAAATGAAGTTTTTATCTTTATCATAAATTTTAAAATCAATATCATTATCACCTAATTTTTCAAAAGTATAATTGTATAAATTACAAAAAAACAAACAAGATTTATTTTCTCGATTTAAATCATTTTTATTTTCAAATCGAGTTGTCATAATCTAATTTTAGTTTGTTGCCCTATTATTTTATCTGATTTTATCAAATTTTCACTTGCCCATAGAGGTTGAATATTAGAATAATGACATAATTTTTTTAACTCATTTTCATTCTTTGCATCTGCTAATGGGATAATATGGTCAATATGCCATTCTCCTTGATTCTTCCAATTCATACCTTTAGTAAATTGTCTTTCAATATGTGCTTTGCATATTTCCCAATCAACCCCTAACATCTGTCGTGTTTTAGATGACTTTTTATATCCTTTAGATTTAAAAGCTAAAGTAGTTCTAGACCTTAAATTACATTTCATTTTATATAATGGCTCTGTATTTCTTCTTATTCTATGTCTTTCGTTTATCTTCTCTTTATTACCTTGGTAATATTCTTTAGCCTTATCTTTATTAGCTTTGCTATATTCTTTTTTATATTCTTTTATCTTCTCTTTATTATTTTTGTAATATTCTTTTAGCTTCTCTTTATTAGCTTCTCTATATTTTTTCGTAACTTCTTTAATTTTATCTTTATTAGCTTCTCTATATTCTCTTTTCTTCTCTTTATTATCTTCGTAATATTTTTTTTTCTTCTCTTTATTATCTTCGTAATATTTTTTTAAATATTCTTTTTTATATTCCTTTATCAAAATCATAATAATTTTTTAAGTTTTGCCTTAACCTTTCTGTATGTATTGTAAAGTGAATAGTATTCAATATATGAATTACGAGAAAAATCAGCAATGCTTTCTCCTTCGTTTATAATTTCAAAAACTTTTCTGTCATACCAATACATTGAATTGAGTTCTGCTTTAATTTTATCATACGATTCATCATAATTTACATCATAATCAATTTTAGAAATCTTAACCTCATCTATATTTATCATTTTTATGTTCTTGCCTTTTCTTTGTAAATCAATATACAAAGTTTTTAAAACTTTAAAAATATAGTAATAATTAATTTCATCCTCGTACATTATATCCAAACCCTTTTCTAATCTTAAAAGCACCTTAATATACATTTCCTGCACAATGTCCTCAGCTATTGTTTTACTGCATCCAAAAGAATAAACGATGTTAATCCACGTTTTGTGTTTTTTTGCTAATAATATCATTTTCTTTTGTACCATTCTACTATTTTAATGGGTCATATAAATTGCCAACAATCTTTGGCAGTCCGAATTCATTCACTTCAAAGCTAAATTTATCAAATGAATAACCCCTGCTGCGTCCACATTTTACTGTAACCCAATCTTTATTGACTGTATTTGCTTCTAACTGAATTACTGTTTCTGCTTTCTTTTCTAATTCAGTACCTAGATGCCCTGTTCCTAATTTAGAACTACCAAAATTTTGATGAATTACATTTATGATGTGAACATTATAATCTGCTGACCATTGCATTAATTTTTTAACAATCCACTTACTTTCTAATAAATTATTTACATCGCTAATTAAATCAGCAATTCCATCTATAATTAATAACGATGGTGTTTTAATATTTTCTTTTAAATAGTATTCTATAAAATCCACACTTGTTTTATAATCTATTGTTCTTAACCCAAATGTATGATAATTTTCTGACTTTATATTACTATCCATTTTGTGTAGCCTTGAAAACACCTTTTGACAATGCCATAAGCCTTGTTCTGTATCTATGTGAATTAACTGACCACCTTCTCCACGATGTCCTTTTATATCTCCTCCAAATTGATTTGAGCCACTAAGGTAGCAAGATGCTAATAGTGATATAAAAAAAGTTTTTTTTGTTTTTGGTGGTGCTGTAACAACTGATATATTTCCATAAGTCCCTAATGGAACAGGAACTATTAAATCGCCACCTATCTTATTGGATTTATGGACTATTTCGCCAAAGGATAATGCCACAGGAGGATATTCTACGTTCCCTTTTGAATCTACGAAGCAGTCTTGTTCTATAAACTGCATCAACATATTGTGTTCGTTCTGTTTTTCTGTCATTTGATAAATATATAAAAAAAAAGGTATAGATAATAAAACCTATACCTTTTAATTAAAAATGGTTAGTTTTAAAATGGTAAATCTGTGTCCGGAGATGCTTCAACTTTTGCTGCTGCTTCTTCACGTTCAGCAAGTTTAACATTGCCATCAGTCCAAACAACTTTTCCATTTCCTAGATAGGTTTTTGCAACCTTTGCATCTCGTTCTTCTTTGGTTTGACTATCCATAAAAGCAACATTATTGCCATACCTAGTTTCATCCTGAACTGATATTGTAAAGTTATAATAAACAGCACCATCTTTGCCGATTATAAATTTTTCCTTTGGTAATTTGTCAACTCTAATTGAACCTGTAATTAATGTACTCATAGTTTATTTATTTAATTTATTAATATTTGGTAATTCTTGTGTTGTTTTGAAAGTAAAAAACCTAACTGCAGGGTTTCCATCGATGTAATAATTCCACGCTTTAATTGTCATTCCTAATATCCAATAGAAATTCAATGGTTCTTTATTTATTTTTGAATTATGCAGTTTATTAAAAAGGTAGCTTGTTGCTGTTTCTTGAGTTCTAGACAAACCATAAATGTTTTTCATAAATTCATAAACTTCTTTACTTGGATTTTTTCCTCCTATCAAAAAAGCAATGTAGCAAGAATTGGATAAAGTTGTAACCTTTAATTCAGATTTAGCATAAATTGATTTATTAGCTTTAATTAAAGCATCTAACCAATCATAGTTGTCTTTAGTATAATCTAATACAACCTGATTTGTTAAAGTCTCATTTCTGTTATAACTTGAAGCTGATGCTGATTTAGAAGACCTTACATCATACTTGTTAATTAATTTTATTACACTAGATAAAGTGTTAGCGTTTTTAAAACCATTTAAACTCAACACATCTGCAGAATTTCTGTTTTTTCCTGTGTCATAAGTAGCCATAGAATTAGAATTTACACCTCTAACAATTGGGATGTGATATGATTTATTTGATTTAATAATAGCCTTTAATCTATGCGCTCCATCTGTTAGGTTATTGTTAATGTCAAACACAATACTTTCACCATTTTCTAGAAATTGACCTTTTAACATTTGTGATGTTAAAAAAGATACATTTCTTAAAGATTCTTTTCTATTAATTGTATTGTATTTTAAATAATTTTTTGCTACTTCAGGTGTAACATAAACTAAATCGACTGATATATTAGTTCTTTTTTTTGTGTTAGTATTAAAACCAACGTGCTTTAAAATTTCTGTTCTCATTTTATTATTTATTTAATTTATTAATATTTATTTCTTTTTAAAATCTTCTGATTCATCTTCGCCAAAAACACCTAGTTCATAAAACCCTGTTAGCTTTAATACTGCCCTGCTTAATGCTCTTTTCTCTGCCATCTCGGCAACATACCAACTATTACAGTTGCCATCTTTATAATTGGCTGCTTTTAATGCACTACCAAAAGTTTCTAAAACCATTTCAGGTTTACTTGCAATAAATGCATTTGCTTTAAATACTGCAAAGTTACTTTCACACCTCACAACTTCATAAGTGATTGTGATGTTTTCTTTTGCTTGTATCTTTTCAATACCTTGTCTTGTGATAATTACGTAGTGCTGATGCTTGTAAACATCTTCTTTTTGTAAATCATACTTTTTGTAAAGTTCTACTAATTTTTCTCTGTTCATAAAATTTCATTTTGATTAAATATTTCTATTTTTGCTTCTAAACATTCTAAGTTGTTTAATAAAGCCTGTACCCTAAATTCGTACTCTTCAATTATTGTTGAGGTAGTTTGATTTGAAAAATTGATTCCCATATTAATCTAAATTTAATAAGGTTGATTTTGCAATTTCTAATCTTTTGTAAATAGCAATTTGCTCAAAAGCATCTGCATTTAATACAGCACCCTGCAATTGTTGTTCTAAGGATTTAACTTCCTTGCTTAAAGTTGTTCTTTGTGTTTCCATTTTGTTCTGTTTTAATAATTAATATTTGACAAATATACACAAAAAATTTAATAAGTAAATTTATAAGCAAAAAAAAAGGATAAAAAATTAATTTTACCCCTTTTCTTTAACAGAACAGAACGTTCAAAAGTAGTGATTTACATTGAATCTACAAAGGTTTTATATGTTTTTATCATATCTTCCAATTCAAAGTCAGCTATTTTAATAATCTGTTGTGATTTAATATGCAACCTTCTAGCAGTTCCTTCACCATACTTAGCATCTAAGTTAATAGCAAATTTGTATTGTTCACCATATTTAAACACATTGCATCCTGCACATTGCACCTGACAATTAATCTCATCCCACCTAGTTGAATAATGTTTACGGGATTGGAAATGTCCGTTCTGCAATTTCTTCCAATGGTCTTGTTTTCCACAGGTAAAACAGGTAGCTTTTTCATCTACTGAATTTTTAAGCCTGATGTATTGTGAAAATACAGTATCTAACTTTTTAACTAATTTGCTTCTAGTAAGTTTTTTTTTAGATGGCATTATCTAAGATTTCAATAATGTGCCTGATATCACTTCTTTCAAATTTACCTTCCAACTTATTATTATAAGTTTCAAATTTAAGATAGAACATATCTTTTTCTTCTTTTTTATCTTCTTTGTAAAGGTGTTTTAATTCTAGTTTAAACTGCATATTTTTTAATTTAAGTTAAAATGTTTTTTTTTGTAGAATAAAAATAATAAATTTACATTTTTTATTTACTACAAATATCTAAATATATATCTAAAAATATATATAAATATTAAAAACAAATATAATAAAATTATAATAAATATAATAAAAATAAAGACCTAGGAATTATAATTAAATACTACTTCCCTATTGATTTTATCTTTTCAAAACCTCTAGAACCGAAATAAGCTGCTACAATTAAAGATAATAAACCTGTAATTGAATCTAATGAATAATCCAAAAACCACCCTGTAACATAAGATAAGGAAAAGAAAACTAATGTTAAAGGTCTAACATTCTTAGAAAGCCAACTATCTGAAGCCATATCTGAACTCCACCTTTTAGATACCTCCTGCATTTCTATTACATCTATTTCTAACAGTTTTAAAGCTATATCTTTATCTTCCTTTAATATATTAGTATCTTTTTTAATTAAGTCTTTAGCCTTGCTTAAAATACCTACAGATGGGAATACATCTCCGATTATATCTAAAAGTTTTGGTGCTGCACCTTTTAAAAATTTACCAACTTTTGTTTCTGAAAATTTTTTTTTAGGCATATTATTCTTTTTTATTCTTATTTAATAAATACCATTTTTGAATAGTATATCCAATTGTGATAGCTAAAAGTAGAATCTTTAATCCTACATCAATGTGAGACATTGAAATTGTAAATGTGCTTAGGTTTATAATAATTGTCTTATAATCGGTTATCATTTTTTATCAATTTGTTGTAGCTTTTTAGCTGCCCAATTAATCCCTGATGTACCTCCCCAACCTAACCAAGCAACATAACCTTTGTCTTTCCAAGGTGTACTCTTAAATTCAGGACTTACTTCTGCATTCTTTTGATGTCTCCTAAAAGCTGACATTCTAGCAATGGTTTCTCTGCTTATGTTTTCTTTTTTTGCTAATTGATTTGCCCTAGTCCAACCTACCTGCGTCATTCCCTTTACTTCTCCTTTGTATTTATCCCTCCACCTTAACACTTTCTTAGCATTATTAGATGCACTTTGTGGATAATCATTGTAAGTTTCTAAATTTACCATCTTACCCTGAAATGAACGATAACAAATAGCAATAGCTTGTGATTTATCGTGATACTGCATAAGCTGTGGTACACATCGAATCATAAAATCACTCTGCTTTTCTCCTATTTTTTTGTTTGGTATTGGCATATCTTAAAAAGTATAATAAACACCTTGCTTTTTTGTAACTAATACCTGTTTTCTGTTACCTTCTTTTTTGTATGAAACGTGCAACCACCTTGGTTCTTCTCCAAATTCCCAAATAAGTTGGTCAAAATCTAAATTGTCTTTAATGTAATGAAACATTTCTAGGTTTGATTTGCCCCCCATTGAAGTGATATCTATAGCCTGACCTTTCATATGTGAAGATGTAATAGAGCCTTTTAAGGCAGTATTTAATTCTAAAGACCTAAACATACTATTAACCCTAATTGGTGCATCTACCCATTCCCTTAATGGTTCAAAAACACCTTCAGCCATTACCTCCATTGTTTCTAGTTGTTCCTTTGTTGGTTTATTTATTATACCATTCTGTTTTGCATAATTTGAAACTGTTGCCTCTTTGTAAGAAATGTGTTTACTAATTTTTTTCATAATTATATTTTTTATGGTCTTGGTTCTTCTGCATTTCTTGGATATCCGTAAAATTGATGTGCAGCTTTATCTGCAGGGTAAACCTCGTTACTACCAAAGTCAATCAAATCTAAACTCATTACATCATAAGAAACGCCATCGTAGTAAATTGGAGGTGTTATCTCGTGACCATCGGGGTCATAAGTAGCAGGTGTTTTTACAACCTTACCCATATAAACAACTGCCCTTGTTCCGTTAATATACTGCATCGATGTAACACCTTCTTCTGTTACTTCTTGCCATACATTCTTGTCTATTAAGACTTGTTTACCTTGTGCTTCTGTGTCAAATACTGTCTTGTAAATATGCATTTTATATTGTTGTTAAAGATTGTAATTCAGCGTCTGTTAATGCTTCTTTGTAGACTGCTAGACATTTAGTTTTTCCGAAAAATTTAGCCGAACCATTACCTCCATTATCAAAAGCTAACTCACTTAATCCTATGGGTGTTAAACCAATGTTGCTTGTTGCTACTTCAGAACCATTTACCCATAGTGCAAAATCATTCTCCTTGTACTTAACTGCAATTTTTAAAAAATCTAAAGCATTTGCTGTAACAAAAGAAATATCAAACTGACCTAACGAATTCCTAGAGCCAAGTGCCCTAACCTCATTGCTT
>Ga0208032_1001272_pt1 | contig 11024 bp, 6 predicted proteins | sample MalvirAntarct_66_FD_184254 | JGI IMG/M metagenome (GOLD analysis project Ga0208032, IMG submission 184254) | Marine viral communities from the Global Malaspina Expedition - Malaspina viral metaG Antarct_66 (SPAdes) (version 2) | ecosystem: Environmental > Aquatic > Marine > Oceanic | place: West... | reverse complement strand
GAAATCGGGCTTGCCGCTCTTGGCAATATAGGAAACGCGGCTCGGCAGATCGAGGCGCGGTGATTGATCGGGCATCAACGCAGCGCGGGTAATCCCGCCGAAATGGAAGGCCGGCTTGTCGATCGCAAAGACGCCGAGATCGACCAGCCCGGGAGCGACCAGTGCGCCCCCCGCATCGATCACTTCGTCACCGTCCTGCGCGGCCGTGCCGACGCCGTCGATGCAACCGTCGACCAGCCGGAGCGCGCCGCCCTGCACGCCAGCGGGCGTGACCAGCCGGCCACCTTCTATCGTCAGCGGTCGTTGCTGCTTCATGCCGCGTCTCCCCACCCGGGGACACCGCGTGAACGGCGTGTCAGCACGTCGAGCGCAGCCATGCGGATCGCAACTCCCATTTCCACCTGCCGGGTGATGATCGAGCGGTCGATCATGTCGGCCACCTCGCTGTCGATCTCCACTCCGCGGTTCATCGGCCCCGGATGCATGACCAGCGCGTCTTGCGATGCCTGCCTGAGCCGGGTCTTCGTTAGCCCGTAGAGATGGTGGTATTCGCGCGCGGAAGGAATGAACTGGCCGCTCATCCTTTCGTTCTGGAGGCGCAGCATCATGACCACATCGGCACTGTCCAGCGCCGCATCGAAATCGTGATACACCTCGGCGCCCATCGCTTCGATGCCGGCGGGCATGAGCGCCGGCGGGGCGCATAGCCGCACGGTGGCCCCCAGCGCCTGCAGGCACAGCAGGTTGGAGCGCGCGACCCGGCTGTGCAGGATGTCCCCGCAGATCACGATCTTCAGTCCGGTGAAATCGTCCGCCGCCTCGCCCCTGTCGCGCAGCGCATGGCGCAGCGCCAGCGCATCGAGCAACGCCTGGGTCGGATGCTCGTGCTGCCCGTCGCCCGCATTGAGCACGGGGCAGCCGACCTTGTCGGCGATCAGCTGGGTCGCCCCGCTCGAACCGTGGCGGATGACGATCGCGTCGGCGCGCATAGCGTTGAGGGTGATTGCGGTATCGATCAGCGTCTCGCCCTTTTTCACCGACGACTGGGCGGCGTGCATGTTGACGACATCCGCCCCCAGCCGCTTGCCCGCGATCTCGAAGCTCAGCAGTGTGCGCGTGGAATTCTCGAAGAAGGCGTTGATCACCGTTAGCCCGGCCAGCCGGTTCTCGTGCTTGGTCGCCTGCCGGTTGAGCGCGACCCACTGCTCCGCCTCGTCGAGCAGGAACAGGATCTCGTGCCGTTCGAGCTGGCCGATCCCGATCAGGTCGCGATGCGGGAAAGCGAGCGCGCCCGCGGGATAGCGGGCGGCGTGAGGCGAGGTTTCCGTCGATGTCATTGAGACCACGCCCTTAGTCGAGCTGCGTGGGGCGCTCAAGCGCTTTCCAGTGGCGTTGGCCGCAGCGCTGCCCTAGTTCGATTCCCAACAGGAGATTTGACGCATGCAGTTTGCTGGTAAGGTCTGGCGGCTTTTGGTTGGCATCAAGGACGGGCTGGTGCTCGTCTTCATGCTGCTGTTCTTTACCGCCCTGTTTGCGGTGCTGACTGCGCGCCCCAGCCCGGCCGCCGTGCGCGATGGCGCCTTGCTGCTCGATCTGAGCGGCGTCGTCGTCGAGGAGCGGACCGAGATCGACCCGATCGCCGCCCTGCTTTCGGGCACCGCGCCGGTCGGCGAATACCAGGCCCGCGACGTGATCCACGCGCTTGACGAAGCTGCCGGAGACGAACGGATTTCGGCCGTGGTGCTCGATCTCGACCGTTTCCTCGGCGGCGGACAGGTGCATATGCAGGCGATCGGCGAAGCGCTCGACCGGGTGCGCGCCGCGGAAAAGCCCGTGCTGGCCTATGCCACCGCCTATACCGACGACGGCATGCTGCTCGCTGCGCATGCCAGCGAGGTTTGGGTCAACCCGCTGGGCGGCGCAGTGATTGCCGGGCCCGGGGGCGAGCGGCTCTATTACGCGGGCCTGCTCGACAAGCTCAAGGTGAACGCGCGCGTCTACAAGGTCGGCGAATACAAGAGCGCGGTCGAACCCTACAGCCGGGCCGGCATGTCCGACCCCGCGCGCGAGAATGCCCGAGCGCTGTATGAGACGCTGTGGGAAGAATACCGCGCCAATCTCAAGAAGGCCCGCCCCGCCGCCGATGTCGCGCGGATCACCGACCAGCCGGTCGCGTGGATCGAAGCGGCGGGCGGCGATCTGGCTACCGCCGCCTTGCAGGCGGGGCTGGTCGACAAACTTGGCACTCGCGCCGATTTCGAACAGCGCGTGGTCGAACTCGTCGGCGAAGACGACTGGGCGGAGGGTCCCAACGCCTACCCCCACACCGAACTCAACGCCTGGCTCGAAGACAATCCGCTGCCCGATGCCGGGCGGCCCATCGGGGTGATCACGGTGGCGGGCGAAATCGTCGATGGCGATGCCGGACCTGGCACCGCGGGCGGCGACCGGATCGCCGGGCTGCTCGACGACGCGCTCGAGCAGGAGCTTGCCGGGCTGGTCGTACGGGTCGATTCGCCGGGCGGTTCGGTGCTCGCCAGTGAGCTGATCCGCGATGCGATCCTGCGGCACAAGGCGCGCGATATTCCCATCGCGGTGTCGATGGCCAATGTGGCAGCCAGCGGCGGTTACTGGGTGTCCACGCCCGCCGATCGCATTTTCGCCGAACCCGAGACCATTACCGGTTCGATCGGCATTTTCGCAGTGATCCCGACGTTCGAGGAAACCGCTGCAATGGCGGGTGTCACCAGCGATGGCGTGCGCACCACGCCACTGTCGGGCCAGCCGGATCTGATCGCCGGGTTCACTCCCGAAACCGATGCTATCCTGCAGGCCTTCATCGAAGACGGTTACGAGGATTTCCTCGACCGCGTGGGCGAGGCGCGCAGCCTGACGCGCGAACAGGCCGATGCGGTCGGCCAGGGCCGGGTATGGGATGGCGGTACCGCCCGGCAGCTACGGCTGGTCGACGAATATGGCGGTATCGAGGAAGCGCTGGCATGGACCGCCGAACGAGCCGAACTCGGCAGCGACTGGCACGTGCTCTATCTGGGCGAAGCGCCGTCGACCTACGACACGCTGCTGCGGCAATGGCTGATCGGCGACGGGGAAGAGGCCGGCTCGGGCGGTGATGTGATTGCCCGCATGACGCAGAGCCGGTCGGCGTTTGTCGCCCGCATCGCGGCGGATGCGGATCGCTTGCTGGGAACGCGGGGCGTCCAGGCCTATTGCCTTGCCTGCCCCGCCCCGCAGCCCGCTGCAGCGCAGGACCGGGCCGCCACCGGCTGGCTCGCGCGGATTGTGCAGCTGGTGATCGGCTAGGGCGCTTGCCACGCGGCGATTCGCACAGTAAAGGCGCGCCCCTGCCCTTCCGCTGCGAACGCCGCGGACAGCACCGGGCGGGCGCGTAGCTCAGTGGTAGAGCACACCCTTCACACGGGTGGGGTCGCAAGTTCAATCCTTGCCGCGCCCACCATTTCCGCCAGACGCTCTCGGATCGATCCCCGCCGCAAATCCGGCTCAGCCGTGCTGGCCCAGCGCTTCGCGTAGCGGTGCGAGCCATGGATCGTAGGGCTTCCAGGCGTCCTGCCCGCTGCGGTTGATGGGTCGGCGGACCTGTTCGCTGCTTGCCGTGCGCACTGCCCGGCGGGTCTTGTGGAACTCGAGACACTGCTCCTCGAACGGCAGGCCGAGGTAATCGAGCATCCGCCGGGTCTGGCCTTCGAGGTCATCGAGCACGTCTTCGTGCTGCACCCTCAGCACCTTTCCCGGCAGCACCGTGTCCCAGTGATCCATCAGATCGACGTAATCGGCGTAATAGCGTCCCACCTCGGCGAGGCCGTAGGTGAACTCCTGCCCCTCGGCGAAGAGTTGCTTGAAGCCCGAGAAACAGCAGTCGAGCGGCGCGCGGCGCGCGTCGATGATCTTGGCATTGGGGAGGATCAGGTGGATCAGGCCGATGTGGCGGAAATTGTTCGGCATCTTGTCGATGAAGAACGGCGCATTCTGCCGGTGCACCCGCGTATCCTCGATGAACTTCGCGCCGAAGGCAGCGAGCTGGTCGCTGCCGAGCTCGTGCAGGATTTCGGGATAGCGTGACTGGCCGGCCTTGCGCCCGCGCAGGCGGTGCGCCAGCGCGAGGATATTGGGCAGTTCCAGCGTACCGTCCACTTGGCTGTGACTGGCGAGGATCTGTTCGAGCAAGGTCGATCCCGCGCGTGGAAGACCCACGATGAAGATCGGATCGGGCGCATCGTGCCCACTGCCGGCATGCCTGGCGAAGAGATCGGCAGTGCACAGCTCGCGCTGCTTCGCCAGCTCCGCTGTCATGGCGTCGGCGCTGTACCGGGTCTGCGCCCGTTTCAGCGTATTGCCGCGTTCATAATGCGCGAAACTGTCGGCGTAGTCGGCACGATCTTCCAGCGCCTTGCCCAGCGCGAAAGACAGGTGGACGCGGTCCATGAAGGCAAGGTCGGGCCGCCCGGCCTGTTCGCGCATGCGCACGATTTCATCGTCGGTGAAGCGATAGGTCTTGAGGTTCGCCAGTGCGTACCACGCATCGCCATGGTCGGGCTTGGCAGCAATGGCGGCCTGATAGCTGGCCACCGCGTCATCCTGCGCCCCGGTGGTCTTGAGCGCGTGGCCCTTGCTGGTGAGCGTCGCCGGATCGCCGGGTAGCTTGGCAAGGATGGCATCGAACAATTCGAAGGCCCGGTCGTAGTCGCTCGTCTGCATGCTCTCGATCGCCAGATGCGACTGGAACAGCGGGTTTTCGGGATCGCGCGCATGAAGCGCTTCGGCCTCGGTCCGCGCCTGAGCAAATTTCTGGCGGCGCCGCAGCGCGTCGATATAGTCGAGCCGGACCTGGATGTTGTTGGGCTCGAAAGCCCTGGCGCTGTCGAGCAAGAATTCGGCGTCATCGAGAATGCCCAGCTTGATGCCGATCTGGGCCAGCAATCGCATGCCTTCGACATTGCGCGGGTTGGCGCGCAGGAAATGGCGGCAGATCTCCTCCGCGCGCAGCAATCGGCCCTCGTGAAGATGGTGCATCACCGCGACCAGTTCGCGCGGCAGGCGGGCGACACGCTCGGCCTGTGCGCGCGCCGCCTCGGCGGCGGTTGGCCGACCGGCCGCCTGTTCCAGCTCGGCCAGCGCACGCCAGCTGGCTTCGAGCGCGGGATTGAACCGTGTGGCACGGCCGAAGGCCGCAATTGCAGCAGCCCTGTCGCCCTGCGCACGGGCGAGATGCCCTGCCTCCTGCCATGCGCGCCCGTATTCGGGCATCGCCGCATGCAGCGCCGCAAGGTGCCGTTCGGCCTCGACGAAGCGCTTGAGATAACGCGCGGCGACGGCGGCCATGTAGAGCGCTTCGCTGTCGCCCGGATCCTCGTCCACCAGCGCGGCAGCGAGCGCCATTCCTTTCTCGAAGTCGCCGGCCTGCAGCGCCTTCTGCGCCTGCGCCAATCTGTCGTCGCGTGTCGTCATTGCCTGCGACCCTTACAAAGAGAAACGGCGGAGGCGAACCCGTGTTCGCCCCCGCCGTCCTGTTTCCCGGTGAACCGGATCAGTAGTCGTAGCCGACCCGGAACCCGACCGTCAGCGGACGGTTGGTGGTGATCCGCGCACGGTCGTTGACGTAATTGCCCGAGATCTGCGCGCGCTCGTCGAACAGATTGTCGCCGAAGACTTCGAACTTCCAGTTGTTCGACATGACACCGGCCGCGAAATCCACGACGGTGTAGCTGTCGAGCTCGAGCTTGTTGATTTCGACCACATCGGTGAATTTCGACGCCGAATAGCTGACCTGCGGCTGGACATAGGCTTCCAGCGTATCGGACAGGTCCCATTCGTAGCGTACGCGCAAATTGCCCTGGAAGGACGGGGCGAATGCGAGGTCCGAACCCGCGACGACGTCGTTGGTCGGGATCAGCACTTCGGTGATCTCGGTGTCGAGGATCGAGAATGCCCCTGCAACGGTCAGACCCGGCGCCGAATAGGGCGCGAAGGTGAAGTCCGCTTCCACGCCCTTGATCTCTGCATCCGCGGCGTTGGCCGAGAAGAACAGATTGGTGATCGAGGGGTCGAAGATGGTGGTCTGCAGTCGGCTGATGTCGACATAGAAGGCGCTGCCGTTGAAACGCACCTGACCATCGGCGAGATCGAGCTTCCAGCCCAGTTCGTAGTTCTTGACCTCGTCGGTCTCGAGTTCGAACGGGACGGTGAAGCCGGCACCATTGGTCGCGCCGCCCGGACGGTTGAGCAGGCCCGGACGGAAACCTTCCGAATAGGTCGCGTAGAACAGCAGGTCCTGCGTCGGGGTCACGGTAACCGTGCCCTTGTAGATGAACCCGTCGGTCTTCGCCGCATCGGGAGCGCGCACTGCGTTGAAGACCTGCTGCGCCTGTGTGGGGGTCAGGCCCGCAGCCTGGATATCGGCCAGGCTGTCGTTCAGGTCGAAGGTCTGGCGCAGCGAAGCGTCGCACGAACCGATGAAGGTGTATTCGCCGTCGCCGTCGTACAGATCGTTGAGATCGGTGCCGAAGGCATTGGCATCGGTAGCCGCGCCGCTGTTGCAGAAGCTGCCGTTCGCGCTGCCTTCGAAATCGACTTCGATGTCGTAATACCGCGCGCCGAGCGTGACTGTCAGCAAGTCGGGTACGATGTCGAAGCTGGCTTCGCCGAAAATGCCGAACTGTTCATCGGTACGACGGATGTCGTTGCGGAAGATCGTGTCGGCCGGGAACGGGCCCGGGGCGCTGGTGAAGCCGTCCTGCGGGAAGTTCGGCGCGAACGGGCCGAAGGGCTGCGCGAGGACATTGCCCGGATAGGCGAAGTCGTTGCGTTCCTGCAGTTCGAGATCCGAATAGAAACCGCCTGCGGTCACGCGCCAGCGGTTTTCCGCCGGCGTGCTGAAGCGCAGTTCCTGCGTGAACACGGTCGTCTTGCTGGCCGAGGTCACATAGAGATTGGGTGCCTGGCAGGTGCCGCTGGGATCGTTGCCGGCACCCGGATAGCTGACGCTGCCGTCGCAGATGTAATACGGCAGGTACTGGCCGACGAAGAGATAGTCGGAATAGTCGACGCGCTGTTCGGTCTCACGATCGGTGTAGGCGCCGGTATAGACGACATCGAGCATCGCCAGCCGGCCTTCGACCGTCCAGCTGGTGTTCGAGAAATCGTCTTCCAGGCGGTCTTCCTCGTAGCGCTGGATCTCGAGGTCATCGAGGCCGCCGAGTTCGGGATCGGCGAAGAACACGCCATCGCTTTCGACGCTCTGGCGCGAATGCGCGACCGTCACCGTCCAGTCGGGCGTGACTTCCCACAGCGCGGTCGCACGGAAGCCGGCATATTGCGTGTCGTTGAAATCGTCTTCGACCATGCCGGCGTTGTCGGCATTGATGAAGTTCACGTTCGACAGGTCGGCGCCGGCCTGGAAGCCGCCGCGCAGCGGGCTGACGGGAACGCCGTTCGAACGGACGGTCCCGGCCGGGCGGAAGCGCGCGCTTTCGCTGGCGTTGCGGGTGCCGGCGACATTGTCGATGTAACCGCCCTGGTCGTCGAGATAGAAGACCCCGCGCAGACCGAACGTGTCGGTGACCGGCACGTTGATCATCGCATCGGCCTTGTAGCTGGTTTCGCCGCCCTTGGTGAAGGACACGCCGGCATTCACGCCCGCATCGAAGCCGCCGAGATCGGGCTTGTTGGTGATCAGGCGAACGACGCCCGCCTGCGAACTGGCACCGAACAGCGTACCCTGCGGTCCCGACAGCACTTCGATCCGCGCAAGGTCGGCGGCATAGACGTCGAGGTTGCGGCCCGGCTGTGCGAGCGGCTGTTCGTCGAGATACATCGCGACGTTGGGCGCGAGGCCGGCGACACCGGCGGTGGTGAGATTGGGCGTGGTCGAGGCCAGGCCGCGAATGTAGATGGTGTTCTGGCCCGGCCCGCTGCCGCCTGCTGTCACGGTGGGCAGCTGTTCGAGGTAATCCTCGAAGGTGTCGATGGCGAGCTCTTCGAGCCCTTCTTCACCGATCGCCGAAACCGACACGGGAACATCCTGCAGGTCTTCGCTGCGCTTTTGCGCGGTCACGATGATGACGTTGACGCCGCCCTGCCGCTGTTCGGCTGCAGGAGCCACGTCCTGCGCGGCCACGGGCGCTGCGGTTGCGATAGCCAGCGCGCCAAGCGACGCGCCGCTGACGAGATATTTCATGTCGGGGATTCCCTCATTCTCGATTAATGCTCGGGTGCCGGCTCACAGACCAGGGTCCGGCTGGCAAAAAGACGGGCGCGAATTCACTGGGGAACCGTCGCCTCGGGAGCCAATAACGAGGCGAAGGAAAGGCGGCCACCGTCCAGCGGGCCGCTGCGCAAGATTAACCGCAGGGCTGTTGCATCAAAACAACATTCAAATCTTCGTCCCGCGTTACTTCCAGAACAGTCCATGTATGAAGCAAATATTCATTTTTTGGACTTGTTCTATTCAAATGCAGTTCTCACGGTACTATTGGATGACCAAGTGCAATTCAAATGACGGCCAGACTGCACTGCTGGGCTCCGCCAAGAAGGCGGCGCATTAGTGCTCGCGTTACTTGCCCTCGGCCGCTTCCGCGCATCCCTGGGCCGTGGTCGGCACGCCATGGTGCTTGCGGAACAGGTCGTAAATCACCGCCTTGAGGATCGCGACCCCCATGATGGCGACGACAAAGCTGAATGGCAGCGCCCCGATGATCATCGTTATGCGGATGGCATCGATGCCGCCGAGAATCAGCATGCTGCCGACGACGAAGGCCAGCGCCACACCCCAGAACAGGATGTGATGGTTGCGTTCGCTTTCGCTTTCCCCCGCCCCATTGATCGTGTTGACGATGAGGATCGCGCTGTCGGCGGAGGTGATGAGATAGGTCATCAACAGAAGGACGACGAGGCCCGACACGACTGCGGCGACAGCCGGATCGAGTAGGACGGCCAGCGTCGCGAAGAGCTGGTCCGACATCGCTGCATTGACGATGCTCCCCTGCGCGGCGCCGCTCAATTCGAGATCGATCGCGGTTCCCCCGACCATGGCCATCCAGAAGAAACACATCAGCGACGGCACCAGCACCACGCCGAACACATATTCCCGGATGGTGCGCCCGCGCGAAATGCGCGCGATGAACATGCCGACGAAGGGGGCGAAGGCAATCCACCAGGCCCAGTAGAACACCGACCAGTCGAGCTGCCATTGCACCAGCGCATCCCCGAATTCGCCGCCTGCGTCGAACAGCGTCAGCGAGTTGGGCACCAGCGTGCGCAGGTAATCCCACACGCCCACACCCAGCAACTTGAGGCCGCCGAACGCCGAGCCGACGACTGCGAACAGGGCTAGCAAGGCGAAAGACAGCCCCATATTTAGGTTCGAGAGCCATTTGATCCCGCGGCCCACGCCCGAAAGCGCGCTTATCGTCGAAGCCCCGACGAGAACCAGCAGCGACAGGATGACCGCCGCGATCGAGGAAGAACCGTCCGGATCCAGCAGCCAGTCGCCCACACCCAGCCGGGCGAGACCCATGACGAACTGCTCCACGCCGATCCCCATGGTAACCGCGACGCCCAGGATCGTCGCCACTACGGCCACGATATCGACCAGGTGTCCCCAGACGCCCGACAGGCGCAGGCCGAACAGCGGCGCGAGCGCCGAACGGATCGTCAGCGGCAAGTTGCGGCGATAGGCGACATAGCCGATCGCCAGGCCGACCAGCGCATAGGTGCCCCAGGCTGCAAAGCCCCAGTGGAGAAAGGTGTAGATATAGGCCGGACGCACCGCTTCGGCGGTCCGCGCGTCCACCAAGCCGCGGATGATGTCCGGATTGTTCGAGAAGTGCGCCAGCGGTTCGCCGGTCGAATAGGTGAGCATGCCGATGCCGATGCCCGCGCCGAACAGCATGGCGAACCAGGAGAAGCGACCGAACTCGGGCTTTTCACCCGGATTGCCTATCCGCAGCGTACCCGATTGAGGGAACAGCGCGAGCACGAAGCAGGTGAACATCAGGAAAGCGACGAGGTAAACGTACCAGCCGGAGAAGGTGGCGATGATGCTCGAATTGGCCGCAGACAGTGTTTCGCTGGCGCTGACCGGGAAGAAGATCGCCCACATGATCAGCAGGGAGACGATCACCTTCGACGGGATCGTGACCTCGCGGCTGAAGCCGTCGTAAAAGCCGCGCGACGCGGTCTTGATGGGTAAGTCTATCAGCGGAGGATCGATTGGGTGATCGGGCTCTGCTGGCATGTCGTCTCCTGCGCAAGCGCACCGGGGTGCGGCGCGATTTTGTCTGACTTTTTGGGGGAATCCCTGGACCGACCATAGAAAGGGTTCGGCGATATGCAAACCCGTTGTTCCCCTGATAGCAAAAGGGCTGCCCCTTGCGGGACAGCCCTTTTGCGCGCTTCGCTCCGACCTTGGCCTAAGCGGCCTTGGTCGCCGGAGCCGTGGAAGTCTTAGGCGGGGAAGCACTGTCGCTGCCCTCCTCGCGCTTGTCGAGGACGCGCTTGGCGACATAGCCGCCGACGCCCAGGGCCAGCATTGCGGGCAGGCTCATGCGCCGCAGAACTGTCGTGGCGACGACACCCAGTGCCGCGCCGCTGGCGCCGCCAATGCCGCCGGTCTGCTTGGCGAGCCTGTCGCCGACGAATGCTCCGATTACCTTGCCGATCATATTGTATCTCCTTTGCCAGACCAACGGCCCCGCACGCCCGCGGTTCCGCGATCGCAGGAGCTAGCTGGCGATGCCCCGGGCCAGCAACATGTTGGCCCGGCGCGCGATTTCTTCGAAGTCCGGATCGCCTTCGCGGCCCCAGATGACGTAGCGCAGGCCCAGGAAAACGTTCATGCCCATCACGGCCCAGGCCTCGGGCGTCCCCAGCCCCGGCGCGAACTCGCCGCTCTCACCGCCCAGCTTCAGGCGCTCTTCGATCCTCGAGCCAATGGTCTCGTAATGCGCGCGGTAGCTGTCCGGATCGACGAATTCGGCCTCGTCGATAAT